>JAEEGL011020029.1_pt1 | contig 38751 bp, 33 predicted proteins | sample 9134231 | NCBI WGS metagenome assembly JAEEGL01 (sample SAMN16246548, study PRJNA631951) | gut metagenome | biome: gut microbiome; feature: rumen; material: fiber-attached | host: Bos | place: Iran: Karaj | collected 2018-10 | reverse complement strand
TATTTTGCCACGGTCTTTTCTATAAAATCGTCCATTTTCCAGTCGCCCGCGCAGCCGCAGACGCCGAAAAGGAAATTGCGAAGTATAGTTTTGCCGTATTCGGTGTGCGTGACTTCGGGATGAAACTGCACGCCGTAGATGCGGCGGCGAACGTCCGCCATCGCCGCGCAGGGGCAGCTTTCGGTGCAAGCGACGGTCTCGAACCCTTCGGGCACGGAATTTACGTAGTCGGTGTGGCTCATCCAGCAAACGCTCTTTTCGGGAACGTCTTCGAATATCGGGCACGGAGATATCGTGACTTCGGTCTTGCCGTATTCGCTTATGCTGCCGGCGGAACGTATTTCGCCGCCCGCCATATAGGCGATAAGCTGGTGGCCGTAGCAGATCCCCAGCACGGGGATCCCGATACCGAGGATCGCGGGGTCGTAATGGGGCGAGTTTGGGTCGTAAACGCTGTTGGGCCCGCCGGTGAAAATTATGCCTTTGTATCCGTTCGATATTATTTCGTCAAGCGATATCCTGTTGTACGGCTTGATTTCGGCAAACACGCCGTTTTCGCGCACGCGGCGCGCTATCAGCAGATCGTACTGGCCGCCGAAATCGAGAACGAGAATTTTTTCCATATCTCAGACCGATATCTCCTTTTCGGTTTCTTCGTACTGAGCGAGCACAGGGGCGAGCTTGTTTACGTATTTTTCGACCTGCTCACCGCATCTGCCCGTGTAGAGCGCGGGATCGAGCACGGCGTTCATCTCGGCTTCGCTCATCCCGAATTCGGGCATTCCGGCAAGCGTTTTGATAAGGTCGCATTCCAGCCCCTCTTTCATACGCGCGGTCGCTTCCATCGAAGCGCGCCGTATGATCTCGTGGACTTTCTGGCGGTCGCCGCCGCGCTTGACGGCTTCCATAAGCAGGTTTTCGGTTGCGATGAAAGGCAGGTATCCGTACACCGTCTTTGCGATGATCTTTTCGTTTACAACTATCCCGCTCGTTACGTTCAGCGTAAGCTTCAGCACCGCGTCGGCGCATAAGAACGCTTCGGGAAGAGATATCCTGCGGTTGGCGGAATCGTCCAGCGTGCGTTCGAGCCATTGGGATGACGCCGTGGCGGACGCGTTCGCCGCGTCGGAGATCAGATACCGCGAAAGCGAGCAGATGCGTTCGCACCGCATTGGATTGCGCTTGTACGCCATCGCCGACGAACCGATCTGCGAACTTTCGAACGGCTCTTCGAGCTGCCTGTCGTGCTGCAAAAGCCGCATATCGCAGGCGAATTTATACGCGCTCTGCGCTATCGCCGAAAGGGAGTTGAGTATCGCCGAATCGGTCTTGCGCGGGTACGTCTGTCCGCAGACGTCGAAGCGGGAATCGAACCCGAAATCGGCGCAGATCATCTCGTTCATTTTGTCGATCTTTTCGCCGTCGCCGCCGAACAGCTCCATAAAGCTCGCCTCGGTACCGGTGGTGCCGCGGCAGCCGAGCATCTTGAGGCGCGAAAGCGTGAAGTCGAGTTCTTCCAGGTCGCTTGCAAAATCCTGAAGCCACAACGACGCGCGTTTGCCCACGGTGACGAGCTGCGCCGGCTGATAATGGGTGTATCCCAGCGTGGGCAGATCCTTGTATTCGAGCGCGAAATCCGCAAGACTCTTTATGACGGCTATGAGCTGTTTGCGTATATATCTGAGCGCGTCGCGGTATATGATGATGTCGGCGTTGTCGGTGACGTAGCAGCTCGTGGCGCCCAGATGGATTATCCCGGCGGCTGAAGGAGCCGCTTTTCCGTAGGCGTAGATATGCGCCATCACGTCGTGGCGTACCTGCTTTTCGCGTTCCGCCACGGTCTCGTAATCTATATCCGTAATATGTTTTTCCAGCTCGTCGACCTGCGGCTGCGTCACGGGCAGCCCCAGCGCGTGTTCGGCTCGTGCGAGCGAGACCCAAAGTTTCCGCCAGGTCTGATACCGCGTGTCCGCGGAAAACAGCTTTAACATATACTGCGAAGCATAGCGCGAAGAAAGCGGCGATTCGTACGTGTCTTTACTCATTATGATATCCTACCTTATGATAATACTGTCGCGTTCGGGGCCGACCGAAACGTATTTTATCGGGCAGCCGATGCTTTTTTCTATGAATTCCACGTATTCGCGCGCCTGGACGGGCAGGTCTTCGAATCTTCTGCACGCCGAAATATCGCTCGCCCAGCCTTCCATATATTCGATTACCGGCTTTGCTTCGGCGAGCGCGGTGGGGAAGGGGAATTCGTCGGTCTTGCTGCCGTTCAGCTCGTAGTGCGTGCACACGGGGATCGCGCGCATATAAGAAAGCACGTCGAGCTTTGTCAGCGCTATACACGTCGCCGCCTGGACCTGAACGCCGTAGCGCGTGGCGACGATGTCGATAGGTCCCACGCGGCGCGGTCTGCCGGTCTTGGCGCCGTATTCGCCGCCCGCCTCGCGCAGTTTTTCGGCTTCTTCGCCGAACCATTCGCACACGAACGGGCCTTCGCCCACGCAGGTGGAATAGGCTTTTACCACGCCTATTATATCGTCTATCTTTACCGAAGGGCAGCCGGAGCCGATGGGCGCGTACGCCGCCGTGGTGTTGGACGACGTGGTGTAGGGCACTATGCCGAAATCGAGGTCCCGAAGCGACCCGAGCTGAGCTTCGAACATCACTTTTTTGCCTGCTTCTTGAGCTTCTCTGAGCAGTTTGCCCGTGTCGGTGATGAACGGCTTTATGCGGTACGCGTATTTTTCCAGCCACTCTTCAAGCTCTTCCATGGTGTGCGGCTTTGCGCCGTAGACGCGCTCGATTATAAGGTTTTTCCATTCGAGCAGATCTTCAAGATGGCGTTTGAGTTCTTCGGGGTAGAAGAGCTCGCCCGCGAGTATGGTCTTTTTCTGGTATTTGTCGGAATAAAACGGCGCTATGCCCTGCTTGGTGGAGCCGTATTTCTTATCGGCGAGCCGCGCCTCTTCCAACGCGTCGAGTTCGCGGTGCCACGGCAGAAGCAGCGGAGCGCGGTCGCTTATTTTGAGATTGTTTTCGTCGATATCAACGCCCTGCGAGCGCACGGAATCGATCTCGGCGAGAAGGTTTTCGGGGTCCAGCGCCACGCCGTTGCCCAGCACGTTGACCACGTTCTTGTGGAATATGCCCGAAGGCAGCAGATGAAGCGCGAACTTGCCGTATTCGTTCATCACCGTATGGCCGGCGTTGCCGCCGCCCTGATAGCGCACGACTATATCGTAATTGCCGGTGAGCAGATCGACCATGCGGCCCTTGCCTTCGTCGCCCCAGTTGATGCCCACTATCGCACAGTTGCCCATAACACGTTCCTCCGCGTATTTCATTCTTCGTTTTCCAGCCGTTCCATTATTTCGGCGTACGCTTCTTCCACGCCGCCCAGGTCGCGGCGGAATCTGTCCTTATCCAGCTTTTTGCCGGTCTCGCTGTCCCAGAGGCGGCAGGTGTCGGGGCTGATCTCGTCGGCGAGCACTATCGTGCCGTCGGAAAGTCTGCCGAATTCAAGCTTGAAATCCACCAGAGTCACGCCGCGCTTTTTCCATATCGCTTTGAGCTCGTCGTTTATGCGGAACGCGTAATCCTTGATGGTATCGATCTCCGCCTTGGTCGCGAGCTTCAGCGCCAGCGCGTGGTAAGTGTTGATGAGAGGATCGCCGAGCGAATCGTTTTTGTACGAAAATTCTATAGTAGGTTCTTCAAAAGGAATCCCTTCGGGAACGCCGTAACGTTTGGAAAACGAACCGGCGGATATGTTGCGCACAATCACTTCCAGCGGCACTATCCGCACGCGCTTCACCAGAGTGTCGCGCTCGCTCAGTTCTTTTACAAAATGCGTGGGGATGCCGGTCTTTTCAAGGCGGGACATCAAAGCGTTGCTCATCCGGTTGTTTATCACGCCCTTGCCGGTTATAGTCCCTTTCTTCAGCCCGTTGAACGCCGTGGCGTCGTCTTTGTACGAAACTATCAGCAGTTCCGGGTCGTCGGTCGCATAGACCTTTTTTGCTTTTCCTTCGTAAAGCTGTTCCCGTTTTTCCATAGGGGATCCTCCTTGGTGTGTGTGAGTATTTATTTTCCGCTTTCGCCGTAGTTCGAAAGCACCCGTGCGGAAGGATCGTTGACGTCACAGCCTTTCCATTCCTTGTTGGGCATCCAGAACCCGGCTATCATTTCGGCTTGTCCGGGGTAGTATTTTTCAAATATCTCGCGGTACAGAAGCGATTCCTTGGTGAACGGACGCGCATAGCCGTAAAGCGCGCTCTTTTGTTCGAGCTCGAGGTCTGTATACGTCTTTTCGGCGTATTCTTTCAGATAATCGACCATCGAATGTCCCACCGCATCCGAAAACGCGGCTTTTTCGCGCCACAGTATGGCGTCGGGAAGATACCCCAAACCTTCGAACGCGCGCCTGAGCAGATATTTGCCTTTTCCGTAACGGTTCAGCTTCTTTTCGGGATCTATCGCCATAACGTACTTCACAAAATCCAGATCGCCGAACGGCACGCGCGCCTCGAGCGAGTTTACCGAAATGCATCTGTCGGCGCGGAGCACGTCGTACATATGCAGTTCGCGCACGCGTTTCTGCGCTTCTTTCTGGAACTCTTCCGCATTCGGCGCAAAGTCGGTGTATTTGTAGCCGAACAGCTCGTCGGATATCTCGCCCGTGAGCAGTACACGGATATCGGTGCGCTCGTGGATGGCTTTGCAGACCAAGTACATACCCATACTCGCGCGGATAGTGGTGATGTCGTAGGTGCCGAGCAGATGGATCACGTCTTCGAGCGAACTTATCACGTCATCCGGAGTCATAAAGACTTCGGTGTGGTCGGCGCCGATATAGTCCGCGGCCTGCCGCGCGTATTTTAAGTCTATGGCGTCTTCGCTCATACCTATGGCAAAGGTCTTTATGGGCGTTTCGCTCTTTTTCGCGGCTATTGCGCAGACCAGCGACGAATCCAGCCCGCCCGAAAGCAGGAACCCGACTTTGGCGTCGGCGACGAGCCGCTTTTCCACGCCGCTTATCAGCTTTTCGCGGATATTTGCACAAATTTCCTCAATACTATCATAACATACTTTTTCAACTCTTGCAATATCCGAATAGCAAATAAATTCGCCGTTTTTATAATAATGTCCCGGCGGGAACGGAACTATCCTGTCTGTGAGCCCCACGAGGTTTTTTGCCTCGCTGGCGAACATTATCACGCCGTTTCCGTCGTACCCGTAATACAGCGGACGTATGCCTATCGGGTCGCGCGCGGCAATGTATTCGTCCGTCCTGCCGTCGTAGATGACGCAGGCGAATTCCGCGTCCAGCATTGCGAACATCTGCACGCCGTATTCAAAGTACATGGGCAAAAGTATCTCGCAATCACTGTCGCTCGCAAAGGTATATCCTTTTTGTTTAAGCTTTTCGCGTTCTTTTTCAAATCCGTACAGTTCGCCGTTACAAACGGCAAAGCAGCCGTCTTTTTCAAACGGCTGCATACCGGAAGGAGTGAGTCCCATTATTGAAAGCCGGTGGAATCCGAAGACCCCTTTTCCCGCTTTGACCACTTTGCTGTCGTCCGGTCCGCGTGATCTGGTTTGCGAAAATCCTTTTTCAAATGCGGCGCCGTCGCAGACTTCGCCGCAGTAACCGAAGATCGAACACATAAAACTCCACCTTATCTTACGCTGAACAGTATGTCGGCGTAGGTCGGGAACGGCCAGTAGGATTTGGCCGTTATCGTCTCCGCTTCGTCGCACGCCACGCGCAGTTCGCACATCTTGGGCAGCACCTTGTCGCGTATCATTGCAGATTCGGCGATCACGTCGCCCGCGTCGCGCAACGATATCTCGGCGCTTTGCAGTTCGTCCACCTTTTCGGCGATACGGTCGGTGAGTTCGGAAAGCTTTTTGACTATCCTCGTCTCGTATCCGCAGGGAACGGACTGATCGAACGCCTTCTTCGCGGCGGCGTTTTTCGCCGTATCGGCTGCGAAACGTTCCACCGCGGGGGCGATGAGCGTCTTGGCCATATCCGCCATTGTGTTGGCTTCTATGGTGACGGTCTTGCAGTAGTTTTCAAGCATTATCTCACAACGCGACTGCAGCTCTTCCACGGTGAACACCTTGTGCGAAGTGAGCATATCCACGTTCTTTTTGTCGAGCAGATGCGGCATACAGTCGGCGGTGGTGCGGTAGTTCAAAAGTCCGCGCACCTCGGTCGCCTCTTTTATCCACGAATCGTCGTAGCCGTTGCCGTTGAATATTATGCGCTTGTGCTCTTTTATCGTCTTCTTTATCATATCGTGCAGCGCGCTTTCAAAGTCTTCGGCGCCTTCAAGGATGTCGGCGTAGACCTTTAAGCTTTCCGCCACCGCGGCGTTGAGCATAATGTTGGCGCAGGCGATACTGTTGGAAGAACCCAGCATACGGAATTCGAATTTGTTGCCGGTGAAGGCGAACGGGGAAGTGCGGTTGCGGTCGGTGGTGTCGCGGTTGAATTTGGGCAGCACGTCCACGCCCAGCTTCATCTGCGTTTTTTCAACGCCTTTGTACGGCGCGTCGTTTTCTATCGCCTCGAGCACGGCGTTGAGCTCGTCGCCCAGGAACATCGATATCACTGCGGGAGGCGCCTCGTTCGCGCCCAGGCGGTGGTCGTTGCCCGCGGTCGCCACCGAAATGCGCAGCAGATCCTGATAATCGTCGACCGCTTTGATCACGGCGCACAAAAAGAGCAGGAACTGTGCGTTTTCATACGGAGTCTCGCCCGGCGAAAGCAGGTTCTGACCTTCGTCGGTGCCTATGGACCAGTTGTTGTGCTTGCCGGAACCGTTCACGCCGGCAAAAGGCTTTTCGTGCAGCAGGCATACCAGCCCGTGCTTGGAAGCGACCTTTTGCATTATCTCCATTGTCAGCTGGTTGTGATCGGTCGCAACGTTGGTCGTGGTGTATATCGGAGCAAGCTCGTGCTGAGCGGGCGCCACCTCGTTGTGCTCGGTCTTAGCCATAATGCCCAGCTTCCACAGCTCGTCGTTAAGTTCTTCCATAAACGCGGCTACGCGGGGCTTGATCGCACCGAAATAGTGGTCGTCCATCTCCTGCCCCTTGGGCGGTTTGGAGCCGAACAGGGTCCTGCCGCAGAAGCGCAGATCCGGGCGTGCATCGTACATCTCTTTTGTAATAAGGAAATATTCCTGCTCGGGGCCCACGGAGGAAACGACTCTTTTGACCGTCTTGTTGCCGAAAAGTCTGAGCACGCGCAGCGCCTGCTTGTTGAGCGCTTCCATCGAACGGAGCAGCGGCGTCTTTTTGTCGAGCGCGTGTCCGCCGTAAGAGCAGAACGCGGTGGGTATGCAAAGCGTCTTTCCTTTTATAAAAGCGTAAGACGTGGGGTCCCACGCGGTGTAGCCTCTCGCTTCAAAGGTGGCGCGCAGACCTCCGGAAGGGAAGGAAGACGCGTCGGGCTCGCCTTTGATGAGTTCTTTGCCCGAAAATTCCATTATCACGCCGCCGTCGGGCGAAGGGGCGATGAATCCGTCGTGCTTTTCAGCCGTGATACCGGTCAGCGGCTGGAACCAGTGGGTGAAATGGGTGGCGCCTTTGGCTACCGCCCAGTCTTTCATCGCCGAAGCGACCGCGTTCGCCACGCCGGGGTCGAGCTCCGCGCCTTCGTCGATGGTGTGCTTTAACGAAGCGTACACCTTAGCCGAAAGTGTGGCTTTCATTATTCTGTCGTCGAATACCATGCTGCCGAACGTTTCCGATACCGTTTTCATAACGATTCTCCTTTTCGTTTAAAAAATAAGATAAGGCGCCTTTCATATATAACCATACAAAAGACGCCTTTGCCTTTATTTATTCGATATGGATAAAAACGAAAAGCGCGCCTTTGAACCCTTAAAGCCCAAAGACGCCATTGCCTTCAACGCGGCTATTATATACCGCCGGAACGCGTTTGTCAAGACTTTTTTGCAACTTTTTTTACAAAACTTGCAAAAAGTGCGATTATTTTTGCCTTTTTCTCTTGACAACGCCGGATTTTGGTTATATAATGACGCCAAGATGAGCAAAGGCGTTCATTTTTTCGCAGGGGGAGGGAGTACCCCTTGCGCGGAAATGAGCGCCTTTATTGTTTTTTGGTGAAAGAAAGGTGAAAAGTATATGGTAAAGGAAGGCAAAGTCAGGATCCCTTCGGGCTGCGCGATAGCCGCGGTCATATCCAAAGAAGGCGGGCGCATGACGGGCGAAAAGATAATGAACGCCATGAAGCCCATGCACGACCGTTCCAACGGGCTCGGCGGCGGTTTCGCGGCGTACGGGATCTACCCCGAATACAAAGACCTTTACGCGTTCCATATGTTCTTCGACAGCCGCGATACGCGTAAAAAATGTGAAGCGTTCCTGAAAGAGCGGTTCGAGGTGGTAAAGGGCGAACTCATCCCCACGCGCAAGATCCCCGAGATCACCGACGAGCCGATAATATGGCGCTATTTCGTGACGCCGCTCAAATCGGTGCTCGCCGACTTGCAGCTCGACGAAAAAGAATTCGTCGCGCGCACCGTTATGAAGATCAACACCGAGACCGAAGGCGCCTACGTCTTTTCGAGCGGAAAGAATATGGGAACGTTCAAGGCGGTCGGATTCCCCGAGGACGTGGGAAGGTTTTACCGCCTGGATGAATACGAAGGCTACGGCTGGACCGCCCACGGCAGATATCCCACCAACACTCCCGGCTGGTGGGGCGGCGCGCATCCGTTCACGCTGCTCGATTATTCCGTGGTGCACAACGGCGAGATATCTTCCTACGACGCGAACCGCCGGTTCATAGAGATGTTCGGCTACAAATGCACGCTGCAGACCGATACCGAGGTCATCACCTACATACTCGACTATCTCGTGCGCCGTCAGGGGCTCACGCTGGAAGAGGCGGCGGACGTGATAGCGGCGCCGTTCTGGAGCTCTATCGATTCAAAGACCGACGAATACGAAAAGCAAAAACTCACTTACCTGCGCACGGTGTTCCCCAGCCTGCTCGTCACCGGACCGTTTTCAATAGTTCTGGGGTTCGACGGCGGGCTGATGGCGCTCAACGACCGGCTCAAGCTCCGTTCGATGGTCGTAGGCGAAAAGGGCGACAGGGTGTTCATCGCCAGCGAGGAAGCCGCCATACGCGTTATGGAGCCGGACGCCGAAAACGTATATGCGCCCGCGGGCGGCGAGCCCGTCATAGTCAAAGTAAAGGAGGGGCGTTACTGATGGGAGTCGAATTCATATATCCCGAATTTGAAGTGGTGCGCAATTACGACCGCTGCATATCCTGCCGCGTGTGCGAACGCCAGTGCGCGAACGAGGTCCATTCGTTCAGCGCCGAACGCGGCATTATGATAAGCGACGAGACCAAGTGCGTCAACTGTCAGCGGTGTGTGTCGCTCTGCCCGACAAGGGCGCTCAAGATAGTCAAAAGCGAATGCACTTTGCGCGAAAACGCCAACTGGCAGAACGATACCATTAAAGAAATATACAAACAGGCAAACAGCGGCGGCGTGCTGCTTTCGTCCATGGGCAATCCCAAGCCGCTGCCCGTGTACTGGGACAAGATATTGCTCAACGCGTCGCAGGTCACCAACCCGCCCATCGATCCGCTCCGCGAGCCTATGGAGACCAAAGTTTTTCTGGGCAAAAAGCCGGATACGGTCAAACGTTCCGCCGACGGAAAGATAGAATGCTCGCTCGAACCGCAGATAGAGCTTTCGGTGCCCGTGATGTTTTCGGCGATGAGCTACGGTTCCATAAGTTATAACGCGCACGCGTCGCTCGCGCGCGCGGCGACCGAGCTCGGCATACTCTACAACACCGGCGAAGGCGGATTGCACGAGGATTTTTACAAATACGGCAAAAACACCGTGGTCCAGGTTGCTTCGGGGCGTTTCGGCGTTTACGAGGATTATCTCAACGCCGGCGCGGCGATAGAGATCAAAATGGGCCAGGGCGCAAAGCCGGGCATCGGCGGACATCTCCCCGGCGCCAAGATAGTCGGCGACGTCAGCCGCACCAGGATGATCCCCGAAGGGTCGGACGCGATCTCGCCCGCGCCTCATCACGATATTTATTCAATAGAAGATCTGCGCCAGCTCGTCTTTTCGTTAAAAGAGGCCACGCAGTATAAAAAGCCGGTCATAGTAAAGGTCGCGGCGGTGCACAATATCGCCGCCATCGCCAGCGGTATCGCCCGCAGCGGCGCGGATATCATAGCCATCGACGGTTTCCGCGGCGGCACGGGCGCGGCGCCTACGCGCATACGCGACAACGTGGGCATTCCCATCGAACTCGCGCTCGCGTCTGTCGATAAGCGCCTGCGCGACGAGGGCATACGCAACAACGTGTCTCTGGTGGCGGGCGGTTCCATCCGTTCGGCATCTGACGTGGTCAAGGCGGTGGCTCTGGGCGCCGACGCCTGCTATATCGCCACGGCGGCGCTGCTCGCGCTCGGATGCCATCTGTGCCGCACCTGCCAGAGCGGAAAATGCAACTGGGGCATAGCCACCCAGCGACCCGATCTGGTCAAGCGGCTCAACCCGGATATCGGCGCCGAACGGCTCGTTAATCTCATCACCGCGTGGAAACACGAGATAATGGAGATAATGGGCGGCATGGGCATAAATTCCATAGAAGCGCTGCGCGGCAACCGTCTTATGCTGCGCGGAGTGGGGCTCAACGAAAAGGAACTCGGGATACTCGGTATCTCGCACGCGGGGGAATGAGTGATGAAACGGGTATACGTAAACGAAGAATGGTGCTTAGGCTGTCATCTTTGCGAATACAACTGCGCTTTTGCAAATTCGCATCTCAAGGATATGGTATACGCGCTCAAAGACAAAAAGATATTCCCGCGCATTCACGTCGAAGGCGATGACAGGATCACGTTCGCGGTCTCGTGCCGCCATTGCGCCGATCCGATCTGCGTTAAGAGCTGTATCGCGGGGGCGATCTCCAAAAAAGACGGCGTGGTAAAGATAGACCGCTCCAAATGCGTGGGATGTCTTACCTGCGTGCTCGTGTGTCCGTACGGCGCGCTCGCGCCCGGCGAAAACGGCACTATGCAGAAATGCGAACTCTGCCTTGAAAACTCCTGCGGCGCGCCCGCCTGCGTGACGGGGTGTCCCAACAAGGCGATAGTATACGAAGAAAGGGGCGAGCGGGAATGAAGCGTTACGTTATAATCGGCAACGGCACGGCGGCGGTCGGATGCATAGAAGGCGTCCGTTCGGTCGATAAAAGCGGCGGAATCACCGTGATTTCGGCGGAAAACCGCCCGGTCTACAGCCGCCCGCTCATCTCGTATTATCTGGAAGGCAAGACCGATCTGGAACGTATGAAATACCGCGGCGACGGGTTTTACGAAGAAAACGGCTGCCGCGTGATCTACGGCGAACGCGCCGCGTCGGTCGACGCGTGCGGCAAGGCCGTAACGCTCGAAGACGGCGAAACGGTCTTATACGACGAATTGTGCGTCGCCGCCGGTTCGCGCCCGTTCGTGCCGCCGTTCGAAGGGCTCGATACGGTTGAAAAGAAGTTCCGGTTTATGACGCTCGACGATGCGCTCGCGCTCGAAAGCGCGCTTGCCGGGGATTCTCGCGTGCTCATAGTGGGCGCGGGGCTCATCGGGCTCAAATGCGCCGAAGGGATCAAAGAGCGCGCCGGTTCCATAACGGTGTGCGATCTCGCCGACAGAGTGCTTTCGAGCATACTCGATACCGACTGCGCCTCGTTCGTGCAGCGGCATCTCGAATCGAACGGGATAAGCTTCCTTCTCGGCGACACCGCCGTAAAATTCGACAAAAACACCGCGTATATGAAAAGCGGAAAGACAGTGGATTTCGATATCCTCGTGCTCGCCGTTGGCGTGCGCGCCAACACCGAACTCGTAAAAGAAGCGGGCGGCGTGGTCAACCGCGGCATCGTGGTGAACGAAAAGATGCAGACCAGTCTGCCGTCGGTACGGGCGGCGGGCGACTGCGCCGAAGGGTACGATTCGTCCGTAGGCGCCAACCGCGTGCTGGCGATATTGCCCAACGCGTATATGCAGGGATATACCGCGGGCGTGAATATGGCCGGCGGCGACGCGTCGTTTTCAAACGCCGTCCCTATGAACTCCATAGGCTTTTTCGGACTCCATATGATGACCGCGGGCTCATACGACGGCGAAATGACCGAAGAGCGCACCCAAGAGGGGATAAAGCGGTTTTTCGTAAAAGACGGCTTGCTCAAAGGGTTCATCATAATAGGCGGCACCGAGCGTGCGGGGATATACACCTCGCTGATTCGCGAAAAGACTCCGCTCGAAAGCATAGATTTCGAACTCACTAAAAAAGCCGCGACGAATCTGATTTTTTCGCGGGAAGTCCGTAGACAAAAGTTCGGAGGTGTGGTATAATATGTATATAAATGCAGAAGGCCTTGAATTCCGTGCCATCAACGAAGCCATCCGCGCTTCCGGCGGCGATATCACGCTCGCCGGCTGCTCGGGCCAGCGTTTCATCTGCGCCGGCATGTCGGACGTTTGCGTGACTATAAAAGGCGTCCCCGGCAACGCGCTCGGCGCGTATCTCAACGGCGCAGCGATCACCGTCGACGGCAACGCGCAGGACGCCGTGGGCGACACTATGAACGGCGGCAGCATTATCGTGCGCGGCAATATCGGCGACGCCGCCGGCTACGCCATGCGCGGCGGATGCATATTCGTCAAAGGCGACGCGGGCTACCGCGCCGGCATCCATATGAAAGCGTACAAAGAAAAAGTGCCGGTGATGGTCATCGGCGGCGCGGCGGGCAGTTTCTTGGGCGAATACCAGGCGGGCGGGCTCATCATGGTGCTCGGGCTCGGGATCGGCGGGAAGCGCGTCGTGGGCGATTTTCCCTGCACGGGGATGCACGGCGGCAAAATGATACTGCGCTCCGACTGCCGCGATATCCGGTTCCCGGGTCAGGTCACGGTCAGACCGGCTTCGGCGGAGGATATGCAAGAAATAAAAAAATACGTTGCCGAATACTGTCGTCTGTTCGGCGCAGACGAAAAACAGGTGATGGATTCGCCGTTCGCCGTCGTCACGCCCGACAGCAGCAACCCGTATAAACGGCTGTACGCGGCCAACTGAAAACTCCATTTTTACAAGGAGGATACCTATGAAGTATTCAAAAGAAGAAGTGATGCAGTACGCTGCGGAAGAGGACGTAAAGTTCATCCGCCTGGCGTTCTGCGACGTTTTCGGCAAGCAGAAGAACATTTCCGTAATGCCCGACGAGCTGCCGCGCGCATTCGAGCACGGCATAGCTTTCGACGCTTCGGCGATAAAGGGGTTCGGCGACGAGACGAGGTCGGATCTTTTTCTGCATCCCGAGCCCGAAACGCTCACCTGGCTGCCGTGGCGCCCGGAGCACGGCAAGGTCGTGCGTATGTTCTGCGGGATAACGTATCCCGACGGCAGACCTTTTGAATGCGACACGCGCACTCTGCTCAAAAACGCCGTCGCCAAGGCGAAACGCGCGGGGTATACCTTCTATTTCGGCGCCGAGCAGGAGTTTTATCTGTTCGAGCTCGACGAAAAAGGCGAGCCTACCGGCGTTCCCTACGACAGGGCGGGCTATATGGATATAGCGCCCGAAGACAAGGGCGAAAACGTGAGGCGCGAGATCTGCCTTACGCTCGAGCAGATGGGCATACGCCCCGAAAGCTCGCACCACGAGGAAGGTCCCGGGCAGAACGAGATCGATTTCCGCTACGCCGAGGCGCTCGAAGCCGCCGATAACGTTATGACTTTTCAGACCGTGGTCAAGACGGTCGCGCGCCGCAACGGACTTTACGCCGATTTTTCGCCCAAGCCGCTCAAAAACTGCCCGGGCAACGGCTTCCATATCAACTTTTCGGTCCAGCCGGATTCAAATTCCGAAAAGCTCAGTTCCGCGATCGCCGGAATACTCGAAAAATCCGTCCCTATGACTCTGTTCTTCTGCCCCGGGGAAAAATCGTACGAACGCCTGGGTCAGATGAAAGCGCCGGGCTACGTTTCGTGGTCGGCGGAAAACCGTTCGCAGCTCGTCCGCGTCCCCGCGGCCGCCGGCGAATTCCGCCGCGCCGAGCTGCGCTCGCCGGATCCTTCGGCGAATCCGTATATCGCGTTCACGCTCATTATAGAAGCGGCGCTGTACGGGATCGAAAACGGTCTTGCGCTCCCCGCGCCCGCCAATTTCAACGCTTATAAGGCCGAAAAGGCCGAGCTCGAAAAAATGCGCAAACTGCCCGCGGAGCTTGCGGAAGCGAAACGCGCGTCGCACGACGCGTTCATCGATTCGTCGCTGCCCGCGCGCATAGCCGAAATATACCGCGCCGAATAGTTCTTTGCGCTTAAAGATCGCGAAAGGAGGGATGAGATCTGAGCTTAAAAGAACAAGTTTACAGCGTTCTGGTGGTATCGGCTTCCGAAAAGATCAATCAGGCGCTGACCGAGATCTTCGTCCCTTCGGTCTATTCGCCGCTCCAGTACGTTTCGGGCGTTTCCGCCGCCAAACGCGCGGTCGCCGAACGCGATTTTGATTTTGTGCTTATTAACTCGCCGCTGCCCGACGACAGCGGTCTGCAGTTCGCAATAGACACCGTCACGTCCTACAACACCGTGGTGCTGTTCCTTGCGCGCGCGGAGGAGTATTCGCTCGTTTTCGAAAAACTCGCGCCGCACGGCGTGTTCCTTATGCAAAAGCCGGTCTCCAAAAGTACGTTGCTGCTCGCCTCCGAATGGCTCGTCAGCGCCCGCGAAAGGATACGCCGGAGCGAAAAAAAGACGCTTTCCATAGAAGAAAAAATGAACGAGATACGGCTTGTCAACCGCGCGAAATGGCTGCTCATAAGCGAACTGAAAATGACCGAGCCCGACGCTCACCGCTATATAGAAAAGCAGGCGATGGACCGCTGCATTTCCAAGCAGAGCGTAGCGGAAGAAATAATAAAAACATACGGATAAAACAAAAAGCGCTCGGCAATGCCGAGTGTTCCAAAGGACACTCGGCAAATGATGAGTTCCGCTCGCGCGGAACATGATGAGCGCTTTCGCGCATGATGATCGGTTTCGCCGAATGATGAGCGCCTTCGGCGCATAAAGCGGAACTCATCTCATCATTTTGCGGTGAAACCGCAAATCATCATTGCGACCGAAGGGAGCATCATCATTTGCCCATCAGGGCAAACATCACTTTTTCCGGACGTTTGGCACACAAACGTCCTGCTTGCAGAGGTATGCGACAAAAAACCGGCCGGAATAAGGATCAACTATCCTTACCTCAGCCGGTTTTTATTTACTGTCCTTTAGAGCACCTTGCATTAGCGGGTGCTTTTTTGTGTTGTTCGATATCGGTAATACCGCCGTCAGTCGCTTGTCACGGTGACGTCGAGCGCGTAATTGCCGGAAGAGTCTTTTGCGACGTACGTGTACGCGTAATACGTTTCGCCGTCTTCGTCTTCAAGGGGTATCACTGAGATCCGCTCCATATTTGCGCCTTCCAAAGACACTCCGGATTCTAAGTAAAGCGGTGTGTCGAGCAGCGTGTCGTAGACCGCGAGCGCGCCGCTGCTGCTTTGCGCGTGCAGGTCGAGCGTGACTCCGTTCTTGACCATAATGCAGCCCGCGCCGTATTCTACGTTTAGCGTAAGGCCGCCGCATCTGAGCGTCCCGTCGCCTTCAAACGTTACGCTGCCGCCGTAGCCGGCGCCCCATACCGTTATGTAATCAACGTCGGACTCGCCTTCCAGGCGCACGGTGAAGCCGTTGCCCATCAGGTTGGCGTCGATAAGATAGCACGAAAAGTCGCGCAGAGTCAGCGTATTCGTCGAACTGTCGTAATACGCGCCGTCGAGCTCGTCGAAAAGCTCTCCGCCGGGATCGTAGACGTCCCACGCCGCGCCTTTCACAAAGTATTTGGCGGTTTCATTTTCATCGCTTGTCATATAGATGCGCAGATACAGTTCGGGGCCTTCTTCGCTCCAGGAATACAGCCCCAGCCAGTCGGGGTCGGGATGATCGAGTGCGGGGAAAGCGCTTTCATCGGGATCGTTCCACGGATCGTCCGGGGATTCTTCCCAGGGCTCTTCCCACGGTTCGTTCCAAGGTTCTTCCCAATAGCCGTGCGGTTCCTTGCCCCATTCTTCGGGATGTTCCTCGATCCATTCGGAATTCATCGTGGTGAACGCGCTGCTCAAGTAATCGTCGCCCAGAAAATCTATGCCCAGCGCCGCGTGCGCGAGCGAAAGCACCAGCGTGAGCGACAGCGCCGGCTTGAGCACGTACTGTTTGAGTATGTCGTGGCGCTTTTTGGTCTTTTGCTCTTCCGTGGGCTCTTCGGTGACAAAGACCGCGTCGTCGTTGTATTCGCTTTTGGCTATGCGCTCTTCCGCCGACTCGTGCGTTTCGGCAGGGTCGGGCGGCTCGCGCACCATGTCGCATTCACGCGGGAACGCGCCGAATTCGTCGTTGGAACCGTATGTGCGGAAGTTGGTCTCTTTGTCGTACAGTTCGCGCAATGTTCATCCCTCCTTTGTAAACAGTTTCATAAAAAACCGTTATTTTGCGGGGATGTTGTGAACGTCCACCTGCGGGAACGGGCATTCCACGCCCAGATCCTTAAAGCCGAGCAGCAGATCGTGGTTCAGCACGCGCCTGCCTATAAAGATGTTGTCTTCGTCAACTTCGCCGACAAACTTCATAATGACCGCGCTTTCGGCGAGATCGTCTATACCGAGATACATCGGGACCTTTTTGAAAATATCGGGATGCGCCTCTTTGATGCGCTCCATAAGCGCGGGGATCTCGCGTTCCAGCTTTTTGAAATCGGTGCCGTAGGGGACGGCTATGACGCTGATCGCGCGCGAGGGTTTATCGGAACGGTTGAGTATGTTTTTCATGGCGGAATTGTTGACGATCTTTACGTTTCCGCCCGGGTCGGTCAGGCTGGTGGTGCGCAGGCCTATGTTCGTGACGGTGCCTCTGAAACCGTCGACTTCTACAATGTCGCCCACGTTGTACTGGTTTTCAAATATCATAAACGCGCCGGTGACCATATCGGCGATAAGACTTTCGGCGGAAAAGCCTATGACCAGGGCGACGATCCCCACGCTGGCGACGATGGTGGAAATGTTGACTCCGATTATGGAAAGTCCCCAGCAGAGTATGACTATCGCCGCGACGTATTTGAGCACGCTCGAAATGATCGAGACCACCGAACGGGCGCGGTGCTTTTTGGGCTTGACGAGTCCCAGAAGGAACACGGCGAGGAGCTCGGCGGCGAGTACGCCGCAGATCATAATGATGAGCTTGAGTATGGTTGCGAGATCGACTTTTACGTTGTCGAACCCTTTCCACGGGATGAGCTTGGTGGTGTAGCATATTACCGCCAGCACTATCGCGATGCCCGCGAATATTGCGAGTTTGATAAGGTGCTTACGTCTTTCGTCGTTCATTTGCTTCTCCGTTTCCGGCCGCAGGCGGCCATTTGGTCGTATTTTGCTTAACTTATCTCAATGATACCATACAACCGGCGCATTTTCAATATGTTTTTGAATTTTCTGCATCTCAAAAACGCAATTTGCTCTTCCTCAGGCGCGGATCGCGTTCCGGGGGGCGCGCGAGCGGGCGGAAAATGTAAATTTTTAGACCGCGCCCGCGTCTGTCGCTTGACACGGCGTTATTATAATGATATAACTATAACATAAATAAGACTAAACTTACGGAGCCGAATATGATTGATCCGATCTATACGAACATCACTCCCGCGCTCGATATCTGGAGCACGCTGACTTCTCACAAAATGCTGTTCCTGTATACCGCCGTCCTTACCGCGGCGCTCATCATTCTGATGGTGCTTTTCATAGCGCGCACCGCCCGCGCCGCGCGCGAACGCGACGAGGAAAAGAAACGCATAACGCAAAAAAAGCGCTTTTCGCGCCTTTCGGAGCTTGATTCGCGCAAGCCCGGCGAAAACGCGCAAAGCTATGACGATACGGTTTCGCTGGCGCAGCTTTGCGAACGCTTCCGCGACTTTTCGTCAGGCGAGCTCGGGCTTTATTACGATATCGACGTGATGCGCGCGTTCGTGTCGTCGCTTTCGGTGACGCGGCTCGTGATAATGCAGGGAATATCCGGCACGGGCAAGACGTCGCTCGCGTACGCGTTCGGCAAATTCATAGGCACCGACGCGGTGATCGTGCCCGTCCAGCCTTCGTGGAAAGACCGCAGCGACCTTCTGGGCTACTACAACGAATTCACCGGCGTGTTCACCGAGACCGAGCTGCTTTACCGGCTCTATGAAGCCGCCGGCAACGATAACGTCTGCGTGCTGGTGCTCGACGAAATGAACATCGCCCGCGTGGAATACTATTTTGCGGAATTCCTTTCGCTGCTCGAACTGCCCGATCCCGATTCGCGTAGGATAGAAGTCATATCCGACACGCGTGTCAACGACCCCAAACGGTTCGAAAACGGCAAGATGCTCATACCCCGGAACGTATGGTTCGTGGGGACCGCCAACAACGACGATTCCACGCTCGCCATTTCCGATAAAGTCTATGACCGCGCGATGGTCATAGAACTCGACCGCCGCGCTAAGAGCTTTACCGCGCCTCGAACCAAAGCCGTCCCGGTCTCGCGCACTTATCTGGAATCGCTTTTCGCTTCCGCACGCGCCGAGCATTCGCTCAGTTCCGGGATGCAAAGCAAAATAGAAGAATTCGACAGATATCTGAGCGAGCATATGCAGATAACGTTCGGCAACCGCATAATGCGCCAGACCGAGCAGTTCGTCCCTGTGTTCATAGCGTGCGGCGGGACCGAAAACGCCGCGGTGGATCTTATAATGAGCAAAAAAGTGCTGCGCAAGCTCGAAACGCAGAATCCCGTGTTCGTAAAATCTCAGGCGGAAGGTCTGCTCGCAGAGCTCGACCGCGTGTTCGGCGCCGGAGCGCTGCCTCTGTGCGCGTCGGCGATAGCGCGGTACGTTTCCGCGTAAGGGGTAGATTATGGCGTACGAAAACACCGGTTATTACCGAATACTCAAAGCGCTGGGCGTCGAAAGCGAACAAAGCGGCGCGCATTTCGCGGACGATTTCGCACGCGGAGGAAAAGCTTCCGTTTCGGGCACGCGGATGAACTGCGTCATAGACGAAAGCTGGGTGGATACCGTAGAAGCGGCGCTGCCGAGCGTGGGCAAGGCGATAGAACAGGCGCGCAGTCTTATAAGGGATATCGGCGAAGTGGTGCGTATCGACCGCGCCCGCAAGACAGGCAAGGATTCCGTCAGCCATCTGGCGCGGCACAGCAGCCTCATAAGGCACGTTTCCGAATCCGGCGCGCTCATCCCGGACGAGATATACGTCAACGAAAACGAAGAAGATTACGCGGTCTACGAAAACCGCTTCCTCTATCTGCTCCTTACGCAGCTTTCGTCGTTCATTTCGGTCAGATATCAGGCGATAACGCGCGCGGTCGCGGAATGCGGCGTGGCGCTTGAATTGGAACGCGAAACGAACGGCTCCGACCGTTCGGTCAAATGCGGCGTTTCGGTTTCCGAAGCGGCGTTCACCGGCGCGGCGGCGGATATAAAAACGCTGGATACCGTCAGGCGCATACGCGCTCTGCTCGCCGCGGTCAAGGCGTTCGAATCCACTCCCGTTATGCGGCTCGCCGCGGCGGCGCCTCGGCTCGTGCCGCCGGTGGTGCGCACAAATATAATAAAGAACAACGTGCATTTCAACGCGGCTTTTACGCTGTATTCGTATATCGCTTCCTATACCGGCGACGGATATACCTGCGTGCGCGAAACGCAGACCGAACGTCCGGTATCGTGGCAGGGGATGCGTATGTTCGCGGAAGCGGTGTCGCTTTTGCTCTTCGCCGCGTACAAAGAGACTTTTTCGGAATGGGACGAATGCGAAAGCGAATACGAACGCTCGCTCGTCGACGAACGGCGCGAATCGCTTCTGCGCCGCCGCGGGGAGCTTGCCGCGCTCAGAGCGCGCTACGAAATGAACGAGCTTTCGGGCTCCGAATACGTTTCCCGGCTCGAGGAAGCCGCGGCGGAATCGTATTCCGCTTTCGAATCCACTTCTTCCGAGCTCGCCTCCGTGCGTGAAACCGCTCGACTTGCGGAAGAAAAGAGCGCCTCTCTCTCCGCGGAAAACGAACGCATAACGGAGCGTTTTCTCGCGCAAAAAGAAGAATCCGCGGCCGCCGCAAACGCCGCGGTCGAAAAACTCGCCAAAGAATACGAACGCAGAATAAGCGAAGCGGCGGCTGCGAAGGAACGCGAAATGAGCGAACTGCGGGAAAAGCTGGAATCCGAACGCGATCTGCTTTCGGCGCGGGTCGCCGCGCTTTGCGCCGAAAAGGGCGAAGGATCCGATAAGACCGACCGCGAAAGCTTTTTGGAACTGGAACGCGAAAAAGCGGCTTTCGACAGGTATTTCAAAGAACAGTGGGCAAAGGCGAAAAAGCGCGTAAGGCGCGAAGAATACGCCAAAAGGAAAAACGGCAAATGAAAAAGACCGTCTTCACAACCGTATTATATTCAATATTCGCGGCGGTCGCAATGGCGGCGGGCGTGCTGCTTTGCATAACGCTTTCGGGCGGGACCGATAAAAGCACGCGCGTCTGGAATTTGCTGCTTTCGCTGCCGCGCCCGGTCACGGTCATAGCGGCGGTACTGCTCGTGACGCTCGATGTCGCGGCGATCATACTTGCGGCGACGTTTATCGTTTCGGATATCCGCACGCGCACTTCCCGCCGCGCGCTCAAAAAGAAAAAGTCCAAGCCGCGCTTTTCGCGGCTTGCCGCCATCGACGCGCAAAAGCCTGCCGCGGCGCGGTACGAAAAAGCCGAACGGCTGGACCTGTTGTGCGAACGGTTCCGCAACTTTGCCGCTTCGCAAATGGGGCTTTATTACGACAAGGACGTCATAAGGGCGTATATCGCTTCGCTCGCGGTCACGCGCCTCACCGTGATGCAGGGCATTTCGGGCACGGGCAAGACCTCGCTCGCCTACGCTTTGGGCAAATTTATGGGTAACGACGCCGTGATGGTGCCGGTACAGCCTTCGTGGAAAGACCGCACCGACCTTTTGGGCTATTATAACGAATTCACCGATTCGTATACCGAGACCGAGCTTTTGTGCAAGCTTTACGAAGCGAACACGAATGACGACGTTTATATCGCCGTGCTCGACGAGATGAATATCGCACGCGTGGAGTATTACTTTGCGGAATTCCTTTCGCTGCTCGAACTGCCCGAAGGCCCGGCGCGCCGCGTGCGCGTCACCGCCGACAGCCGCGAAAGCGATCCCGTACTTTTCGAAAGCGGAACGCTGCGTCTGCCCGGCAACGTCTGGTTCACGGGCACCTGCAACAACGACGATTCCACGCTCGCGCTTTCGGATAAAGTGTTCGACCGCGCGTTCGTGATAGACCTCGAACACCGCGCAAAGCCGTTCGCCGCTCCCCCCGAGCAGCCTGCGCACGTTTCGGCAAGCGAGCTTATCGCGCTTTTCGGCGAAGCGCGGCGGACGTATTCGCTTTCTGCCTCTATGCGTGAAAAGATCGAAGCGCTGGACGAATACCTTGTGCGCGAATTCCGTATAACGTTCGGCAACCGCATAATGCGGCAGATCGAACAGTTCGTGCCGGTGTTCGTTTCCTGCGGAGGGACCGAGGACGTCGCGGTGGATATGATGATATGCCGCAAGGTGCTGCGCAAGCTCGAATCGCGCAACCCCGTGTTCGTCCGCGCCGGCGCGGACGGACTCATCCGCCGCCTCAACGAGCTTTTCGGCGCCGACAAGATGCGCGAAAGCAAAGAGTATACAGCCAGATTCAAAGAGATATGAGCTTATGAAAGATAACGGTATCAAAAAAACGCAATTCCCCGTGTCCACCGCCGTGCTGTGCGGTATCATCATCGCGGCGGCGGCGATACTTTTCGCCGTCATAACGGCGGCTATGACGGGCGCGTTCGAGCTTGAGGAAGCGAGCGAACGCGAAAGCAGCGCTTCGTTTTCCGGGCCCGAAAGTTCCGAACAGACTGTCCCGACGACGCCCGAAATCATCGACGAAGACCCCTCGGTGCGTGTGACTATAGAAACGGCGTTTTTGCGGCCGACCGCCGAGGGCCTCGAATACGAGACCATGCTCGCGGCGTCGTATTCCGGAAGCCCGGCGCACATAACCTCGGTCAGATGTTCGGTCTGCCGCGGCGCCGAGCATATTTATGAACTCAAGCTCGCCGAACCGTTCGATCTGGAAAACGGCTCTATGATAATCCTTACGGGCACCGGCGATATCACGCTTGAAGATATGAGCGATATCGGGGCGGTATTCTGCGTCGAATGGGAAGACTTAAACGGCCGCCGCGGGAACGCGTTCGTTTACGCAAAAGCGCAAGCCGGATCTTAAAACGGAAGACCCCTGTAACGAAAGGAAAAAAATGACTTACGACCAGTACGCGGCAAAAGTCCGCCGCCGCGCGGACCGCATATTCGCTTTTACGGCGTGGCTCAAAAAGCACCGCGCCGCGCTTTGCTGCGCCTTTTTGCTTGCAGCCGCCGCCGCCGCGGCGCTCATGGCGTTTTCGGGATCGTTCCTCAGCGCGCCCGTTTCGGGGACCGCGGTCTATGGCGAAAACTACGAAAGCGGCGCCGACGCGTTTCTTTGCGGCGTCACGTACGAGTATTATGACGAAAACGGCGCGGCGGTGAGCGAACTCAAAGCGGGCGAATATACCGTTTACGCGCGTACGAAGAACGTCTTCGGAACGGAACGCGAACGCTCATTCACGCTCAATATTGCGCCGCGGAGCGCCGAGCTTTCGATTGAAAGCGCCGTTTTCGAATACGGCGAATCCCCCGCGGCTGGCGACCTGACCCTTATCGGCGCCGCCGAAGGCGACAGAGTCGCGTACGCCGGGTTTTCGTACGGCGAGGAGCCGGGCGAATACGACGCCGCGATTACGGCGCTGCGCATAGAAAACGCCGCGGGCGAGGACGTTACGTATTGCTACGATATAAAGACCGCTTCGCTCCGTATACAAATCGTCCCGCGCGAGCTGACCGTCACGTTCGATTCCGCCGAAAAGACATACGATTCGCTTCCGCTCGTTTCGCCGGGTTATACTCTGAACAGGCCGCTCGCGTTTTCCGACGAGCTTTACATGGCTCCGCTTTCGGTCACCGAAGCGGGCTCGTTTGCGAATACCGGCGACGTCGCGGTGTTTTCCGGCGAAAAAGACGTCACCGGCCGCTACGTTATAAACCTCGTACCGGGAACGCTGACTGTCAAAAAGCGTCCGCTCGCCGTGACTACGGCGTCGTTTAGCGCCGAATTCGACGGGACCGTGCGCGAAGAACCGCGCGAATACGCTATCGCCGAAGGCACGCTCGTCGGCGGGCACACGCTCGACGTCGAATGGGAGTACTTCTTCTGGGCGGCGGGCAAATATCGCAACGCCGCGCGTTTCACCGTTACCGACGGCTCCGGGGCCGACGTCACGCACAATTACGATATCGAAGTCAGGGCGGGAGACGTAGAAATAGAAAAGCGTAAACTCAAAGTCAAAAGCGTCGACGCGCAGTTCGAATACGACAGCGAGATCCATTTTTTCCCCGAATATTCCGTTGTCGGCGGCTCGCTTGCCGAAGGGCATCGCATTTTAGAGGCGTCTTTCGGTTATTTCATCGACGCGGGCGAGTATCAAAACGGTTTTTGGCTCGGGATCGGCGCCGATCCGCTTATGCCCGAAGGCAGCGTTTACACCGACGGCGTGACACCCATATCCGAGTGCTACGATATCGAATACGTATACGGCGGCGTGACCGTTACCAAGCGTCCGCTGACTCTTGAAGTCCACGTTTACAAATACGAAGCCGACGCCGGAGAATACCGCTGTTTGTTCCGGGATATTCAAAAACGCGTCGCCGCGAACGACGCGCTCGAAAACGAAAGCGGCGTAAAAGGAACGACTCTTGAAGATATAAAGAAAAATATCGCAGCCACCATAAGGCGCAACGACGATTATAACTCAAACGTCACGTTTTGCTACGATATCGAATACGTTTTCCCGGACCTCACGCAACAGGCGCTCGATCAAATGATGGAAGAAGGCATAGCGCAGAAAGATCCCGAGCCCGATAAAGAGATCGTCGAGCCGGGAACGCCGACGGGCGTGCTGTCTCCGCCGGGCAAGCCCGAGCAGAAAACGCTCGGTTACGTAAAAAGCGTTTCGAGCGGGAGGATACTGCTTCGCATCAAGAGCTTCGGCGAATACAGCGGCGAATGGGAAGAAGCCGAACCGTATTACGGCGCCGTTTTTGACAGTATGTATTCGCGGCTCATCAATCAGGGTTACCATTCGTCTAACGAAATAGAAGTCACGTTTTTCAGCGCTCCGGAATATCTCGCCGTGCCGTATTATTCGCATATCGGCGGCAGATACTACGATACCGCCGCCAAAAACGGTCGCGGCGCGTCCGCCGTGTACCGGAACATACCGCCGCCCGCGCTCAAAACGCTTTACGCGATCTCGCAGGGGCTCGGCGGCGCCGACGATTATACCGGTTTCGTCAACGAACAGTATCTTAGAATAGATCCCGCGCTCAAGCAGGACCTGCTCGCGCTGGCAAAGCAGGCGGGCGTTTCGGGCGAAGGAGCCGGCCTTATAGAAGCCATAGCCGAATACGTAAAGAGCGCGGCGGAATATTCTTACGATTTTCCCGAAACCCCGGCGAACGAGGACCCCGTGATGTTTTTCCTCACCAAGAGCAAGCTTGGCGTGTGTTCGCAGTTCGCGTCTGCTGCGACCCTTATGTACCGCGCGTTCGGAATACCTGCGCGCTATACCACGGGCATTTCGGTTTCGACCGCCGGTTCGCGCAAGCTCACCGAGTTTTACACCACCGATCTGCACGCTTGGGTCGAGATCTATCTGCCCGGACTGGGCTGGGCGCCCGTCGACGTCACCCCCGGCTATGCCGGCGCTTCGGGACCCGGCGGAAACAACTATATGCATTATGATATGATACATATAATACCTCGCAGCGTTTCGGTCGCTTTCGACGGCGAGCCCCATTCCGTTACGGAATATACGGTGCTGGGCGAAGAGCTGCTCAAAGCAGGCGACCGCATAATCTGCAAAAGCGAGCTTTCCGAGCATATCTTCGTGGGGTATTATCCGCTCGACGAGCAGAAGATGTTCCGTATAGTGGACAAAAACGGAAAAGACGTCACCGCAAAGTATAATATAGATATAAAGCAGGCGTATCTTGAAATAACGCCGCTGGAGATCACCGCCGACCCGCTTATGATATACGTCGGCGGAACGGGCAGGTTTGCCGACCCCGCGTCGGTCCTGCCGCCGGAGATCGCAGAAAAGATCGATCTTTCAAGCGCAAAGACGTTATACGACAAAAGCTCGGTCAGCGAAGGGCTCAAGCCACTGGAAGGCGGCGTCTACGCCGGCGTGTATGCAGATCATTCCGAACTGGTCTGCTCGTACGAGCTGGGTATCGACTCGTACTCGCACGCGGCGGGATTTTACGAAATAAGGATCACGTTCCCCGCCGACGTCGTTGCGTACGAAAACGTGCGCTTCCATTCGGGTTCTCCCGGCGCCGAAGCGTACGGCGCGCCCGCTGCCGTAACGGGCGAAAACGGCGCGACTTTCCGCCGAGCGGTGTTTATGACGTCAAGCGCCGAAAAGCCGTTCGACGGCGAATATCTCACGTCGCAAGGCATCTCGCTTATCGGCGGCGCGCTCGCGGAAGGTCACAGAGCGGAATGCGCTTTTCTCGGCGCGCAGCTTTATTCGGGCAGCGCTGAAAACACAGTTTCCGGCTTCAGGATCGTCGACGAAAACGGCGGCGACGTCACTTCGGAATATATGGCGGATATCTATTTCGGCACGCTCACCGTCGTGCCCGCCGAATATCCGCTGGGAAATATCGAAGTCACGGTGCAGGCCGATCAGACCGTTTCGCTTTCGGGCTTTTTGAGCACCGACCGCGTGGATGATATAGGCGGCACGTTCACGCTGGACGGCGACGCGCTTTCGGCGCGCATAGAAGACGGCGACCTGCTTATAGGTGTCAACGCCGGCAAAGCGTCGCTCATCGCCGTTACTGAAGGCGCCGACCTCAACGGCGACGGCGTGCTCGAATACGTCCCCACGGTCGTCAAAGGCACCGTCGAAGTCACCGCAAAAAAGACGCGGCTGCCCAAAGCGGCATTGTATATCATAATTTTCGCGTGTGTTGTGGAAGGCGTTGGCGCGGCGCTGTTAGCGCTGCCGCGCCGCAAGCGCGCGAGCGAATAAAACAAAGGAGCAAAAGGATATGAAAGTCATTGACGTTTTCAGCTGTTATTACGCCGCAAAAGGCAAATTCAACGGAGTCGCAAGGCGCGGCGCGGTTGTCAAGCTCACCGCCACCAGCGACGCGGGGAACATTAGCTACGATTATTCCGTGAGCTTCTTCCCGTACGACGACCCCGACGATTTCCGCATCTCCTACGACGCCGAGTTTTCAAAGACGGCGTATTCCGCCCGCGGCAGAAGATCGGCAAAGCGCGAAAAAGAGCTGCTTTCCGCCCTGCGCGAAGAGATTGACGGACTCGCCGCGGAAAACGGCGGCAAAGTGTATTGGGAAAAGCCGCTTATCGAAGAGCGAAGAGGATAAAACAAAAAGCCGCGCAAGCGGCTTTTTTATTCCTGATGAGCGTATCATTCCTGCTTATTCATTATCTTATATATCTCGCCTTTGCCGACGTTGCGGTCGGAGGCGGCGGCTTTCATGGCGTCCATCTTGGAAAGGCCTTCCGCCATATAGTGGGCGACGTGTTCTTCCACGGTCAGCGAATGCCAGAACATATCCGCGTCGTTCGCGGTATATCCTTCCACCACCAGCACGTATTCGCCGCGCACGTTTTCTTCCGCCGCCACGCGCTCATAAAGCGCGCTCAGAGCGGAATATTCCACCTTTTCGTTCAGCTTGGTCAGTTCTTTGCACAGCGTTGCGCGGCGGTCGCCGAACACGGTGAGCAGGGAATCGAGCACGCGCAAAAGGTCGTGCGGCGGCGCGTAGAACACGGTGGCGCGTTCGTCGCGCGCTATCTCGCGCAGTCTGGCAAGGCGTTCGTTCTTGTTTTCGGGCAAAAATCCTTCAAAACAGAACCTGCGGCAGTTGATACCGCTCGCCGAAACAGCCGTGACGGCGGCGCAGGGGCCCGCGAGCGGTATGACGGTCACGCCGTTTTCGTGGCACAGCCGGACCAGGTCTTCGCCGGGGTCGGATATCGCGGGGGTGCCGGCGTCGGTGATAAGGGCGCAGACCGCGCCTTCGGACATGCGGCGCAGCAGTTCGGCTCCGCACTGTTTTTTGTTATGCTCGTGGTACGGGACCATGGGCTTTTTCATTCCCAACAGCGCAAGCAGCTTGCCGCCCACGCGGGTGTCCTCGCACGCCACAAAGTCGGCGTTAGCAAGCGTTTCGCGCACGCGCGGCGAAATATCCGAAAGGTTGCCTATCGGGGTGGGGACTACGTACAGCGCGCCCATTTTACGCCTTCTCTTCGCGCTTGCGGTGCTTGAGCATACGCAGCTTCAAATAAAGCTTGGGCAGATGATGCACCAGGAAATCCTTCAGCTTGTTTCTGACCGCGGTGTAGCCGTCGTGGAGCCAGACGTATAACTTGCGCGGTATAAATTTGCCGGTGACGCGGTGATCGAGCCATTTTTCATAAGGCTTGCCAAGCCAGCGCGGCATGGCGAACGCCCATTTATAGCGCTTTACAAAGTGCATGAAGTACGCTTCTATATAAAGCACCTGCACTTCGGGGAACTGCGGCTGCACCAGCGGGACGCGGCGCTTGGCGTCAAGGTCGTCGGGGATGAATCCCGCTTCTTTGGAAATATCGTAAAGCACCGTGCCGGGGTACGGATAGAATATATTGGGTATCACGCGGTCGGATTTTATCCTTGCGTTGAGTTTGATGGTCTTAAGCGCCTTGTGTATATCCTCGAACGGCAGGCCTATGATGTTGTAGGTCAGCTGAGCTATGCCGTATTTGTGGAACCAGTTCGAGCAGTTGATTATCATCTCGTCGGTCTGGTAGCGCTTAAGGTATTTGAAACGCATTTCCTGGTCGCCCGATTCAAGACCCATATCTATGGTGTAGAACCCGGCCTCTTTCATCTTGCGCACGGTGTCTTCTTTGAGTATGTCAAAGCGGATGTTGCCGGTGCAGGGAAGATGTATCTCTTTTTTGTACATCTCTATAAAGGTGTCGAACCATTCCGGGAACATATTGAATATGGCGTCGCGGAAATTGATGAACTGTATCTGCGGGTATTTGCCCAGCAGGGTCTTCAGGTAAAGTATGGCGTTTTCGGGCGAGCGGAAACGCGCGTAGATCTTTTTGTTGGGGTATACTTTGCGGAAGTTGCCGTTGCCGCAGTAGGTGCAGTTGTAAAAGCATCCGCGGCTGACCACCACTATCGCGGTGTTGACTTTCATCGATTCGAGATTGGCGTAATCGAAAAGGTCGAAATCGGGGATGGGTATGCGGTCCAGGTCGGCGAAAAGCGGCCGCACGGGGTTCTTGATGAACGAGCCGTCCTCGTCCTTGAACCAGAGCGATTCTACCGCGGAATAATCCTCGCCGGCGGTCATTTTGTCCAGAAGTTCAAGCTCGGCGTATTCGCCGTCGCCTATGCACACGCAGTCGACGCCTTCGGCGGAAAGCACCTCGTCCGGAACGAGCGTGGCGTGGTACGAGCCGCAGATGATGAACGCGTCCGGGCAGACCTCTTTGGTCCATTTTATATAAAGTTGCGAATCGGGGAAGGCGGTGGTGCGGATGGAAAAGCCGATGACGTCGAACTCGCCCAGCGCGAGCAGGCCTTCTTTGTATTCGTTTTCGTCGTAATAATGCTTTAAATGGTACAGCTTGCAGTCGTGTCCGCCCTCTTTGAGCACGGCGGATATCGAAGCCAGCCCTTCGGAATAGTTGCCGCCGCCGCTCCCCGCCACCGAACGGTCGGTGTAATCGGGGTAAACGAGCAGCATTCGCGCTTTTCTGCCTTTAAGATCTTTGAATTTCAAGGCCTTGTTCTCCTTTATATATCAAATGTATTATTATCTTCTTTGCGTTTTTGCGGTATCGTTATTCTTTAGCGTCGTACCACGTCTTGCCTGTGCCGGCGTCCGCCGTTAGCGGAACGTCAAGCTGCGCGGCGTTTTCCATGCATGAGGTGAGGATCTCTTTTGCGCGCGCCGAATCTTTTTCCGCCGATTCCACTATAAGTTCGTCGTGCACCTGCATTATGATGCGCGCGTCGAGGGACGCTTCTTCAAGCGCTTTTTCGGCGTTTATCATGGCTATTTTTATAATATCCGCCGCGGTGCCCTGGATCGGCGTGTTCATCGCGACTCGTTCGCCGAACGCGATGAGCGTCTTTTTGGAAGAGCGCAGCTCGGGGATATAGCGCCTTCTGCCGAACATCGTGGTGACGTATCCGTCCTCGTGCGCCTGCGCCTTTACGCGTTCGAGATAATCGCGTATGTCGGGGTAGGTGTCGAGGTAATTCTTTATATATTCGCCCGCCTGCTTTTTGGTCATACCTATATCCTGGCCGAGCGAATAATCGCTTATACCGTAAATGATGCCGAAATTGACGGCTTTCGCCTGTTTGCGCATTTCGGGCGTGACTTGACTTTCCGGCACGCGGAAGACTTTTGCTGCGGTGGAGGCGTGTATGTCTTTGCCTTCGCGGAACGCGTTTATCATCGCTTCGTCGCCCGAAACGTGCGCCATCACGCGCAGTTCGATCTGCGAATAGTCGGCGTCTATCAGCACGTATCCTTCCTTTGCGCGGAAGAATTTGCGCAGCTCCCTGCCTTCGGGTGTGCGGACAGGTATGTTCTGCAGATTGGGCTCGGTGGAAGAAAGCCGCCCCGTCTTGGTCAGCGTCTGGCGGAAAGTAGTGTGAACTCTGCCGTCGGCGGAAACCGCGGAAAGCATCCCGTCGCAGTAGGTGGATTTGAGCTTTGCCATTTTGCGGTACACAAGCACCAGATCGGGCACGATATGGTAGGGCGAAAGCATCTCCAGCACTTCCGCCGAGGTGGAATAGCCGCTCTGGTTCTTTTTGTAGTGGGGAAGTCCCAGTTCCTCGAACAGCACCGCTCCAAGCTGTTTTGGCGAATTGATGTTGAATTCATGCCCCACGGCGGCGTAAACGGCGTTTTCGGCTTCTTTCATCTGTACTTCGAGCGCTTTGCCGTATTCTGCGAGCCCTTCGGAATCAAGACCGAAACCGCTGTATTCTATGTTCGCAAGCGTCCGCGCGAGCGGGAGCTCTATGTCGCGGTAAAGCGAAACGCCGTTCATTTCTTCAAGCAGCGGCTTAAGCGCGCTTTCGAGCCGCGGGAGCAGCGAGCAGAGCGATCTGTATTCGTTTATGCCCAGGTAATTGAGCACCGCTTTTTCGGGCGTAAGCCCGTTTTCGGCGGGGGATACGATATACGCCATCAGCGAAACGTCTTCGAAATCGCATCCGAACGCCCAGCCGCGTTCCAGGAACGCGCGTATGACTTCTTTTGCCGACCAGAACACGACCGTCTTTCCTTTGCCGAAAAACGCCGCGCTGTCATTGTCGAGCGCACAGGAATAAAGCTTTTCGCCGTCGCTTACGTAAAGCGTTCCGCCGTTTATTTCGGCGTAGAATTTTTCACGGTCAAGCGCGCAAAGCTCTTTTGCGCTTATCTGCGCGCATTCGCCGCCTTCGTCTATTACCGCGCTCTTTTTGAGCGACATACCGTTGATGAGCGCGCCGAACTCCAGTTCGCTGAAGAGCTCGAACAGCGCGTCGTCGTCGCGCTCGCGCAGGGCGTAATCGCCGGCGTCTGCGGATATAGGCGCGTCGCGCACTATCGTCGCCAGAAAACGCGATTCGTATGCGCTGTCTTTGCCCGCTTCGAGCTTGGCGCGGTTCGCGCCTTTTATTTCTTCTATGTGTTCGTAAACGCCGTCGAGCGTGCCGTACTGGGTTATAAGCGCCAGCGCGCCTTTTTCGCCTATGCCGGGGACGCCCTTTATGTTGTCGGAAGTATCGCCCATTATGGATTTTACGTCGATAAGCTGTTTAGGTTCCACGCCGTAGAGCTCTTTTATCGCCTGCGGGGTGATGAGTTTGGTCTCGTTGTTCGCGGCGAGCCGCACCGTAGTGAGTCCGCTCACCAGCTGAAAACTGTCGCGGTCGCCGGTGACGAGCACGCATTCGGCGCCTTCGGATTCCGCCATGCGCGAAACGGTGCCTAAAATATCGTCGGCTTCGTACCCCGGGCATTCGATCACGGCAAGCCCCATCGCCGCGGCTATTTTTTTGGAATAGGGAAGCTGTTTTGCGAGGTCTTCGGGCATGCCCTTGCGCGTGGCCTTGTAGCTTTCGCACGCTTTGTGCCTGAACGTCTTTTCGGGCAGGTCGTACGCTATCGCCGCGTGGGTAAAGCCGCCTTCAGAAAGGTTTTTGCGCAGTATGTTGACAAAGCCAAAAAGCGCATTCGTGGGAAACCCGTCCTTGGTGCTCAAGGGGCGGACTCCGTAAAATGCGCGGTTGATTATGCTGTTCCCGTCGAATACGATAAACCTTTTCATAGAAAGCGCCTTTTCGTGTTTTTCATTCATAACAGTTTACCATATCCGACGGGTTTTGTCAATGATATTAAATCGGATTATTCTATTATATTGGAAGTGATATAGTCCACGCCCCACGATACCATGCGCTCGGCGTCTTCGAGACGGTCGACGGTCCAGACGTTGACTTCGAGCCCCGCGTCGTGGATGCGTTTGACGTCTTCCTCGTGCAGGCCGCCGATATAGATATCCAGCGAAAGGTTATATTTTTTCATCGCGTCGAACACGTTTTCGTCGAACGCGCCGGTAAGATACTGCATCTGCTGATCGGGCAGGAGCGAACGCAGTTTTATGAGGTTATCGAGCGAAAACGAAATGAATATGACGTTTTCGAGCCAGCCGATATTCTTTATGCGTTCTATCATTTCGCCCAGCCATTCTTCGGTGTAGCCGCCCTTGAGCTCGAGCACGCAGCGCTTTTCGTATCTCTTGCAGGTCTCTATATATTCTTCCATCGAGCAAAGGTGCAGGTCAGCTCTGGACCGCACGCCGTTCTTATCGCGCAGTCTCAGCGCGCGGAGCGTTTCGTACGTGGTCTGTTCGGGATACAGCTTGTCTATCCCCATGCGTTCGGTGTTGTCGTCGTGGAGCAGGATGAACTGCCCGTCGGCGGTGCGGCGCACGTCTGTCTCCACGCCGAAATAGCTTCTGTTGCCTGCGGCGATGAACGCGGCGTTGGTGTTTTCGGGCTCGATCCCGCTCACGCCTCTGTGCGCTACCATTTTTACGTTGTTTTTGTTCGCGAGTTTTACGGTGTTCATAAGAAATCCTCCGTTTTTATTATATATGGTTTGCCTTTTTCAGGCGAATAGCGCGTTTATCTCGGCGCGTATCGCGCCTATCTGTCTGTCGGTATCAAAACCGTCTTTGCCTTTTACAAGGATATATGCTTTCACTTTCGGCTCGGTGCCCGAAGGACGTATCACGACGGTCGCGCCGTTTTCGGTGCGGTAGTAAAGCATATCGGCTTTTGGAAGACCGGTGGGGCGCTTTTCGCCGGTCGCCGTGACCGTCTCGGTCTGTGCGGTACAGTCGCCGAAGACCGCCACGCGGCTGCCGCCGAACGAATCTATACTGCGCGAACGCAGCGAATCCATACGGCGCTTCATTTCGACCATCGGAGTCGCGCCGTTTATGGCTATGCTCAGCGTCTTTTCGGCGTGGAATCCGTATTCGGCGAAAATGCCGCACAGCGCGTCGTAAAGCGTTTTGCCTTTGGATTTATAATAGCACGCCGCCTCGGCTATGAGCAGCGACGCCGCCACGCCGTCTTTGTCGCGCACGTATCCGCCCGAAAGGAAGCCCTGGCTTTCCTCGTAGCCGAAAATGAACGTGTGCTCGCCGGATGAAGCGTATTCCTTTATCTTTTCGCCTATATACTTGAAACCGGTCAGCACCGTCACGGGAGTCACGCCGTTTTTGCGGCAGATATCGTCGAACAGTTCCGAAGATACCGCCGACCTGACCGCGGCGGCGTTTGCGGGGAGCTTATTCGCCTTGCGGCGGGCGCGGATGATATAATCTATAAGCAGCGCGCCGATCTGGTTGCCCGAAAGCGCCGTGAATTCGCCGTTTTTCTGCTTTACCGCCACGCCGAGCCTGTCGCCGTCGGGATCGGTGGCGATTATAACGTCGGTGGTCAAACCGTTTTGCTTGATATATTCCAGCGCGCGCGCAAAGCAGGCGGTGTTTTCAGGGTTGGGCGACGCCACGGTGGGGAAGTAGCCGTTCGGGATATCCTGCTCCGGCACCGAATGGAACCTGCTTATCCCCGCGCGGCGGAGCGCTTCGGGGACGAGCCTGTAACCCGCGCCGTGCAGCGGCGTGTAGACCAGTTCGAGCGAGTCGCCGTATTCTTTTATGAGCGCGGGATCTATGCGGCATTCAAGCACGGCTTTCAGATACGCTTCGTCGGTCTCTTCGCTGATGATCTTTATCATTCCGCGTTTAACGTAGGGGTCGATATCGCGTTCCGCGGGGGCGAGCACTTCGATGCGCGCCATTTCGTACGCGACCGCGTCGGCGTGTTCGGGCGGAAGCTGTGCGCCGTCTTCCCAGTACACTTTGTAGCCGTTGTATTCGGCGGTGTTGTGCGAAGCGGTGACGTTTATCCCCGCGATACAGCCGTGGTGCAGCACCGCGAACGAAAGCTCGGGCGTGGGGCGGAGCGATTCGAACAGATACACCTTTATCCCTTTACCTGCGAGCACGCACGCCGCAACTTCGGCGAATTCGCGCGAGTGGTTGCGGCAGTCGTACGCTATAGCCACGCCGCGGCCGTTTCCGCCGGCGTCGAGCACGAGCTTTGCCAGCGCGCGCGTCGCCTGGGCGACGGTCAGCACGTTCATACGGGCGATGCCCGCGCCCATCACGCTGCGCAGCCCCGCGGTGCCGAAAGCCATAGGGCAGGCGAAACGCGCCGAGATCTCGGCTTCGTTACCTTTTATATTATATAGTTCTTTTCTCGCCTCTTCGTCTATAAACGGCGATACCAGCCATCTGCTATATTCGGCGTTCATTCGGCGCATATCTCCTTTTCGAGCGCGCGCGCGAACTGATCGGGGCAGCTCGTGGATTTGAATCCGCATCTTATGCCTTTAAGGCGTTCGATCACTTCGGCAGCGGTAAGACCTTCGCACAGCGCCGAAATGCCTTTGAGGTTGCCGTTGCACCCGCCCATAAACGAAATGCCGTGCAGAACGCCGTTTTCGTCTATGTCGAAAGTCACGCTGCGGCTGCAGGTGCCGCTGAATTCGTATGTTCTTTTCATTTCTTTTTGCTCCTTGATATTATTTACATAAAGATTATATCATTCTTTTTTGAAAAGTAAACCGCAAAAAAGACGATTTTTGCAAAAAAACGGCGTTTTTTTGCTTGTTCACAAAATGTTTACAATTTATGAGAGCAATATTTTAAAAAAAGCAAAAAAAGTCTTGACAAACCTTGTAAAATGTGGTATTCTACTCGAGCTCGGTATGCGTAGAAGCCGGAGATTGCCGCTGAAACAGTGCGGGTAACTTCGGTGGAGTATGTCAGAGAATCTGGCGAAACAAGGCATTTTTTAAGGGGAGTTTCCGAAACACCCGAGAAGATGTTCAAACTCTTGCCGCCGGCCGGGCAAATAAAAAACACACATTAAAACAGGAGGCAAACCCCAACCATGGCAAACAAAGAAAGAATCCGCATCAGACTCAAAGCTTACGATCACACCCTTATCGATCAGGCGGCCGAAAAGATCGTCGAGACCGCTAAGAGAAACGGCGCCGCAGTTTCCGGCCCCATTCCTCTTCCCACCGATAAAGAGATCATCACCATCCTGCGCGCCGTTCATAAATATAAAGATTCGCGCGAGCAGTTCGAGACCCGTACCCACAAGCGCCTTATCGACATAATCAAGCCGTCGCCCAAAGCAGTCGACGCGCTTATGTCCATAGAGCTCCCCGCCGGCGTGGATATCGAAATAAAACTCTGATCAACCAAAATACAGGTCACGTCGGCAAAGCCGACCAATAACCAAGGAGGATAATACAAATGAAAAAAGGACTCATCGGCAAAAAGATTGGCATGACGCAGATCTTTGATGAAAAAGGGAACATAGTTCCCGTCACCGTCATCAACGCGGGCCCCTGCGTGGTCGTACAGAAGAAGACGCAGGAAAAAGACGGCTATTCCGCCGTTAAGCTCGGGTTCGAGGACATAGCGGAAAGAAAGCTTTCCAAACCCCTCAAAGGCGAATTTACCAAAGCGGGCGTTTCTTTTAAGAAATACCTCAAGGAATTCAGACTCGACAACGCTTCCGAACTCGAAGTCGGCGCAACCCTCACTTCGGACGTCTTCCAGGCGGGCGACAAGATCGACGTCACCGGCGTTTCCAAAGGTCACGGCTTCAGCGGCGTCATCAAAAGATGGGGCTGCCACCGCCTCAGAATGACCCACGGCACCGGCCCCGTACACCGTCAGGCGGGCTCCATGGGCGCCAACAGCGATCCTTCCAGGATCATGAAGAACAAAAAGATGGCCGGCCAGTACGGCAACGTGCAGGTCACCGTTCTTAATCTCGAAATCGTCAAGGTCGATGCGGAACGCAACCTTCTCGCCGTAAAAGGCGCAGTCCCCGGCGCGCGCGGCGGTATCGTGTTCGTCCGCAACACCGTTAAATAATTCGGGAGGGAGGAAACATAAATGGCTAACGTAAAAGTTTACAATATGAAAGGCCAGGAGGTCGGAACGCTCGAACTCAACGACAGCGTTTTCGCAGCCGAAGAAAACACTTACGCGGTCCACGCGGTAGTTAAAGCTTACCTCAGCAACCAGAGACAAGGCACCCAGTCCACCCTCACCAGAAGCGAAGTTTCCGGCGGCGGCAGAAAGCCCTGGAGACAGAAGGGAACCGGCAGAGCCAGACAGGGCTCCATCCGTTCTCCGCAGTGGACTCACGGCGGTATCGCGCTCGGTCCCAAACCCAGAACCTACAAAATGTCCGTCAACAAAAAAGTCAGAAGAGCCGCAATGCTTTCCGCTCTTTCGTCTAAAGTGGCTTCGGGCGAACTGATTGTCGTCGACAATATCGCGCTTGAAACTTACAAGACCAAAGCCATAGTGGAATTCCTCGGTGCGGTCAACGCCACCGGCAAGACTCTTATCGTGCTCGACAAAGCCGACAAAGTAGTCATCGGCTCCGCCGCCAATATCCCCACAGTTATGACAGCCCTTTACAACACCGTCAACGTTTACGACCTCGTGAACTACGGCAAGCTCGTTATCAGCAAGGACGCGGTCATGAAACTCGAGGAGGTTTACGCACAATGAAAACTGCACACGATATCATAATAGCGCCCGTCATCACCGAAGCTTCAATAGCGAATATGCACGACAAAAAGTACACGTTCCGCGTAGCCGACGACGCCAACAAGATCGAGATCGCCAAAGCCGTGGAAGAGATCTTCCAGGTCAAGGTCGAAAAAGTCACCACCATCACCATGAAATCCAAACCCAGAAGAGTGAGATACGTCGCGGGCAAGACCAGCGAATGGAAAAAAGCCATCGTAAAGCTTACCGCCGATTCCAAGACCATCCCGTTCTTCGACAGTCTTATGTAATTCGAAAGGAGTTTAAAAATGGCTAACAAGACTTATAAACCTACAACTCCCTCGAGAAGAAATATGGTTACCCCTTCTTTCGAAGAGATAACCAAGACCACCCCCGAAAAGAGTCTTATCTGCGTCCTTAAAAAGCACGCCGGCCGCAACAACACCGGCCGCATCACCGTAAGACATCAGGGCGGCGGCAACAGGATCAAGTACAGAATGATCGACTTCAAACGCGGCGGCGAAGGCTCTGCCAAAGTCACCGCTATCGAATACGATCCCAACCGCACCGCTTATATCGCTCTTACCGAAAACGAAGAGGGCAAAAAGAGCTACATCATAGCTCCCAACGGTCTTAAAGTGGGCGACGTCATCCACACCGGCGAAAACGCCGACATCAAAGTGGGCAACGTGCTTCCCATCGCAAAGATCCCCGACGGTACCATCATCCACTCCATCGAGCTTTATCCCGGCCGCGGCGCTCAGCTCGCACGCTCCGCCGGCGCTGCCGCTCAGCTTATGGCTAAAGAAAACGGCGTCGCTCAAGTCCGTCTTCCTTCCGGCGAAGTCCGCCTGGTAAGACTCGACTGCCGCGCCACCATAGGTCAGGTCGGCAACCTCGAACACGAAAACATCAAGCTCGGCAAAGCCGGTAAGACGCGTCACCTGGGTATCAGACCTACCGTCCGCGGTTCCGTCATGAACCCGTGCGACCATCCTCACGGCGGCGGCGAAGGCAAATCGCCTATAGGCCGTCCCGGTCCCGTAACTCCGTGGGGCAAACCTACGCTGGGTTACAAGACCAGAAACAAGAAGGCACGCACCGACAAGTTCATTGTCAAACGCAGAAATGCCAAGTAAGTCGGTAAGGAGGAATTAAAATGAGCAGAAGTATCAAAAAAGGCCCGTTTGTAGAAAAGAAACTCTACGACAGAATTTGTGCCATGAACAAGAACGGCGAAAAGAGAGTTTTAAAGACCTGGTCGCGTTCTTCCACCATATTCCCCGAATTCGTAGGCCATACGATAGCCGTCCACGACGGCAGAAAACATGTTCCCGTATATGTTGTCGAAGATATGGTCGGCCACAAGCTCGGTGAGTTCGCTCCCACCAGAACTTTCAGAGGCCACGCCGGATCCAAGACTTCCAATAACGGTAACTGATAAAGGTTGAAAGGAGTCTTAACAGTGGAACAGAAAATTGCAAAAGCGCATCTCAGACAGCTGCGCATGACCCCGCGCAAGGTAAAGATAGTCCTTGACCTTATCAGGAACAAAAACGCAGCCGAAGCTGCCGCGATACTCAAGAACACCAACAAGATCGCCTGCGAAAGCGTGAGCAAACTGCTCGCTTCCGCGGTCGCCAACGCCGAAAACAATCACGGTATGGACGTTGAAAAGCTCTATGTTGCGGAATGCTTCGTCACCCCCGGTATGCTCAAGTATATGAAGCGTACCATGCCCAGAGCAAAAGGCAGCGCGAGCCGCATCCTCAAGCGCACCTCGCACATCACCATTGTTCTTAAGGAAAGGGAAGGCTAATTATGGGACAGAAAGTTAATCCTCACGGCTTGCGCGTAGGCGTTATCAAAGATTGGGAAAGCCGCTGGTATGTAAGCGACGAAAAATTCGGCGATACGCTCGTAGCAGATTATAAACTCAGAAAATATCTCAAACAGAGACTTTATCAGGCCGGCGTTCCCACTATAGAGATCGAACGCAACGGCGACAGAATCCATCTCGTCATCCACACCGCCAAGCCGGGCATCATCATCGGCCGCAGCGGCGCCGAGATCGAAAAACTCAAAGCAGACGTCGAGAAATTCACCGGTCATCCCTGCACCATCAACGTTGCGGAGATCAAACAGCCGGATCTCAACGCTCAGCT
>JAEEGL016088059.1_pt1 | contig 38753 bp, 32 predicted proteins | sample 9134231 | NCBI WGS metagenome assembly JAEEGL01 (sample SAMN16246548, study PRJNA631951) | gut metagenome | biome: gut microbiome; feature: rumen; material: fiber-attached | host: Bos | place: Iran: Karaj | collected 2018-10 | reverse complement strand
TGTTTCTCATTTCATACTCCTGTTTTCTGTTACATGTTTTTCTTACTTCATGCAATACATATAATAGTCGGCTTGTATAAAACGAAAAATCGATTTGCCTTACAAAGAAACGAAAAACACTTACAAAAATGTCACATTTATATATTTGATTTATTTTTCTTTGATCCAGATATCATAGTCCACGGCATTTTTAATTCCGGCGATATGACCTCTCTCCGAATATTGCCAAAATTCAAAATGGTACGGAGTCTGAGGAAGATCTTCGTAATCCGCATACCAGAATCTGTAATCGGTAAGTTTATCCATTTCAAATTTAAAAGCCTCCCACAGCATATTGGAATATATCATCGGTTCGTAACCGGCAGCCTTTATCGCTTCGCAGAACGTTATCGCATTCTTTGTAAACTGCTCGCCGCTTACATTATCGGTCCTTGCGGTATCTTTCAGTATGCTTTCCGGATCGTATACAACAGGCAGACTTATATCGTAGCCTTCAAGATTTTCGATCACAAACTCCGCCTCTTCAAGCGCCTCTTCTTCGTTGATCGCCTGTGCAAAGAAATACACTCCTATGGGTATGCCGTTTTCGGCCGCCCCTTCCATGTTTCTTTTAAAACTTTGATCTATATGTATGTCGCCGGCTTCGCCGTATCCTCTGAAACCGAGCCTTATGATCACAAATTCGATACCGGAAGCTTTTACTTTTTCCCAGTTGATCTCATGCTGTTTGTTGGATACATCTATTCCTCTTACGGCTATGTAGTTATCGTCCTCATAACTCATAAGCCCGTTATCTTTTATAAAATTTTCGATCACATAAGGGTGCCTCGGAAAACCCGGGTTGATCGTGGTCTCATATTCTTTGCCGTATACATCCCTAAAGGTAAAGGGTTTAAGTTCATTTAAAGAAACGTCATTTCCGGATACATCGGTATCGATCAGATCCTCTGCCGACAAAGGATCCGAAACATAAATATCGGACGAAGAAACATCTTCGCCCGATACGGTATAAACATCTGCATCATCTTCACTCAAAACAGACTGTTCGATATTATCCTCGTCCGAAACAGACTGCGCGGTATAATCCTCACTCGAAACAGACTGTGCGGTATTGTCGCAACCGTACAGTGTCACTAAAAGAAAAGTTATTGTCAATAATCCGTAAAGCGTTCTTCGCATTATATTCCCCAAAAACCAAAAAGCTTACGATCACCGGATATCAGATGCATGTTCAAGTGCATCATCAATATGTGCACAGAAATTCTCTTTACCCACCTTTTCGATGAATCCCGCCTTTTCCATAGTCTTATACGGCTGTTCGTTGACATGTGAGAAGACAAGCGTAACATCTTTCTTCTTACAGGTTTCGTACAATTCCTCAAGTGACTTTAAAGCCGTAACATCAAGTGCGGGCACGCCTCGCATCCTTATGATCAAAACTTTTGTAAAATCTTTTACCGTTATATTTGATATAAGACCCGACATACCGAAAAACATCGGACCAGTGATCTCATATACACGAACATGCTTGGGTACCTGTCTTAAAGAGATCGAATCGGGGTCGGCTTCATCGGCATCTCTGTATTCCCAGCCCTTAACCTCTGCCTCATCGCTCATTCTCTTCATAAACATTATGCCGGCTAAGATCATGCCCACTTCGATGGCTACAACAAGATCGAACACGACTGTGAGCACAAACGTCACCACGAGCACGATGATATCGCTCTTGGGAGCGGTCTTGCAAAGGTGCACAAATGTGCGCCACTGACACATATTGTAAGCTACCATAAACAGGATCGCCGCGATCGTGGGCATAGGAATAAGCGCTGCGTACGGCATCAATATCACAAGGATAAGCACCAAAACAACGGAATGTACCATACCGGCTATCGGTGTACGGCCGCCGTTCTTAATATTGGCAGCTGTTCTTGCGATCGCTCCGGTCGCAGGGATACCGCCGAACAGTGCAGAGCCAATGTTGCCTGCTCCCTGTGCCACAAGTTCCATGTTGGATCTGTGGTGGCTTCCTATCATACCGTCGGCCACAACGCAGGACAGAAGCGATTCTATGGCTGCAAGGACCGCTATAGTGAATGCATCGGCAAATACAGTCCTGACTCCGTTAAAAGAAAACTCCGGCAAAGCAAACGACGGAAGTTTATTGCTTATCGTATAAAGGTCTCCGATGGTGTTTACATTCATCTTTAAGACCTTGACCATCAATATACCTATTATAACGGCTATAAGCGATCCCGGGACCTTTGAACTGATCTTAGGCCATACGATAAGCACTGCCAGACATACGGCTCCCACTATAAGAGCCTGATAATTCATAGTCATGATATTTCCGGCAATTGCCTTAAGTTTATCAACAGTCTCTATCGTAACCGTTCCCTGAGGATATGTCAGACCAAGAAAATCCTTTATCTGACCTATGACTATGGTGACTGCGATCCCGGCAGTGAAACCCGTTGTGATCGTATACGGTATAAACTTTATAAGACTTCCGAGTTTTAACAGACCCAGGATTATAAGGATGATACCCGCAATAAATGTCGCAAGCGCAAGACCGCCCATGCCGTTTCTCGCCACGATGCCTGCAACTATCGTCGCAAAAGCTGCTGTAGGACCTGCTATCTGCACGCGCGATCCTCCCAAAAATGAGATTATAAATCCTGCGACGATCGCTGTATACAGACCCTGTTCCGGACCGACGCCCGAAGCAAGAGCAAGGGCTATCGAAAGCGGCAATGCAATGATCGCCACTATGATACCTGATACAACATCCTTTAAAAACTGTTCTTTGCTGTATTTTTTGATCACCGAGAACAGCATCGGTTTAAGTTTGTCCTTCTTATTCATACAAGATATCCTTTCCACACAGTTTTACATTAAATTACAATCTTTAAACTCTTTCAATATAAAATATGTGCAAAAAATACCCCGTAAACCCACTCTTAATACGCCACAGTGTTTAAAGCATACAGCATTTCGGGAAGCAACTGTTTCTTTCTGCTCATCACTCCCGGCATATCAAACATCTTATCCTCAAGTTTTTCATAAGGAAGATACTTCTCGGCTTTAAACCCGGTCGTAATGAGGATACTGTGTTCTTTAAGCACATTCGTGATCATCACAGCAGCCCAGTTTAAGCCGTTCTTCTCTCTTACGCTTTCAAGAGTGGCAAGATATGTATCCTTATAATCTTCGATATCGTCAAGCGTTGTTACTTCGCACTGTCCGATACCCATCATGACACCCTTCTCCGTATACTTCTTAAAGTCTGAAAGGATCGCCTTCTCGGGATCTCTGGTGGCAAGACTTTCGACATGACTGAACATTTCACGGCCGAAAGCATCGATATCGACCTTGCAGATCTTTGCAAGGGCCGCTGCGGTCTCCCTGTCGACAGCTGTCGTTGTGGGACTTTTCAATATAAGCGTGTCCGAAATGAGCCCGGTCAGCATAACTCTTGCAGTGTATTCATCGGGCACTATATTGTTTCTTAAAAACATCTGATACACTATCGTACATGTACTTCCGAGAGGCTCGGTATCTATAAATATCGGAAGATTTGTCTTGGTGGCATCAAGTCTGTGATGATCCACTATCTCGACCACAGTCGCACTCTCGATCCCGGATATGGACTGACGCGACTCATTATGATCCACCATTATCACTTTGTAAGAAGGAGCTTTCAAAAAACATCTTCTGGTTACAAAGCCCACAAATTCATCTTCATCAAATACCGCAAGGCCACGCTTCTTGGAACTTGAAAGACTTACCTTTGCATCCTCGAAAAGATCCGTGGTCAAAAGCGAGGTTTCTTTTTCGCGAAGAAGCATCTTAATGACGGGGGGTTCGGAGATCTTACCGTCATCCGCAAGCTTGCCCATAAACCAGTGCGTGATATCATCGACGCTTAACAGTCCCAAAAACTCACCGTTTTCGTAGATCGGTATTACCGAAGGATTTGAATCCTTATAGGTCTTAGCGATCGCCGTAAGAGGCATGCCCGCTTCGATCTTTTCGGCCGGCTTAAGCATTACATCGGAAACCTTGGGATATACGTTTCGCATATAAACAGGCGGTGTGATATCAAGCGCCTTTAAGATCGCCTTTGAGCTGTCACTTAAGTGTCCGGGGCGGACCGGCACATATTCGTATGCCGGATCTATCTTATTCTTGAGTACCGAATACGCATAAGCGCTGCAAATACTGTCCATATCGGGATTTTTGTGTCCCGTTATATAGATCTTTTCTTTTTCCGACATTCTCCTGTCCTCCCCTTGTCTGTTTTGGATTTAAGATGATCCGCCATATCTTTGCGGTTTCACTGTTTTTTATTATAATTCCGCACCTGTTTCGGCACAACATAAATTAATGCCGCTTTCGGTGTTTTATTAAATTGCGCCCGATCGCGAATAATTTGATTTTGTTAATAATTCCGTTAATTATGCGGTGATAAAATACTTTTTGTGTCGAAAAATTCATTGAATTGTGCTACAATAACGGATATAGACACACAAGTTTTTTTAATCGACATAAAAATGATAAATTATTGATCATTTTATAAGCGGTTTATAACATATAATTTCAAATCCAAGTCTTTAAATACGAGATCTGTTTAAGAGGACGAATATATATGTCAGACTTTAAGATCACAAAAGATATGATCCATGAGGAATTCACCTCTAAGTACATGAATGTATATGATTATCGCTACGCCGAAGGACGGCATTATTACAATGCGACAAGGCGAAGTTATGAGGACATTGTTGCTCCCAAGACCGAAGCAGAGTTTTTGGGTATGCTTCCCGATGCGGTAAGTTGTATCGTTGTAATCATGACTCCCGAAAAAGGACCGAGACTTTTACTTACTCACGAATTTCGTTATCCCGCAGGGCGTGAGCTTTTAAGTGTTCCGGCAGGTTTGATCGACAAAAGCGACAAAGCTTCGGAAAATCCCGTGATAGAAGCCGCAAAGCGCGAGATAAAAGAAGAAACCGGCATCGAACTTTCCGGCGAAGACACGATCGAGATCGTAAATCCTCTTCTTTTCAGCACTCCGGGTATGACCGACGAAAGCAATGCGATCGTAATGGCCGTAATACATCTTAAAGATACTTCCGTAATAAACAACGAAGGTACCGAAGGTTCGGAACGTATAGGCGACTATATGCTTCTGACTCCCGAAAAAGCCGGAGAATATTTAAGTTTAGGCCGCGACGACCACGGATATTTTTATTCGGTGTTTACTTATATTGCATTAGGTTACTTTGTAAACCACTACGCAGATATGACTGTCGAGAGAAAGTCAAACTCTTCGTCCGTGGGCAAATGGGATGCTGAAACGGGACTTCTTACAAGAGATGAGTTTGCGGAGCAATTAACCCGGAAACTTGTAAGTTCCACGAGATTTAAAAATCCCACTCTGCTTCTTTCACTTAAGATCACCGATTTTACAAGGATCGAAGACCTCTACGATGAAGCCGAGATACACGAGATCATCTGCATTGTGGCGGAAATCCTTATAGATACCGTCAGGAACAAAAACCTCATAGGACGTATATCTCATGATGAATTTGCCGTGATCTGTGAAGATGACAGCGCAGAAAGCGAACTGACTAAAGAGTTAAAGAACAGCATAACCGACAGATTCGAGCACTATAACAAGATTTCGGGAAAGGATTATACCTTAAATCCTTCGATGGCTTTCATGATAGTCGATCCCGCTACAAAGCTTGAGCCCGATCAGATACTTGCGCAGCTTTCCGAGCACCACAGAGCCGTTTCCGAATCCAAGCCCCAGAGCAGATATGTGCCTGTCGAAGCCAATGAAGAGGACCCTCAGCTTAGAAGCCTTGTAAACAGGATACTTGACAACAATGAGCTTCAATATTATTTCCAGCCCATAATATGTGCCAAAACCGGCGATATCATGGGCTATGAAGCTTTGATGCGCGCACCGCACGAATACAGGATAACTCCTCTTACTCTTCTTAAATATGCAACAGAGGAAAACAGGCTTAAGGATGTGGAGAGAGCAACCTTCAACAACGTTCTTAAGATAGCCACTGAGCGTAAAAGTGAGTTTAAGAACAGAAAGATCTTTATAAACAGTATTCCAGGCTACTATCTTTCCGACGAAGAATATGATGAAATGTCCGCTCTATATAAGGATGCGCTTTCCCGTTCGGTTGTGGAAGTTACCGAAGAAACAGACATTGAAGAAACCACCCTTAACTACCTTACAAAAAGAAGCAAAGACGACGGTTTCCAGGTTGCGGTCGATGACTTCGGAACAGGTTATTCAAACGTTAATAACCTGCTCAAATTCCTGCCGAACTACGTAAAGATCGATCGTTTCCTCATATCCGAGGTCCATCTCGATCCCAGAAAGCAACACTTCGTAAACACGATAATACAGTTTGCCCACGACAACGGCTTCCAGGCCCTCGCCGAAGGTGTTGAGACCCTTGAGGAATTGAATGCCGTTATACGAATGGGTGTGGATCTTATTCAGGGATTCTATACAGCAAAGCCCACTCCGGATATCCTGGATGCGCTTTCTCCCGCTTTGCTTTCCGAAATAAGCCGTGCAAACCTTGATATAGTCTCCAACAATTCAAGACAGAAAGTATATCTTGTAAAGGATGAAAAGCAGCTTTCTCTTGTGGACTTATCGCTTCAAAAATACAGCATCCTGCTTCTTTCGGGCGGAGACCTTACGCTTGTGGGAAATCCCGATTTCTTATCGGCAGTATCCATAAGGATCAAAGATCATTCAAGCTGCAGGCTTACCATAAAGAACGTTAGCATCGGTGATGTCGATACCACCCCGTGCATAGACCTTGGTAAGGAATCCGAGCTCATTCTGAACATTGAAGGCGAAAATACCTTTAACGGAAACGGCATAAGGGTTCCCGAAACTACAAAGCTTACTCTTGAAGGTAACGGAAATCTTAAGATCACTCCGACGTTTACCAATGCATACGGTATAGGTAACGACCACTTGTGTGCATACGGCCGCATCGTTTCCGAGATGACGGGACTTCTTCAGATAGATATTAGCGGAGAAAACTGCGTATGCATAGGCGGAAAGTCTTCCGTTGAACCTCATGCGATCGACTTAAGAGCCGGATCGTTCAGAAGTGTATGCGCCGCTTCGAACTGTATATGCATAGGTTCTTACAGAGATACAGCCAATGTATTCATCTCTGATATGGATATAGCCATAGATGTAAGGATCGCAAGAGGTTCCATGATCGGTGCAGCTTTCGGAAGTCAGAACATCGAGATAAAGAACACGCTTCTTAAGATATTCGGTTCCGGAAATCAGGTTGTCGGTATCGGCTCGACCGAAAAATCTTCAGGCCGCATCAAGATAAGCGAAGCACAGGTCAACATTGCCATCAACGGTTGGAACATCGCAGCCATCGGTACAAACGGCGGCGGTCTGGACGTTGAACTCGACCATTGCAAACTTGTCTTCTACTGCGAAGCAAACATCGGAACCGGTATCGGCTGCCGTGATGCATCCGCAAATATAAGCCTTGATAACGTAGGGCTCGAGATGAACGTAAACTCCGCAAACGGAATCCTGTTCGGCTGTAAAGCAGATTCCTTTACCGACAGTTATTGCTACTTTGACATTAAACGCGATAACATCGTAGCCGGCCGTAAAAGATGGTTCGTAAAATAGGGGATAAAAATACAGCATAATGGCATAAGTCATATGCACAACTTTAAAAGCCCGGCATCGCCGGGCTTTTAACATATTCCGTATGATCATAACTGTGAGGTCAAAAATTCCTTAAGTGCCTTTGTGACCTCATCAAGGTGATAGTCATAACAATGGTCGTCACCTTCGATCGAGACAAGCTTTCCGTTTTCGTACTGCTTTGAAAGCTCGACGCCGAATTCATAAGGAACCGCTTCATCTTCGGTACCGTGAATTACAAGGACCGGCTTTTTGAACATCTCGATGCATTCCCTGATGGGAAGCACTCTTGCCACTCTTGTGTAATCGGAAGAAAGCGTCCAGTCGGGACATGAAACCTCATCCGGCAGATCTTCGTTATTAAATACATTTCCCAACATTGAGCCTCTTCTTGCGTCAAAAGGAATGTTCATTGCTGGTGAAAGCGGTATGAGCGCCTTTATGACATCGGCCATTATGCCCGCAGCCAATACTGCGGTAAGACCGCCCTGTGAATGTCCCGTAAGATACACATCCGATACAAAATCAAGGTTTCTTGCATATCTTATAACGCGTGCGGCCTCCATCATCCATAAAAGAACATTGTGATACTTAAATTCTCCGCCGCTTTTGCCGTGACCGTACATTTCGGCCCTCAAAGTTACAAATCCGACTTCGTTGGCAGCCTTGGCTACCGCTATTATATGGTCTTCCTCTATGTGACCCGTAAATCCCGGGATCACGACAAGGATCGGCATCTTTTCCTTTGTCTCATTCGGAAAATCCAGCTTTGCGTGGATGTCGATACCGTCACAATCGATATAGAATTCTTTATTTTCGTATGCCATATCCGTCTCCTTATAGCTTAAGGTTTTTATCTGAATGCTATTCTACCATAGTTCTTACATAATCGCCTACGTATTTCGGAGCATCCGTACCGTATTTGGCCACAAGTTTCATGATAGCCGAACCCACGATCACCCCGTCCGACAAAGAACGCATCTTGGCAGCCTGTTCCGGTGTGGATATGCCGAATCCGACGGCGCACGGAACGTCGGTATTGTCACGGATCAGTTTTACCATGGACGCAATATCGGTATTTATCTCGCTTCTTACACCAGTAACTCCGAGGCTTGAGACAATGTATATAAACCCTTCGGCCTCTTTTGCTATCATTTTGATCCTTTCATGAGAGGTGGGGGCGATCAGCGATATGAAGTCTATTCCGTATTTCCTCGCTGCGGGCGCAAACTCTTCTTTTTCTTCGAAAGGAACATCGGGAAGGATAAGACCGTTCATACCGACTTCTGACGATCTTTTCATAAACTTCTCGATCCCGTATGAATATACGACATTTGCATATGTCATAAACACAAGCGGAACGGATACTTCTTTTCTTAACTCAACCACCATATCGAATATCTTATCAGTCGTGACACCTGTCTTTAATGCCCGTATGTTGGCTTCCTGTATAACGGGTCCTTCCGCCGTCGGATCCGAAAACGGGATACCGAGTTCCACTATATCGGCCCCGTTCTTAACAGCCTCTTTTACTATGTCGATCGTATTCTCAAGCCCCCCGTCTCCACAGGTCACAAAGGGAATAAAGGCCTTTTTGTCTTTGAAAGCTTCTTTGATCTTACTCATTGATATCCTCCCCCCTGTATCTTGCGATCGCTGCGCAGTCCTTGTCACCGCGGCCTGAGATCGTTATTACCATTATCTGATCCTTTGTATAATCTTTTGCATGCTTCATCGCATAAGCGACCGCGTGAGCCGACTCGATAGCGGGAATGATACCCTCTGTACGGGAAAGATACTCAAACGCATTTACCGCTTCATCGTCGGTTATCGCAACATATTCGGCCCTTCCCGTATCATGAAGATTTGCATGCTCGGGGCCGATTCCGGGATAATCAAGTCCTGCGGAGATCGAATAGACCGGAGCGATCTGACCGTATTCATCCTGGCAGAAATATGATTTCATGCCGTGGAAGATACCGAGCTTACCCGTATTTATGGTAGCAGCCGTCTCAAAAGTATCTGTACCGCGTCCTGCCGCCTCACATCCGATGAGCTTAACTTCCTTATCTTCTATAAAGTTATAAAATGAACCTATGGCGTTTGAACCGCCGCCCACACATGCCACAACGGCATCGGGAAGACGTCCTTCGCGCTTAAGCATTTCTTCTTTTATCTCTTTTGATATGACCGACTGGAAATCTCTTACGATCGTCGGGAACGGATGCGGCCCCATTACGGATCCTAAACAATAATGAGTATCCGCGATCCTGCTCGTCCATTCACGCATGGCTTCGGAAACGGCGTCCTTTAATGTTGCGGTTCCGCTCTTGACAGGGATCACGGTCGCTCCAAGAAGTCTCATCCTGTATACGTTTAATGCCTGTCTCTTTGTGTCCTCTTCACCCATGAAAACAACACATTCCATATTCATAAGCGCTGCTGCCGTCGCGGTGGCAACACCGTGCTGACCCGCACCGGTCTCGGCAATAAGGCGTGTCTTTCCCATCTTCTTTGCAAGAAGCGCCTGGCCGAGCACGTTGTTTATCTTGTGCGAACCCGTATGGTTCAAATCTTCCCTCTTTAAGTATATCTTTGCACCGCCAAGATCCTTTGTCATCTTCTCTGCAAAATAAAGTCTTGAAGGTCTTCCGGCATATTCGTTTAAAAGTTCATCCAGTTCACGAACAAAATCCGGATCGTTTTTGTACTTATTGTACGCTTCTTCAAGTTCGATCACCGCGTTCATAAGTGTTTCGGGAATGTACTGTCCGCCGTGGACACCGAATCTTCCTCTGCTCATCTTTTCTCCTCATTTCTTACTCTTTTGATAAAGAGTTCTATCTTTTCTCTGTCTTTTGCTCCGTCCGTCTCGACGCCGGAACTTACATCAAGTCCGATAAGACGATTGCTCCTGTTTAAAAGAACGCCATCTACATTTTCCGGGCTTAAACCGCCTGCCAGAATGTAATCCCTCTTTACGGATCTTATAAGTGCTTCATTAAGTTTTTTCCCGCTTCCTTGTCCGCTGTCCAAAAGTATCATGTCGGCCGAAGAATTGTTTATAAGACCGATATCCGTATCTTCTTTTACCACAAATGCCTTAATGACGGGCTTATCCGTTTTTTCTTTTAATCCCTTTATGTATGCTTCATCTTCATCGCCGTGAAGCTGAGCCATGTCGATGATGTTATCTTCAAGAAGCGATAATACTTCATCAAGCGGATCGTCCACAAAGACTCCGACTGCCTTTATGCCTTTATCAAGGTGTTCTTTTAACAGCCTTGCCGTTTCCCCGTCGATCGTCCTTTTACGCCCCTTTGCAAACACAAAGCCTATATAATCGGGCTTAAACTCATTGACATATGCTATATCGTCTTGTGTCTTAAGACCACAGATCTTTATTATCATATAAGTCCTCTTAACTTATCAAGTTCAGCTTTTTTATCGGGTGCCCGCATTAAGGATTCACCTATAAGAACGCCGTCGACTTTTCCTTCGTATAAGGTTTTGATGTCCTCTGCGGTCTTTATACCGCTTTCGGCCACAAACAGTATATCATCGGGTACAAGGCTTCGAAGTCTTATAGAATTTCCTATATCGACCGTAAAGTCTTTAAGGTTTCTGTTGTTTACCCCGATCATCCTCGCGCCCGCACTTACGGCCGATCTGACTTCTTCTTCGTCGTGAGCCTCCACCAAAGCCGAAAGCCCCAAAGAATCTGCAATCTTTATGTACTTTTCAAGCGTTTCTGCAGGCAAGAGCGAACAAATCAAAAGTACACATGAAGCACCCAAAATCTTTGCTTCGTATATCATGTATTCGTCGACCGTAAAATCCTTTCGAAGGCACGGAATATCAACATTTTCCGATATCTCCTTAAGATATCCGTCACTTCCCAAAAACCACTTGGGTTCGGTAAGTACCGATATACATGATGCACCTGCCGCTTCGTATTCTTTCGCTATCTTAACATAAGGAAAATCCTCTGCGATAAGACCTTTTGACGGAGAAGCCTTTTTACATTCGCATATAAAGCTCATACCGTCTTTCTTTACGGCTTTTTCAAAAGAAAAAGCATTGTCTTTTGGAAGTGCGAGTGCCTTCTCTTTAAGAATGTCCAAAGGAAGTGTTTTTTTACTTGATATTACCCTTTCCCTTGCATATTCGGCTATCGTGTTAAGTATGTTGTCCATGCTTTCCTCTATCTGTTTGATTTTTCAATGATCTCTTCAAGTTTCCTGAGTGCGATACCCTCATCGATGAGTCTGGCTGCTTCTTTAACACCGTCTTCGAAGGTATCTGCCTTGCCGCCCACATAGATCGCAGCACCGGCGTTAAGTAATACAGCGCTTCTCTTGGCGCCTCTTTCTTTGCCCGATAAGATATCTCTTGTGATCTGTGCGTTTTCTTCAGCCGTGCCTCCCGTAAGTTCGCCCGCATTGCCTCTTACAAGGCCGAAATCTTCGGGTCTGATCTCATAATCGGTATATTTTCCGTTGTTGATCTCACAAACCGTCGTGGGACCGCATGCCGAGATCTCGTCGAGTTTTTCCTGTCCGTATACCACAAGGCCTCTCTTTACGCCAAGGTCGGTAAGAACTCTTGCCAAAGGTCCCACAAGATAATCGTCATATACGCCCAGGATCTGCATCGAAGGCTTAGCGGGATTGGTAAGGGGGCCTAAGATATTGAATACCGTTCTGAAACCGAGTTCTTTTCTGATGGCACCCACGTACTTCATGGATGAGTGATACTTCTGAGCAAAGAAGAAGCAGAATCCTGCGTCATCGAGCATCGATACACACTTTTCGGGCGACATGTCAATGTTGATGCCGAGTGCTTCAAGGCAGTCTGCCGCGCCTGATTTTGATGATGCTGCGCGGTTTCCGTGCTTTGCAACTCTTATGCCTGCTGAAGCGATCACCATTGCGGAAGTTGTGGAGATATTAAAACTCTGTGAATTGTCTCCGCCGGTTCCCACGATCTCAAGAACATCCTTATCGTAGGAGATCGTTGTCGCATGCTCTCTCATTGCCGTTGCACAGCCTGATATCTCGTCCTGAGTCTCGGCTTTGGCAGACTTTGTGGAAAGTGCCGCAAGGAAAGCTGCGTTCTGTGTGGGTGTTGTTTCACCGTTCATGATCTCGTTCATAACGGTGTATGCTTCATCAAAAGTTAAATCCTGCTTGCTTACGATTTTTACTATAGCTTCTTTTATCATTTTTTGTTCCTCTCATTGTATGATTTATTGTTTGTTGCTGCTTATATTGATAAAGTTTCTTATTATGTCGCGTCCGGCCGGCGTAAGTATCGATTCGGGGTGGAACTGAAGACCGTATACCGGATACTTTTCATGCTCTACCGCCATTATCTCGCCGTCTCTTGTGACTGCCGTAACCTTAAGTTCTTTTGGGATCGTTTTCTCATCCGCGGCAAGCGAATGATATCTTGCCACCTCGATCACATCCGCGCAGTCGTTAAAAAGCTTTGAGTTAACGTCCAGCCTTGCCATCGAACTCTTTCCGTGCATAAGCTTCTTTGCGTAGCCTACCTTGGCGCCGTAAGCCGTACATATCGCCTGGTGTCCGAGACACACACCGAGTATCGGGATCTTACTTCCGAGTTTTTGGACCGTCTCGATACAGATGCCCGCGTCTTCGGGTCTTCCCGGTCCGGGTGAAAGAATGATGGCATCGGGTTTTAATTCCTTAACCTCGTCAACGGTAAGCTCATCATTTCTTATTACCTTTATATCCGGCTCAAACTCACCGATAAGCTGGTAAAGGTTATAGGAAAAACTGTCATAATTGTCTATAAGTAAGATCATTACAGCACCTCCTTTGCCATATCTATCGCCTTGGCTACCGCCGCGGCTTTGTTGATGCACTCGGTGAATTCCGATTCGGGTACGGAATCGGCTACGATGCCCGCTCCGCTTCTTACGAATACTTTTCCTTTTTTCTTGTATGCGGTCCTGATCGCTATACAGGTATCAAGGTTTCCGGTAAAGTCTATATATCCGATCGCTCCGCCGTAGATACCGCGCTTGTTCTTCTCAAACTCGTTTATAAGCTCACAGGCCTTGATCTTGGGTGCTCCGGAAAGTGTCCCGGCGGGGAGTATCGCTCCGACGGCCGACATCGCGTCTTCGCTGTCTTTTATAATTCCTCTGACCGTTGAGCCTATGTGCATTACATGCGAGAACATGAGCACATCTCTTAAACTTTCAACTTCTACCGTTCCGAATTTTGATATACGGCCTATATCGTTTCGGCCGAGATCCACAAGCATGTTGTGCTCGGCAAGTTCTTTTGGATCTCTTAACAGTTCTTCTTTTAACGCTTCGTCTTCATCATGATTTCTGCCCCTTTGTCTTGTACCGGCAAGCGGGAATGTATGAAGCACCCCGTCCTCGAGCTTTACAAGAGTCTCGGGCGACGCACCCGCGATCTCAAGATCGTTGCTGCCGAAGTAGAACATGTAAGGCGAAGGATTGATAGTCCTTAAGACCCTGTAGGTATTTATGAGCGATCCCTCAAATTCGGCCGAAAGCTTATTTGAAAGAACGATCTGGAAGATATCTCCTTCGATTATGTGATGCTTGGCCTTTTCGACCATTTCGCAAAACTCTTCTTTGGAAAACTCGGGCTTAAACTCTTCCTTGGCATAACCTTTTATATCATCGCTCATCTTACCGTTTGTGATAAGATCCGCCATATCGTCCAAGTCTTTCTGAGCCCTTTTGTATTCGTTGTCGATATCGTTAAGCTTTATGTTGGCGATCAGGATTATCTTCTGCTTTAAGTGGTCGAAGGCTATGACCTTGTCAAAAAGCATTAAGTCCACATCGTTAAAACCTTCATCGTCTTCTTCTATGAGCTTAAGAGTAGGCTCTACATACTTTATGTAGTCATATGCGAAATATCCCACAAGACCGCCCGTGAACGGGGGAAGTCCTAAAACCTTGGGGCTTTTATACGTCTTTAAAAGGTTTCTTATGTATTTGTAAGGCTCGTTTGTCATTATCACGTCCTTATCGATCTTAAGGACACCGTTAAGACAGGTGATCTCGTGCTTGGGATCGTATCCCAAAAATGTGTATCTGCCCCAGTTATCGTTATCTGCAACCGATTCAAGAAGGTAGCAGTGATCCGATACATTCTTAAGTATCCTCAGTACCTCAAGCGGAGTCTTCATATCCGACAGCATTTCACGCGATACGGGTGCTATATCGTACCGGCCCGTTTCCTTTAATTTCCTAAGTTCCTCGATCGTCATTTTTCCCTCCTCATTTTAAGCGTAAAAGTGTATCGCTTTCGATACACTCGCGCCAAGTAAAACAAAAAAGTCCCTGACAGTATAACTACTGTCAGGGACGAATATACAAATACACTATCCGCGGTGCCACCCTTATTCATCACGACATGACTCGTGACCTTAGCGGGATACCAACATATCCCCGGCAACTAACGCATGCCTCTCGTCGCGGTATTTCCACCGCGCCCTCCGAAGTCCATTCACTCAAGCCTTTACTACCCGGATCTCACCATCCCGGACTCTCTTTACAGCAAGTGTCCCAAGCTACTCCTCTTCGTCAACGGTTTAGTACTTTATTTGGTTGAAGTAAGGATAATATTTTTTTAAGTTCTTGTCAACAATTTTTTATATAAGTTTATTCACTCTCAAAAACCTTCACTCCGCGTTCAAGGTAGAAACCGTCAAAAGCATATGCGAACTTTACCATTTCGATGATCTGCCCTGCCTCATCCGTAACGACTTTGACAAGACAAGGATCAAAGTAACCTCCGGATGCCATATACTGCATCCCTTTATATTCATAATTAACGGCCGAATATGCGTACTCATCGTTGGGAATAATGTATCCCATAGCATTCTCTTCCTTACCGTCCACGGTAACGGTCGTCTTAAATACCTCAACACGCTGGAGGGTACAACTGTTGCCAAACTCAGCCCATTTGAACGCATAGAACGATGTCCCTTTCAATCGTACATCGTCCTCGATCCCGACGGTTGAAGGGGTTGTCGTATCAGATTCATACTCCCCGTCGTAATCATACGGATTAGGTCTTCTGAAGAACCATGTTCCGTATGAACTTCTGTCATATCTAAGACCATCCGACGCAAACCCTGTCCTTTCGTCGCCCAGCTCTCTTAACATCATATAATCAATTCCGAGATTATTGGCGATCAGTATCTGAAATGATTGTTCGGGTCTCACTTCATCCCAACTGTACTGCCCGGATGTAAATCTGTTTGAAAGTGTCATTCGGTCATACGTTCCCTGTTTTTCCTTAAAAACATCCGTAAGTTCAACAGTAAAGGTCGTTTTATCACCGTTTGGCCTGATGAAACGCATCATATGGTAGTCCGCTGTCGAAAAATGGACGATATCACGCATGATACCGGGTTCCTGCAACATCTCCCCGTCATCCATTAACTCCCAGTCACCCTGTAAGATCCCAAGCATGATCCTGTCTCCGGGTTCGTACTCGTTCCTTTTAAACACGGTACGCTTATAACCTCCGTCATCGTCAAGTATGGGCCATGTGTATGCCTCGATAGTATCTTCTTCTGCAAAATAATTAACCTCATAGAAGAAGAAAAGCCGATCCTCAAGAGCAAATGATATCCGATCATCAACGGTCTCCGCCTTGAATGCCGTGGAACTGTTAAGATCATAACCTGTAACGGTAATGACCCCGTCCTCTATCAAAAGGGCCATGCCTGTTTCGTCCTGAGCATACCATGTGCCGTCGCAATCATGATAAGGCTCTGTTTTATCCTCTTTTTCCACAGATGTCGATGTCCTCCCCGTGTTTGCATCATCCTTAGAATCATTCTCCACCGAGATGCTTTGCGGCATATCAACAGAAACTTCAAACGGCGAAGAACACCCGCCCAATGTCAATATCCCGATGAGAAAAACTATGATCACTGCTTTCATATTTTTAAAATCCCCCAAATTACACTTGAATGCTCACATATCAGAGCTTTCAGACCGGCCGAAAGCTTTCAATATCTTTAGATTTTTGACCGTCCTTATGATATTTTACATCATTGTAATCTGTTTTACCACTCTTCCCAAGCATCGTTCGATCTTTAATACAAAAGACTATTTCAGGCGCCTTTAACCTTACCTGTCACGAAACATATAAAGAATAAGATCATGTCACAGACCACTATCGTGGAACCTACCGGAGTCGAAAGAAGGATCGAAACGAGGATACCTATAAAAGCACATATTACCGACATGATCGCAGATAAGATCACGACACTCTTAAAGTTTTTAAGTAAGCTCATCGAAGAAAGCGCCGGGAATATGATAAGTGCCGAGATAAGGAGAGATCCCACAAGATTCATACCGAGTACTATTACGATCGCGATCATTACAGCAATCATAAGGTTATAAAAATCAGCGCTTTTGCCCGTTGCCGTCACAAAATTTTCATCAAATGTAACCGCAAATATCCTGTTATACAAAACAACGAACAACACTATCACGACCGTCGAAAGAACCAGGCACAGAACAACATCTTTCACCTGAAGCGTAAGTATCGATGTCGATCCGAACAACGTGCTGCACACATCTCCCGATACATTGGCAGAAGCAGAAAAGACATTCATGAGCATATAGCCTACCGCGAGCGCGCCCACCGAAATCATCGCTGTTGCGGCATCGCCTTTGATCTTTGCGTTCTGTCCTGATTTTAGAAGAAGTATTGCCGTTATGACAGTGACGGGAAGTATGAGCACCGACTGATCGGCCAGCTTAAGTACCGTTGCAACTGCCATCGCTCCGAAAGCAACATGCGAAAGCCCGTCACCTATAAACGAATAACGCTTAAGCACGAGCGTCACGCCCAGAAGCGACGAACAGAGTGCTATAAGTACACCGACAATGAAGGCGTTCCTTACAAGCGTAAATTCAAAATAGAATTGCAATGTTTTGATCATATTCAGCACTATCCTTCCTCCCCGCTTCCGAGCCCGATCTCTTTTGCAATACTGCTCTTTAAATACTCATCGGTCGTGCCGAAGAATACATTTTCTTTGCCTATATGCAATATATGATCCGAAAACTCCGTTATTGCCTTTATATCATGCGAGACCATGACGATCGTTATCCCGGCTTTGTTGAGTTCTTTTGTAAGATCGTAAAACTCGGCCGTAACTTTTGGGTCAAGCCCGCTTACGGGCTCATCAAGCACCAAAAGCTTTTCCGAAGCGCACAGTGCTCTTGCTAAAAGAACCCGTTGCTGCTGTCCGCCCGAAAGGTTTCTGTAGCATTCTTTCCTAAGATGCCAGATACCCATCCTCTTAAGATTGTCTTCTGTCCTTTTCTTTTCTTCTGCTCCGTAAAACGGACGCACTCCCAGTTTTGAAATATTGCCCGAAAGAGCGATCTCCCATACGGAAGCGGGAAAATCCCTCTGGACAACGGTCTGCTGCGGAAGGTAGCCTATGCCGTCTTCCTTAAATACTATCTCGCCCGATAAAGGCTTTGTAAGCCTTAAAAGGGTTTTGATGAGCGTACTTTTACCTGCACCGTTTTCGCCCACTATACAGAGGAAATCGCCTTCTTTTACCGAGAAATTGATATCTTCGGCCACAGGCTTTCCTTCATATCCGATCGATAGGTTTTTAACATACAACATTCCAAACTCCTTGCCGATGCCGGCAAAACCGGCTCCGGCATTTTATAAAACAATTACTTAAGTGCTTTCTTTAATACTTCAAGGTTATCTTTCATAACACCCAGATATGTGATGCCGTTTTCGATATCCTTTCCTGTTACGGACTGCATCGAATCAAGAACCAAAACCTCCCGATCCTTGTCCTTTGTATTTGAGATTATCGTTTCCGCCATTTTCTTATCGGAACTTTCGATCACCAAAACGGCGCCGATATCAAGTTCATCAACCTTTCCCGAAAGGAAAGTTACAGTCTCAAAACTTGCTTCGGTCTCTGCGGAGCATCCCTCAAATGCAGCGAAGTAATCAAGTCCGTAATCATCGACAAGATATCGAAACGGGAATCTGTCGGCGAAAAGAACAGTCTTTACAGATGCTTTGTTTACCGCATCCGCATACTCATCATCAAGTTCCTTAAGCTTTTCGTTATATGCCTTAGCGTTGCCTTCGTATACCGGGGCATTGGCGGGATCTAAAACTGTTACACAAGAAGCTATTGCATCCACAAACACTCCGGTGTTTTTAAGAGAAAGCCATACATGTTCATCATATTCGGGGCCTTCCTCTTCTTCACCTTCGCCTTCTTCCTCTTTTTCCGCTTCCATGCCTTCGACTAATTCCTCTTCCTTGACAGAATCGCCTAAGACATCAAGAAGGTTAACAACCTGCATATCCTTGTTTACGGCTCCCGAAAGGGCATCTTCAACCCATTTATCCGACTCACCGCCCACATATATAAAAACATCGCATGATGCGATCTTTACCAGATCTGCTGCCGTAGGCTGATAACTGTGAATATCGGTGCCATTATCAAGTAAAAGCGTGATCTCAAAATCATCCGCCTTATCGCCGATCACTTCTTTTACCCAGTCGTATTCGGGAAAGATCGTGCAGACAATACTCTTTTTATCCGAAGAATACATATTTGTGTCCGGACCCTTATCGGCATTTTTCCCACCGCAGGCAGCCAATGTGCAAAGACTTGTGCAAAGCGCCAGAATAAGTCCGGTGATCTTAATTGCTTTTTTCACCTTAGTATCTCTCTTTTCCAAATCATTCCTTATCGATGCAATCCGGACATTTTCCTATCAAAACAGATTCCTTCGGCTCCAAAACAAAGTTAAGCTTGTTTTGCACGTAATCATTAAAAGAATCCATAACGGGGCCTTCAAGGTGAACGATCTTCCCGCATACCTTACATTGGATATGAAGATGCTCCCTGCAGCATGAACCATCGCCCACATACTGATAATACCCCGTATCGTCGGAAGGATTCTTTGTCTTTAAAAGCTTGCCCTCTTCGGTAAGCTTCTCAAGATTCCTGTAAACGGTCGCCTGGTTCATGGATATCTCGCAGTCGTTTAGATAATCGAGCACATCCTTGGCACAAAATCTCTTGCCGGTACTACCCATAAAATATGTAAGCAAAACTTCTTTTCCTTTGGTGTGATACTGCCTTGCCATGCTTATCCTTTCCCGTGCTTGTGCGCACCCTCGCGGAGCGTTTTTTACTTAAACAGGAAATTTCGGAGAAAATTTCTGTTTAAGTAAAAAACAAATTTGCAAATCGTTCGCAAAATAAGTTATCACTCTTTGATCGGAGTGTCAATGACTTTTGCGAATGATTTGCAAATTTTTAATAATTTCGCTATTTATTTGTCTTTACGGGCTAAAAGAACGCTTCAAGCTTTGAAAGTATTTCCCTGACCGTGTCTTCGGGTGTAGTGTTCTCAACGGTCATATCCGCGAACCGTTCATAATATGGCTTACGCTCTCTGTATAGTTCATTGAGGTCGCGTCCTTTTGACAGAGGCCTGTCATCGGTCGGCAAAAGCGCCGCATCACGGCGGATCCATATGATGATGCCGTTTTGTTTAAGAAGGTTATAATTGCCTTTTCTCAATACCGCGCCGCCGCCGGTCGCGATCAGCTTACCCGAAAGCTTGCCGAGATCTTTTATGACATCGGTCTCGATGTCGCGGAATGCATTCTCGCCGTCTGCGGTGATTATGGCGGAAGGACTTCTGCCTTCACGTTCTGTGATCTTAATATCCGTATCAATGACCTCACGGTCAAGTTTTTCGCCTAAAAGCCTTGCTATCGTTGTTTTACCGGATCCGGGCATTCCCACGAGCACGAGATTCTGCATCTTTACCGAAAGGCAGTTATAGATCTCATCTATCTTGGAGATCGGGATCTTATTCTGCTGAAACTGTTCCGAACTTTTAACGGCCTGAGCCACGAGCATGTAAAGTCCTCCGATAGCGGGAATACCCAGTTCGTCGGCCTCAAGCACAAGTGCCGTTCTTGAAGGGTTGTATATTATATCGATCACTCCTGTTAATGCGGGAAAGAGTGTCAAAGAAAGAGCTGCCTCACCGTTATTCGGATACATGCCAAGCGGCGTTGTGTTTACTATAACCTCAGCATCCTTATGAAGAAAAAGATTGTTATAATTGTTCTCACCGCTTCTGCTTATGATGACAGGCTTTGCATCAAGCATTTCAAGCGCTGCCGTAACGGCAACGGACGCACCGCCGCTTCCGAGTACCAAAACCTTTTTATCCCCGACCGCTATTCCGGATTTTCTTACAAGCTCCATAAAGCCGTAGACATCGGTGTTGTCGCCGTAAAGTGTACCGTCGGGCCGCCTTACGACCGTGTTGACGCTTCCGACTTTCTTTGCGACATCGCTTAATTCATCCATATAAGGCATAACGGTCTTTTTATAGGGAATCGTGACATTTATGCCGGTAAAGTCGCCGTTTTTTATAAAATCGGCAACCTCGTCTTCTCCTTTTTCAAAAAGGGTGTACTCATAATCACCCAGCATACCGTGGATCATTGGCGAAAAACTGTGTGAAAGTTTTTTACCCAGCAGGCCGCATTTTATCATATAAATCTCCGTTTCATCGCTTCAAATCAAAGAACCGGCTGCCAAAAGCCCGGTACCGTACATGCTATATGATCTCGCTGTAGCTTCCGAGATAATTAAAGCTTTCGCAGGCACCGGGAAGTTCCGCCATAAGCTGGATAAGCTTCGGTGAATATACCGGTGCATCAAGGTCAAAGTAAAACATGAACTCAAACTCTCTGTTCGGAAGCGGACGGCTTTCGAGCTTGTTTAAATTGATGCCTAATGCATAGAGCCTTGAAAGTATCTTGTAAAGCGCGCCGGGCTCGTGAGAAAGAGTGAGCATGATACTGGTCCGATTGGCTCCGGGGTAGATCTCAAGCTGCTTAGCGATACATATAAAACGTGTATAGTTGTTGTCCTGATTCTGAACACTTTCCTTTACACAGGAAAGTCCGTAATATTTCATGCACATAAGCGATGAAAGCGCAGCGACATCGTGCCTTTTGGATTCTGCTACCATCTTGGCGGCAACCGCCGTGTTCTCGCAGGGGATGATCTTGACTCCCTTAAGTGTCGACAGAAACTCGGAACACTGGCTTATAGCCTGCTCATGCGAATAAATCTCTTTTATATCCGAAAGTTTTGTGCCTTCGTTGGCTAAAAGATTATGCTCTATCTTGAGCCTTATGCTCCTTACTATATTGAAATGATGCTTCAGCATAAGATCGTAAACCGAGTTGACCGAACCGGCGGTACTGTTTTCGACCGGAATGACACCGTATTTGCAAAGGCCCTTTTCTATAGCCGAGAATACAGCCTCAAAGCTTGCAAAATACATGATATTCGGATTTCTGAAAAGCTTATCGGTCGCAAGCTGCGAATTGGCACCCTCGACACCCTGGCATGCCACATCCGCACGCTCCGGGAAAAGCTTGTCCGTAGCCTCTATCGCATTTTCTATACGCTCCGTAAGATCCGATCTTGCACCGTTTAATTTGTTCTGATAGCTTCTGCTGAGCTCCAAGATAACGGAAAAGAAAATGGGTGCGTAATCTATCATTTCATCCGATGATGCATTGAATACGGAAAGCATCTTCTCACGCTCTCTTTTTAAATCAAGCGTCGGAATGTTGTTTTCTTTTTTATATGCGGCGATCTCTTTTGAAATGCCCATACGTTCCGTAAAAAGTCTTAAAAGTTCCTTGTCGATCGCATCAATCTTCTCTCGACACTCGGGAATATTCATGTATCATGTCCTCCTCATATCCGAAATCGGGCAAAAGAACGCTTTACCCGATCCTAATTTCCAAGCATTGCATCATATACGGCTATCGCTGCCGCGGCCTCCATGACCGGTACGGCTCTTACGGCCACACAGGGATCATGACGCCCCTTTATGATAAGTTCAGTCTCTTCTTTTGTCTCAAGATTTACACTGGTCTGGGGCTTGTATATCGAGGGAGTCGGCTTTACGGCCGCCTTAAACGTAACAGGCATACCGTTCGTGATGCCGCCGAGTATCCCTCCGGAATTGTTGGTCTTTGTCATGACACGGCCGTCAACATATGTGAACGGATCGTTGTTCTCGCTTCCGAACATCTTCGTGGCTTCAAAACCCGCGCCGAACTCTATTCCCTTGACCGCGGGGATACCGAACACTATCTTTGATATCCTGTTCTCCATACCGTCAAACATCGGATCCCCCAGCCCTGCGGGGAGTCCCGTTATCACACACTCGATGATCCCGCCGACGGAATCGCCGTCGGCCTTGGCGCTTTCTATCAAAGCGACCATCTCTTCGCCCTTTTTATCGTTTACGACCGGAAAAGCCTTATCGGATACCGGCTTATCAAACTTTCCCTCATCGCATATATCTTTTACGGAATATACTCTTGCAAATATTTCGATCCCCTTTTCTTTGAGGAACTGCTTTATGATCCCGCCCGCAATACACATCGGAGCCGTAAGCCTTCCCGAAAAATGTCCGCCGCCGGCAAAATCCTGAAAACCGTTATATTTAACCTCTGCGGTATAATCCGCATGACCGGGACGGGGTATTACCTTTAGTTCCGAATAATCCTTTGAACGGGTATCGTTATTCCTTATGATCGCGGTTATCGGGGCTCCGCATGTTATATCATCCTTAAGACCCGATATAAATTCAGGCTCGTCGGCTTCTTTTCTTGCCGTCGAAATACTGTTCCTGCCCGGAGCGCGTCTTTTCATAAAGGCATTAAGTTCAGCCATGTCGACCTTAAGCCCCGCGGGAACTCCCTCAAGAGTCATTCCTATCGCAGGGGAATGTGACTGTCCGAATATTGTAAGTCTTATATTCTCTCCGTAGCTTGAACTCATAGGTCCCTCCTAACATGCAAACGATCCTTTGCCGTTTTTTTAACGTATATCCTAAAGCTTATTAAAATCCAAAAAGAACGCAGGATACGACTTTGAAACACACTCCGCACCGAGAATGGTTATATCGCCTATTGCCTCGCAAGCACAGACCGCTGCCGACATTGCGATGCGGTGATCCTTAAATGCATCGACCGTACCACCCTTATAACAGCCCACGCCTTCTATCAAAAGGCCGTCATTTGTCTCTGTCGCCTTGCCGCCCAATGAATTTATAAGCTTTGCGGTTGTGGCAAGCCTGTCGGATTCTTTGATCCTTAACCTTCCGGCATTGTATATTTTCGTGGTACCCTCAGCAAGACCCGCCAGCACCGCAACCGCAGGCACAAGATCGGGAACGTCCGAAGCATCGAGTTCTATGGCTTTGAGTTCTTTTTTCTTTACCGTGACGGAATCGTCTCCCACCGAAATGTAAGCTCCGAACCGCTTTACTATATCCAAGATCGCTCTGTCGCCCTGCTTGGACGATACCGACAGTTTGTCAAGAGTTATACCCTTATCGGAAAGCGCTCCCATACATACAAAGAAAGCTGCGTTGGACCAGTCTCTTTCCACGACCTCGCGATCGTGCGACGAATAGATCTGATCTCCCGGTATCGTATAGCAGTTTTCCGGATACTCATCAAATTCGATGTCCATGCTTTCAAGGACATCTTCCGTCATATCGATATATGACTTTGACTCGATCTCGCCCGTGACCGTAAGTGTACTTTTCCCCGATAATATCGGAAGTGCAAACAAAAGACCCGAGACATATTGCGAAGAGATATTGCCCGCTATATCAAATTCGCCGCTTTCAAGCCGGCCGGAAACATACAGAAGGTTATCATCCTGTTTAAAACTCATACCGTGTTTTGAAAGCTCATCGGTAAGTATAGTATTGGGTCTTTCCTTAAGGCGGCCTTCCATGTTAAATACAACATTTACACCGAGCGCTCCCACAACGGGGATCAGAAATCTTAATGTAGAGCCGCTCTCACCGCAGTTAAGGGTTATGACGTCACCGTCAGTCGAAACCTTTCCGAAGTTCTTCGGATCGACATTGATCTCGCGGTGCACAACCTCGATCTTTGCTCCGAGAGCTTTTAAACAGTCTATCGTGGCTTCTATATCTTTTGAGATACCGTCACATTCGATAACGGTGGGCGCATCCGAAAGCGCCGCACAGATAAGCAGCCTGTGTGCGTAGGATTTTGAAGCGGGAACCGTAACGCGTCCGCTTCTTGAGCCGGGTTCTACAGTATGATCCATACATAGTCCTTTCTCAGCCGTCTATTTCGGCTTTGATCTCGCGGCCCTCTTTAAGAAGACGTCTCATTTCTTCCTTGTCGTCGTTTTCGAGGGCTTTTTTGTATTCGTTAAGACTGTCAATAAAGATGTTGAGTTCTTTTAACAGATCATCCTTATTGTCAAAGAACAATTCGGTCCACATCTCCGGATTGAGCCATGCCACACGTGTCATATCCTTGTAACTGCCCGCAGAAAAGCCTTTATGCGACCTTACCGTGGGGCTTTTTACATATGCGTTCGACACTACATGCGCAAGCTGTGATGTGTACGCTATCATCATATCATGTTCTTCGGCGGTAGTAACGGTAAATCTTGAAAAACCTGCAGGTTCAAGCAGTTTTTTTACGTTATCGAGAAGAACGATATCATCGAACCTCGGCGGCACTATTACCATAGGCGCCCCTTTATAAAGATTATCTTTTGCGTATTTAAAGCCCGAATACTGGGTTCCGGCCATCGGATGACCGCCCACATAGGTAAAGCCGTAGCGTTTTGCTATTTCCATACCCTTATCGACTATCACTTTTTTGGTACCGCAGCAATCGATGACTATTGGCTTCTTTCCTATAAAAGGACCGTTCTCCTCCATATAATTCAAGGCAGCGCCGGGATATGTACATATAAGCACAAGGTCGCAATCCCTGACATTTTCCGTGGTAAGCTCACCCGAAACGGCACCGCTGAGCATAGCAAAATCCAATACGCTTTTATCGATATCCTTGGCAAGCACCGTTTCGCCCGCTTTTGAATATGCTTTGGCAAAAGAACCTCCTATAAGGCCTAGTCCCACTATTCCTACCGTCATTACAGAACCTCCCTGACAGCTTTGATCTTTTTAACAAGCTCCGCATACTCTTCGGGGCGTAAGCTCTGTGCTCCGTCGCAAAGTGCGTGAGGCGGATCGTTGTGAACTTCGATTATGAGTCCGTCGGCTCCCGCCGCGGTTGCGGCCATAGCCATCGGAGGCACCATTCTTGCGATACCCGTTGCGTGGCTCGGATCCACTATTACGGGAAGATGCGAAAGCTCGTGCAGCATCGGGACTGCCGCAAGATCAAGAGTATTTCTTAAGTAATCGCTGTATGTTCTTATACCTCTTTCGCAGAGGATTATGTTCTCGTTGCCACTCGACATGATGTATTCGGCACTCATCAGGAGTTCTTTTAACGTATTGGCAAGACCTCGCTTTAAAAGAACAGGCTTGCCTGTCTGGCCGAGTTCTTTAAGAAGGTCAAAATTCTGCATGTTTCTCGCGCCGACCTGAAGTACATCGATATCTTCAAAAAGAGGAAGATCGTTTATACTCATGATCTCGGTCACGATTGGAAGACCTGTTTCTTTTCTTGCGATCTTCAAAAGCTCGATGCCCTCGCCCTTAAGACCCTGGAAATCATAAGGGGAAGTGCGGGGTTTGAAGGCGCCGCCTCTGAGTAAATTTGCTCCGGCTGCCTTAACATCCTTCGCTACCGATACTATCTGGCCCTCGTTTTCAACGGAACATGGACCCGCGATCAGCACGAAGTTACCGCCGCCGACCTTGACGTCTCCTATGTTTACTACCGTGTCGTCCGGATGAAACTTTCTGTTACAGCACTTAAACGTCTCGGATACGCGCTTTACCGAATCCACGATATCGAGGCTGTCTATAAGCTCCATATCCACCTTTGCGGTGTCGCCGATAAGACCGAGCACCGTCTGATATTCACCTTCGGAAATATGTACGCCGAGGCCCATGCCCTTAAGCCATTCTATAAGTCTGTCCTTTTTCTCCTGTCCCACATTGGGTTTTAATACAACTATCATGGTATCTCCTCCTGAAAAAGAAAAGCGACATCAGATTTGGTTAATCTGTGTCGCTTCACGAATTCGTATCTTTCACAATTCTCACAACGCAAACTAACCTTACTCGGAGTCGGTAAAGTAAAAGTAAAAGTAATAATAGTTTGCTGCAAAAAATGTGTTCTTCATGTTTCGTCCTTTGGGTTTATCGCCCTTAAACTTAAATCTTACATTCAAGATATTTCTTAAACTGAAAGAATAATAACACCGTGAAATCGTGTTTGTCAACAAAAATATTTTAGCGCTTTAAACTGTAATGGTTTAAAGCTTTAAACCAGCGAAATATGGCGTGTTTTTGTCTCATCCTTCTATATCACTCTCGTTGAGATCTCTCCCGAAGTAAGCGTTACCGGTTCATCTTCGCCTTCGAAGATCACGATAAGCCCGCATCGGTCGTCGATACCTACGGCGTGGGCGCGTTTTTTGTTTCCCGCTCCGTCGATCACATCTATTTCCTTATCCAGAGTGAGCTGACGCTTTCTGTATTCGGAAAGATATGTTACATCCGGAAGGGCTTTATATATGGGTAAAAACTCATTTAAAAACTCCGCAGCAAGACGGTTCCTCGTACCTGCGGGGCAGGAATCTTCAGTAAACAGGCTTCCCGCTGTGTCCTTTATGTCGTCGGGCCAGCCGCCTTTCGGCGGTGCAAGGTTAAAACCTATACCCATGACCGCATAGTCAAAGCCTCCGGTTTCCATCGAAAGACCCGCTTCGGTCAATATTCCCGATATCTTCTTATCGTTTAGATAAAGATCGTTGACCCACTTTATCTTAACGTCGCCTTCTTTAATAAGATCATTGACCTTTTCCGAAGCGACTGCCGCAGCAACCGCCGCAGCTGTCGTGATGAGCACGGCATCCGATATTTCAAGTTCCGGCCTTAAAAGGATGCTTAGATATAAGCCTGTCGAATCGGGTGAAAAGAAGCTTCTTCCACGCCTTCCGCGCCCCTTTGTCTGTTCTTCGGCGATATAGGCGACGCCCTCATAAGCACCGCTTTCGGCTTCACTTTTGCATTTTAAGTTCGTGGAATCTATGGTCTTTACACAATTGATCCTGTAAAAAGAACGCGAATCTTCATTTAAAAGAGCTTCGACCACATAAGAATTCAATACATCGCTTTCAGGTGCAAGCGTATAGCCCGAATTCGTGGAGCCCTCGATCTTTACGCCTTCCTCTCTTAAAGCATTGATCGCCTTCCAGACGGAAGTACGCGATATGTTTAAGGTATCCGCAAGCTCCTGTCCCGAATAACTTGTGCCCTTTCTTTCATTCAAAAGAGCGAGTATTTTTTCTTTTGTGCCGCTTTTTCTCAAGTTTTTCTCCGTTTCTTTTGCACTTAACGGTACATAGGGCATTACTTTATAGCTTTCTTAAGCGCCCTGTTCACTGCCGTTCCCAATAGTATTGCCACTATTATCTTTGCTATGTCAAAAGGAATAAAAGGCCATACGCATACCGATAAAGCATAGCCCAACCCGACTTTCATGGATATCACGAACCATACCGTTCCGAATGCATAGGTTACGATAAGGCCCAAAAGCATGCCCACACCGGTAAGCCATATCTTTGCCTTAAACTTTGATACGAATATGCCGCCGATGATCACCATAAATATAAATCCGATAAGATATCCGCCGGTGGGACCGATGAGTTTAGCCACCCCGCCCGCATAGCCCGAAAATACCGGAAGACCTACGGCACCCAGCAAAAGATATATAAGATAACTTACAATACCGAGCTTTGTACCGAGTATTACCGTCGTAAGGCATACCATAAGGGTTGAAAGTGTTACGGGGATCGGTCCTATGGGGATCGCCACCGGACTTAACACACACATCAACGCTGTCATTATACCGCATTTTGCCATGTCATATATGTTTATTTTTTTCATTTATGTATTGTTCTCCTTGCTGCTTTATCCTATTTGATCATTAAAAGGCCTTTTGGTTTTACGCAAGAACGAGTATAACACTCATTTTTATATTGTCAACTCAAAAAAATTTATGGGTAACAATTATTTTTGTGTTGACAAGATTTTTCTTTTGCGATAATATCCTCTCAAACCGATGAGGAAGAGTGAGTACCGTTTTGGTGAGCATCCAAGCTAGTCGCAGATGGTGGGAGTGCGATATGCAGTCATTACGGGAATGGACTTCCAAGGGCGAACGGAAAAGCGAAAGCTTAGTATGGGAGACGGGTTTTGACTTCCCGTGATCAAAGGTCAGCATATGATAGTATGCATTGAGAGGGCGCTAAGGCGTCAAGCAGGGTGGCACCGCAGATATGAATATCTGTCCCGGCAAATTTAATTTGCACGGGACTTTTTTTGTCCCGTAACTACTATCACACAGAGCAAAAGCTCAACAAGGAGGACAAAATGAAAAAGACACTTAAGAAACTCACAGCATTCGCATTAAGCGCTGTAACCGCACTTTCACTTATCGCATGCGGCGGCACCGCATCGGCATCCTCAACGGAGACCACAGCCGAGTCCGTAGGTATAAGAGATCAGTTTACCGTCGGTATCTGCAACTACGTGGACGATGCATCCTTAAACCAGATCGTTGAAAACATCGAATCCGAACTTAAAGCCATCGGCGATGAAAAGGATTATGAATTCGTGATCAAATACGATAACTGCAACGCAGACGCAAACGTTCTTTCACAGATCGTTGCCAACTTCATCGCAGACGATGTGGATCTTATGATCGGAGTTGCAACACCCGTTGCAATGACCATGCAGGGTGCGACCGAAGAAAACAAGATACCGGTCGTATTCTCCGCAGTATCCGATCCTTTGAGCACAGGTCTTGTGGCTTCAATGGACGCTCCCGGCGCCAACATTACCGGTACATCCGACATGCTCAATACCGATTCCATCGTAAACATGATGATCGCCTTAAATCCCGATATCAAGAAGGTCGGTCTTCTCTATGATGCAGGTCAGGATGCTTCCACAACAGCCATCGCAGATGCAAAGGCTTTGCTTTCATCAAAGGGTATCGAAGTTATAGAACATACCGGTACAAACGTTGAAGAGATCACTCTTGCCGCAAACGCACTCGTAACAGACGGCGTTGAAGCGGTATTTACCCCTACCGACAACACAGTCATGACAGCAGAGCTTTCAATATATGAGATCTTCGCAGAAGCAGGTATCCCTCATTTCTGCGGCGCAGATTCTTTTGCCCTTAACGGTGCATTCTTAGGCTTCGGTGTCAACTACGCCGATCTCGGAAAAGAAACCGCAAGAATGGCAGCCGAGATCCTTATCGAAGAAAAAGATCCCTCTGCTGTTGCAGTCAAGACCTTTGATAACGGTATTGTTACACTTAATGAAGACATAATGGCAAAATTCGGTTATGATATTGATACACTTACCGAACTTTTCAAAGATTACGCAAGCAAGGTTCAGACTTTAAAGACAGCTGAATCCTTCTAAGCGGTCATCGATCAGGAGATTTTATGGCAGCACTATTACAGACAGCGCTTGAACTCGGGCTTATAAGCTCGCTTACCGTTCTCGCCCTGTACCTCAGCTACACAATGTTAAATGTCTGCGATCTTTCCACCGACGGTGCCTTTACAATGGGCGCCGCGGTCGGAGCCGTAGTGGCGATATCGGGACATCCTTACTTATCCATCATAGCGGCGATCTGTGCCGGAGTTTTATCGGGTTTTGTGGTTGCCTTTTTACAGACCAAGATGGGTATCGACAGTCTGCTTGCGGGTATCATTGTAAATACCGCTGCCTATTCGATAAATATCGCGATAATGGGAAATTCTTCCCTTCTTAACATGAACTCTGTCGAAACGGTTTTCTCAAAGTTTAAGGGCTTCCTTGGGGGAACCGCTTTGGCGTCTTATTCAAAACTTATCGTCATCGTCCTGTTTGTGGCGATCGTATGTATCCTGCTCGCGTTCTTTTTACGCACAAGACTCGGTCTTGCGATAAGAGCGACCGGCGATAATCCCGACATGGTCAAATCCTCTTCCATAAACACTGTGGTGATCACCATAGTCGGACTTTGCATCTCAAATTCTTTTACCGCTTTATCCGGCTGTTTATTGGCGCAGTACAATAAATCCGCCAACATCGATATCGGAACCGGAATGCTGACCGTAGCTCTTGCTTCCCTTCTTATCGGAAGGATGTTCTTTAAAAAGCGCGGCACCGGCTTCGGTGTGATCGGTGCAGTTTTAGGCGCCGTTCTTTTCAGAGTCGTATACACACTGGCTCTTCGCCTTAACATGCCTGCATCGATGCTTAAGCTTGTATCTTCCGTGATCGTCATAATCGCGATCGCAGGACCGTACTTTGCGGGAAAGATGAAAGAAAAGACCATGAAGCGGATCGCAGTATCAAAGCCTTCGGAAACGGAGGGAAAAAATGCTTAAAATAGATCATATCTCAAAAGTTTTCAATAAAGGAACGGTCAACGAAAAACAGGCTTTATACGATATAAACCTTAATGTCAACAAGGGCGATTTCATAAGCATAATCGGTTCAAACGGCGCGGGTAAATCCACTCTTTTAAATGCGATAAGCGGGGTCTTTACCGTCGATGAAGGTTCGATCGTGCTTGACGGGACCGATATTACCGATATGGCCGAGCACAAGCGCTCTACCGTTATAGGACGGCTCTTCCAGGATCCCATGAAGGGCTCGGCGCCTTCCATGAGCATCGAAGACAACTTATATCTTGCCTCCGGCAACAACGGCTGGTTTGCAAAGATCACTGCCAAAGACAAAAAGGAATTCAGGGAACGTCTTGCTCTTCTGAATATGGGGCTTGAAGACCGCATGAAGAATCCCGTAGGTCTTTTGTCCGGCGGCCAGCGCCAGGCGCTTACGCTTTTAATGGCCACCTACCATATACCGAAACTTCTTTTACTCGACGAGCATACGGCCGCACTCGATCCCGCGACCGCCGAAAAAGTGCTCGAGATCACCAGGAAAGTCGTAAGCGAGAACAACATAACCTGTCTTATGATCACTCACAACATGCAATCCGCGCTTGAACTCGGAAACCGCACGATCATGATGAACGACGGCCGCATCATCTACGATGTATCCGGCGAAGAACGCACACACACGACCGTGACGGACCTTCTTAACCTCTTCAAAGAAAAAGCCGGTGAAAGCCTCACGAACGACCGCATGCTCTTATCATGATCTTTTCCGGAGAATATGATGATCTATGCCGATAATGCCGCGACAACGGCCCTAAGTGAACATGCTCTTGAAAAGATGATGCCGTATCTTAAAGAAACCTACGGCAATCCTTCGAGTACGTATCTTTTCGGACAGAAGGCCAAAGAAGCAATAGAGACTTCTAGAGAAGCGATCGCAAAGGTATTCTGTGCAAAGCCTTCCGAGATCACATTTACCTCATGCGGAAGCGAGGCGGACAATCAGGCAGTGATCACAGCAGCGAGACTTGGACTCAGATCGGGAAAAAAGCATATAATATCCACTAAGATCGAGCATCATGCGGTCTTAAATACTTTAAAGGAACTTGAAAAAGAAGGATTTAAGATAACCTTACTCGATGTAGACGAAAGCGGCATCGTAAACCCCGAAAATATAAGAGATTCGATATGTGATGACACCTGTCTTGTCAGTGTAATGTATGCCAATAATGAGATAGGGACCATCCAGCCGATCGAAAAGATCGGGGCAATCTGTCATGAAAGGAATGTGCTCTTTCACACGGATGCGGTGCAGGCCGCAGGTCATCTAAAGATAGACGTAAACAATGAAAATATAGATCTTTTATCACTTTCCGCCCATAAGTTTCACGGCCCAAAGGGGATCGGTGCTTTATATGCCAAAAACGGGATCGAATTATCTTCCGTTATTTTCGGCGGAGCCCAGGAGCGGGGAAAGCGCGCGGGCACCGAAAATGTTGCGGCGATCGTGGGTATGGCGGCCGCACTTAAAGAAAGCTGCGATAATCTTGATGCATATACAAAAAAATTAATTCCTTTAAGAGATAAACTTATCGGGGAACTTAAAAAGATATCCGGTTCAAAGCTTAACGGAGATGAAAACTTACGTCTTCCGGGAAATGTGAATTTCTCTTTTAAAGGTGTCGAGGGCGAAGAGCTTTTGCTTCTTCTTGATAAAGAAGGTATATCAGCATCATCGGGAGCCGCATGTGCATCGGGTTCTCTTGCGCCGAGCCATGTACTTAAAGCGATCGGCTGCCCGGATGATATGATACGGGGCGCGCTCAGGCTTACCATCGATTCGGATATCACTGAAAAAGATATAGAGTATATAGCGGAAACTGTCAGAACGGTCATAACAAAACTCAGACATTGACGCCGATCACAGGAAAATACATGAAAGCACTTATAGCAATGAGCGGTGGTGTTGACAGCAGCGTCGCAGCACTTCTTATGAAAAACGAAGGATATGAATGCACGGGTTGTACGATGAAACTCTACGAGAATGACACCGTATGCAACTATAAAAAAGCAACCTGCTGCTCTCTTAAGGATGTGGAGGACGCAAGAAACGTCGCCTACCGCCTTTCCATGCCCTATTATGTCTTTAATTTCACAGGTGATTTCAAGGAAAAGATCATAGATAAATTCATAGACTGTTACGAAAAAGGCATCACACCAAATCCGTGTATCGACTGTAACCGCTATATGAAATTTGAAAAACTATACGAACGTGCGGTCTTAATGGATTGTGATGTGATCGTAACAGGCCACTATGCGATAGTCGAAGAAAAAGACGGCGAATACTTCCTTAAAAAGTCCGTTGACACAAGCAAGGATCAAAGTTATGTGCTTTATTCGCTCACCCAGGAACAGCTTAAGCACACTCGATTCCCGCTCGGAAGCCTTACAAAGGCAGAAGTTCGTAAGATTGCCGATGAAAACGGCTTTATAAACGCAGCAAAGCCCGACAGTCAGGATATATGCTTCGTGCCCGACGGGGATTACAGCGCCTCCATAGAAAAGCTTTCCGGAAAGAAATATCTCCCCGGAGACTTTGTACTTAAGGACGGAACCGTCATCGGAAAGCATAAAGGCATCATACACTATACCATCGGGCAGAGAAAGGGCCTTGGTATAGCAGCCGAGCACCCTTATTACGTAGTTTCGATAGATGCGGAAAAGAACACTGTAACTCTTGGCGATAACGAAGATCTGTTCACAACGACTTTCTATGTAAAACATCTTAACTGGATATCCGGAAAGGCTCCCGCAGGCGAATTCCGCTGTAACGCAAAAATACGCTACAGGCATACCGAAAAGCCCGCAAGCGCATTTTTGATCGGCGAAGATACGTTAAAGGTTGTATTTGACGAACCCCAGCGTGCGGTAACACCCGGTCAGTCCGCCGTTTTATACGATAACGACTATGTCCTCGGCGGCGGCGAGATCGTATCTGAGCCTTAATTTTCCGCCTTTTCTTTTCCATTCTAAAAATTGAGTATTTAAGAGCCAAATATGAGTGGCTTTAGATCGTCCGCTTAAATAATATTAATCCATAGCATAAAAACTATGGAGGATCACATGGACAATTCAAGATACGACCACCGAAAATCCAAGGTAAACGTACGTTTTACCGATGCATCGGGAAATGCTCTTGCCAACACCGATGTGAAGATAAGTCTTAAAGATCATGAGTTTTTCTTTGGCTCGGGCGCTTTTGATTTTCTGCCCGCAACTGCCGCAAAAACCCCTTCAAACATTCCCGCCGACAAAGCCGAGGCTTTTAAGGAAAAAGCCAAAGACCGTGTGGATAAATGGCTTGATATATTCAATTACGGGACTCTTCCCTTCTACTGGGGAGCTTTCGAACCCGTTGAGGGTTCACCCGAAACCGAAAGCCGCATGAATGCCGCAAAATACATGGTTTCGCATGGTGCTACGCCCAAGGGTCATCCTCTTTGCTGGCATACGGGATGTGCAAACTGGCTTATGGATTACGACAATCCCACGATACTTAGCAAACAGCTTGACCGTATAAACAGGGAAGTGAGCGAATTTAAGGGAATTATCGATATCTGGGATGTTATAAACGAAGTCGTTATCATGCCTGTATATGACAGATATGACAATGCGATCACAAGGATATGTAAGGACCTCGGACGCGTTAAGCTCGTCAAGGAAGTCTTTGATGCGGCGCATGCGGCCAATCCAGACGCCGTACTTCTCATAAATGACTTTAATCTTTCCGAAAGCTACAGGATCCTTATCGAAGGATGCTTAAACGCAGGTGTTCCGATCTCAGCGATAGGTATCCAGACCCATCAGCATCAGGGCTATATGGGAAAGGAAAAGCTTTATGATATCCTTGACAGATTTTCGTTCTTCGGTCTGCCGCTTCACTTCACCGAGAATACGCTTGTATCGGGCGAGATAATGCCCAAAGATATAGTAGACTTAAACGATTATCAGGTTGATAAATGGCCCACCACCCCCGAAGGTGAGGAGAGGCAAAAGAACGAATGGCGTGAAATGTATGAGATCCTCTTTTCACATCCGCTCGTTGAGGCAATAACAGGCTGGGATTTTGCCGACGGAGCATGGCTTCACGCACCCAGCGGTCTTATAAGGGAAGATAACTCGTTAAAGCCATCATACCTTGAACTCAAGAGACTTATCAAAGAAGAATGGACCACAGATCTTACCGTTCATACCGATGCAAACGGAAATGCGACTATAGAAGGCTTCAGAGGTACTTACGAAGCCTGCGTGGGAAATTCGAAGGGATGTTTTAAGATTTCGAAAAACTCTCGTGAGGGCGAGACGATAGTGATCAAATAGATCCGAAAACATGCGGTGCCGTATAAGTTCGCCGAAGTTTTCAAAAAAAAGAAGTCCGTTAAGGACTTCTTTTTTTGCCTAATTAAGAATGATAAGATGCGCACACTCGATATCACCCGCAAGATCGTACACAACTCCGTGCTTAAGCCCCACAACCTTGGGCCTTAACGGGTAATCGGGATTATTTTCCACTACCTTTGCAAGCTCTCCGTTTGAAAGCGTGACTATCGAATCGACAGGATAGAGAATGACTGTATGTAAGAAGATCTTCATCATGTCTATATCAAGTTCCTGCGACATCCCCATGACCATTTCCGTTGCAACATTCTTTGAAAACGGATCCTTATAAGGTCTTTTGGTCACAAGAGCATCAAAAACATCCGCAACGGAAATGATCTTTGCATATTTATGGATCCTCAGCCGGTCAACTCCCTGAGGATACCCGTGACCGTTCATCTTCTCATGATGCTGTAAAACACCCAGCATGATATTTTCGGAAAAGCTTTTCTTTTCCTTTAAGATCTGGAACCCGAAAAGGCTGTGCTGCTTCATGAGCGCAAACTCATCGTCATTTAATTTTCCCGGCTTATTGAGTACTTCAGCCGGGATCTTTGCCTTGCCTACGTCATGCAAAAGTCCGGCGACACATAATTCTTTTAATGAATCTATCGAAAGTCCCATGTTCTTACCGATCACAACGGACATTCCCGCCACGTCGACACTGTGCTTAAAAGTATATTCGTCGCTTACCTTAAGCATACCGAGATCGACCGCAACCGCATCATCGGCGAGCACCGATTCCGTAAGATGGTTGGCTATATTTACAGAGTTATCGGTGAAATTCTCGGATGAAGGATCTGCAAAAAGGTTCTGAACGCCTTCGCAGACCTGCTTTTTGACAGACTCCGAGAGCTTTACCTTAGGCTTATCAGGCACTTTCGCCTTTTCGATAAGATCTCTTGTATACTGCGGGATCTGAAGCTCAAGCTCGTCGGGATCGACTTCGCCCTCTGCGATAAAGATGCTCGCAATACCTTTTGTCCTCAGATATGCAATTTGAAAATCATCCAGATAAGCACCCTTCTCGATAAGAGCACGCCCCGTACCGTCCACTATTGCCTGATCGATACGCATACCTTCTTTAAGAAGTCTGGTGCTTACCAGTTTCCTTTTAACAGCCAAAAAATTTCTCCCCCAAGTATCTGTTACCACATAAATAATCTATAGATAAATCTCTTCTTCGCAAGGATATCAAGAAGAACCTTATTGCCCTTAAACGCGTCGGCAAGATCGTCCTTGCCCGCTTCACTTTCAGAATACAAAAGTCTTTCGTAATTGGCAATAAATTTAAGTGCTTCTTTGGGATAATCCCCGCTCATCCTTTCATTATACTCCGAAAGCGTTTCACCCCTGTTAACGGGATTTCCCATGACCGACATGATCTTAAGATTCCGCCTGCTTAAAAACCTGGTCTTTTCATCTGTATCAAGCTTTGAAAACTTTACTTTTGATATTATCCTGCTTATCACAAGATACAATATCACAAAGCCCAGAGTACCAAAAAGCGGTAAAAGAACAAGTCTTATATCCAAAGGTTCTTCCTCTTCCGGTTCCTCGATAGGTGCGATATCCGCAATGTATTCTTTTTCGGCAGGAGGCGTCTCTTCTTTCTCTTCATCGGAAACGGCCGCAGCCACGGCTTCGGGATCCGCCACATACCAGCCTGCCGGATAGTGAAATCCCGGAGTGGGCTCAAACGGGATCCAGCCCACATTTTCAAAATACACTTCGGGCCACGAATGCGCATCAGACCCCTTTATGCTTGCCAAACCGTCTTTCTCGGTCTTAACGCTATAGCCCTGCACATATCTTGAAGGAAGTCCCTCAGCTCTTGCGATGAGCGCAAAAGCGGTCGCGTAATGTGTACAGAATCCTGTACGCTTATTTAACAAGAACCAGTCAAGATAATCTTCTGCAGAGTCTATATCTTCGGGAAGATTACCCGGCGCGGTCGAGTAGCTTAATGTCTTAAACCACTCTTCAAGCCTTAACATCTTTTCATAATCGGAAGCCGCACCCTCAAAAAGCGTATCAAGTATATCCCGTACTCCGGGCGATAAGGTTATATCTTCGGTGTACAAAGGGATCATATTGTTTTTGTAATCAAGATATTCATCGTAAGTAAAACCTTTTTCGGTATCCACCGAATACTTTTGCGACTCACGCCCCCATGAATCGGAGCTTACGGGCTCCGCGTTTTCGATGAGGTCATTAAATATCCAGCTGTCCTTATTTAACCTTAAAAACGTAACGGTATATGACGTGTTCTTTCCAAGCCTTTCAACCGATCCGATACTTGCGGGATTTTCGGTAAAATCAAGGGTTGAAAGCTTATTTTGGCTTAATATGCTCTTTGTGGGCACAAAGAAATAGTGCGAATAGAAATCCGTATATTCCACAGATATTCCGGCTTCTTTTACATAATCGGTTATTATCTCGTGATCACTCTGATTGACCGCCGCCCTTAACTCAAGTGTATCAAGCATATGGACCGGTGCATCGGATGTAACCGTCGATTCCCAGTTTTTGCCGGTAAAATCATCAAAGATCACTCCCGCAAGATACAAGTTTTCATTACCCCTGGGCGATGTGACTTTTATAAGCTCACGGTCGCGTTTTGAAAGAGCCGCATTAAAAACGTTTTCATCGGAAAAGCCCATTACTCCGAAGCTGTCCTTTCCTTTGATAAAAGTAAAATTGATCCTGTCTATCCTGGAAAGCACGTTATTATATATATTTACCGCAAAATTCCAGTCGTAGGCCCTTTCGGGAGCGGGCATCAAAAACACAAGAACACAAGCAAGGATAAGAAACGGATATATGAGCACCGTATGGGGTCTTACATCAGTATCACCGCTCTTTACCCATCTTCTTTGCACCTCTTCGGATATGATAAGGAGCATTAACAGGAAAAAAAACGCGGGTGCCGCCTTTAAAACGTTATAACCCATAAAGAGGTATACGAGCGCTCCCGTCAGAGTCATGGCACCGACAACTCTCTTGATCCAGACGGACTTTCCCATGATAAACGTAAGTAAAAACGCGGATACCGCTATGA
>JAEEGL016603528.1_pt1 | contig 38756 bp, 17 predicted proteins | sample 9134231 | NCBI WGS metagenome assembly JAEEGL01 (sample SAMN16246548, study PRJNA631951) | gut metagenome | biome: gut microbiome; feature: rumen; material: fiber-attached | host: Bos | place: Iran: Karaj | collected 2018-10 | reverse complement strand
GAACAAGGTGCTCGTCTCGGACGGCAAGATCGACCTGCCCTACAACCCAGGCGCCACTGTCGACAGCGGCACGCTGACCTTCACCTGGGCCGACAACACCGGACGCGGCGACGCTCTGGCCGACGACCAGGTGATGGTGCTAGTCTACAACCCCACCGTGGAGCAGTCGGTCTACACCTCCGCACTCGCCGCACGCAGCACCCGCACCGCCGACTTGGTATGCCCCACCGCATGGAGCGGCAACCAGGTGCACGTCTACTTCGCCATGCGTCGCGAGAAAACCGGCGACACGTCGGTATCGACCTACCTCGGCGACTTCACCCTCTAACCAAGCTGTTTTGCCATGATTGCCTGGATTCCCCTCCGCCTGAAACACGGAGGGGTTTTTATTGAAAAAAAATGAACACATCGCTTTTTACATACGCTCTTTCACGCACTTTCGACCTGGAGACGACGGATGTCACCGAGAAGGACCAGTTTGTCGCCCAGTGCGCCGAATTCGCCGTTATTTCAGAGCCTATTGTCAGGGAGGTGGAGCCGATGGTGAGGGAGTCGCTGCTGCCCCGCAAACGACACCCGAGGGCTGTCGACGCGCTGGTCTCGGTGGCTCTCGATATCACGCTCGAGACATTCCTGGAATCGGGCATCAAGGAGCTGCTCCTTACAACCCGCTCGAACAACGCATACAGGGATTACTTCCTCTCTCTGCCCGAATATTCAGGCACCATGCGCCCGGACATCGAACAGCAGCTGGACTACTACCGCATCCCGCTGGCAACACGCCGATGGTACGAACTGCAGCTCTTCTGCGGATACCCCATGTTCATGATTGGGCGCAACCTCGCACCCGACGGCACCATCAAGTTCTCTCCCTATCCGCTCCACCCACTGCTTCGCTGGTTGTACTACCGCTAAGAATGACGAAAAGACGGTTGAAATGACACTTAAAAGCGTGTATCTCTCTGTTACAACGCAACTTCCCATTTAAGCGTCTTTCGTCTTTCGTCATTTTGCATTTGCAGACGATTTGGAGTGGTGAGAGTGTCAGAAACCGAAGACAAACAGAGCCTGATGACACAAATTGGACATTGACACAGGACACATAGGCGCAAGTGTTTGTAAATCAAACCCCCAAAGGGTTAAATTTGCGACAGAGTGCGCCTTATTAATATTTTTTAAATTTTGAATCAATTATATTAACGAAATTAATAGTATCTTTGCAGTTTAAATACAAAAACAGAACCAATGAAGAAAATAGTATTTTCGATATTTGTGTTTAGTGCCTTATTTGCTGTGGCACAAAACAAAAGCACCCTCGAGACACGTGCCCTGATACAGAATTTCAACGACAAAAAAAGCGTTGCGGAGATGTCGGAATCTCTGCTGAGACGAATACCGATAGTCGAAACAAAGAACGGCCCGTGCGTCAGGGTGATTGCGAAAGTGAATGACAACTTCGACGGCGAAGCCCTGACGGAAAAGGGTATCGTAACAACTTCGCGCGTGGCCGACATCGTGGCGATGCGCGTGCCCCTGCAGGCTCTCGGAACCCTTGAAAGCAACAACGGCATAGTAACCTACTCGGTGGCTCACCGCGCCGCCCCGATGATGGACAACACCCGCTTCGACACCCACACCGACAGCGTTCAGGCCGGCGAGGGCGTGGCAATGCCGTTCAACGGCGACGGAGTGCTGATCGGCATCACCGACTGGGGATTCGACTACAGACATCCCAACATCAACACAAAAGCACACCCCCGCATCGTAAGGGCTTGGGACCAATTCAAAAAATCGGGCCCCGCGCCGCAGGGATTTGACTACGGAACGGAATACACCACCAACGACGAGCTGAGAGCCGCCAACTGCGACACCTCGAACCTCTACGGTTACAACTCGCACGGCACACACGTGGCAGGCATATGCGGCGGCACGGGCACCAACTCGGGACACGCCATCGGACAGGCGCCCGGCGCCAACTTCGTCCTCGGAACATGGTTCCTGGACGAGGCCTCGTGGCTCGACCAGGTGGCATGGATGCACGGCGTGGCAAAAAGCGAGGGTAAACGACTGGTGATAAACAGCAGCTGGGGCATGTACACCTTCAGCACCCTCGACGGCACTTCGCTGCTGAGCCAGGCCATCAACTCCTACTCCGACTCGGGCATCGTATTCGTGACTAGCGGCGGCAACAACGGCGACGTGAAATTCCACATACGCCACGAATTTGAGAACAACGACACCCTCGCTTCGGTGGCGGCTTACTACAGCGACGGCGTGGGACAGGGCCTCATCTACTGGGGCGAGCCCGCGGGCGCAACGGGACACGGCGACTTCAAAGCAGGCTTCGCGCTCGTGGACAAGGACGACAACTCAATAGTGTACCGCTCCCCCCTGTTCAACACGGCGGACAACATCGACTATGGCCGCTCGTTTGTTCTGGCTGGCAACGACAGCGTATGGTATGACATTATGACCGAAAGCTCGAACCCGTTCGACAGTCGTCCGCACGCGCTCCTGACTGTTGAGAAAACAAGCCAATACCGACTGGTGATGCTTTGCGTGTCCGACTCGGGCACCGTGGTCAACGTATGGAACATGGCCGACCTGGAAAACAACGCGGGCAATATGGGATGCAGCTTCACCGGAACGGACTTCCTTAACTGCCGCGGAGGCGACTACTACTACGGAATCGGCGAGCCGGCATGCGCCGAAAAGGCCATAACCGTGGCAGCGCACAGCGCCGACAGAATAACCAACGGCGTGTTCCAAGCCGGCGAGATAGCCTACTTCTCGAGCTACGGCCCGACACTGGACGGAAGAATGAAACCCGAAATCTCGGCTCCCGGATACAACGTAATCTCATCCATATCCTCATGGGCCGACGCACTCTCGTCGTACACTCCCGTATACGAAGTGCTGTCGGGCGGCCGCCGCTACATATGGAGCTATATGAGCGGCACCTCGATGTCGTCGCCAGCGGTTACGGGTATTGTGGCCCTCATGCTGCAAGCCAACCCCAACCTGACCGTGGACCAGATTCGCGACATAATATTCAGCACCGCACGAAACGACAACATGACGGGAGCTCTGCATGCCAACGACAGCATTAGCATCCGCTGGGGCTACGGCAAAATCGACGCCCTGAAGGCGGTGAACGCGGCATACGACCTGCTATCGATCGAGGAGGCCGCCGAAATCACACCGGCGCTGGTGGTGTTCCCCAACCCCTCGACTAACCTGGTGACCGTCCGCACCGGCTCGAACAGACCCCAGAAAATGGAGATCCTCTCCATCGACGGAAAAACCATCTCGACCCCACAAACTGTCAACAGCGAGATGACGCTCGACATCAGCGGCCTGCAACAAGGTGTTTACCTGATCCGCGTCTCCGACGACATCAACGTCCGCACAACAAAGTTTATTAAAAAATAAAACAACATTAACTTTCTGCCTCGCAAGAGGCTTTGTACCGAAGGTCGCGAACTCCTTAGAAAAAAGACCAATGCAGTGAGTCAGCACCTTAGAATAAATATAATACAGCGAAAAACCTTAACTTTAACCATTAACTTTAACTTCAGATACAAACCACCATTTGTCCATTCACGATTCACAATTCACCATTCACCATATCAACAAACACGTGAAATAGATCGGGGCAGCCACGCACAAGTCCCCTCTACGCGAGCCACCGGCTCTTGTACCAATTCACCATTCACGGGTTCCTTTTTTTCCGAAACGGAGTGCAAAAGTCGCACCTTTTTCCAAACTGACAAAATGTTTTTCGCTCCGAAGAATACTTTTTAATTTTTTTTAACATTTCGTTAAATTTAAAAACCATGTTATCAGATGTTTATCCGATTTGTGAATTTGTAATTAACAATAATTTTTCAGGTAGTTAGGTATGGAAAAAAGGTGTTTTTTTCTCTTTTTTTGACGTTTAAAATGCGATTTTTGGGTCTTCTCCGTTATCATTACATGAAAATCGATGTCGCCATAGACTTTTTTGTGCAGTATATCAGTGCCGAACGTCGTCTTTCGACTTTGACAGTCGATGAGTATTCCTCCGAGTTGGCGAAGTTCTCCGCTTTCCTGGTCGAGAAATTTCAGATTACTGATGTCGAAGAGATTAGCCATGTGGAGGTGCGTGAGTGGCAGATGACGCTGGCCGACCAGGGAATGATTGCCAACAGCATCAAGACCAAGTTGGTGGTTTTACGCTCGTTTTTCAAGTTTTTGCGTCGCGAGGGAGTCATCGATACGGACATCATGGCGAAAGTCGCCACCCCCAAGACCCCTCGCCACCTTCCCGTCTTCTTCACCGAGACCGAGACCGCCAAGATATACGATTCCGCCAATTTTGACGATGATTTCGAGGGTCAGCGTGACCAGCTGATGCTGCGTCTGCTCTACGAGACCGGCATCCGTCGCGCCGAGCTGTTGGGGTTGACGGAGAGTTCGGTCGATTTCGGTGCTAAGACGCTGAAAGTGTTGGGGAAACGAGACAAGGAGAGAATTATTCCGTTAGAAAATGAAATTTTGCACAATATTAAATGTTATTTTTCGTTAAAAAGAGAGAACGGGATCAGTTCAGAGGTCTTTTTTGTACGAAAAGATGGCACTGCATTCAACCAATATGACGTGTCGAAGGTGGTGAAGAAATATATGACGCAGTTCTCGCATGCCGACAAGATAAGTCCCCATGTGTTCCGTCACAGTTTCGCCACCCATATGCTCAACGACGGAGCCGACATCAACGCCATTAAGGAGCTGTTGGGCCACGCCGACCTCACAGCCACCGAGGTATACACCCATGTGTCGCGCCAGCATCTCAAGGATACATACAAACACACCCATCCGAGAGCAAAGGGGAATGATGGATCGTGAAGGGTGTATGGTGAATTGTGAATCGTGAATTGTGAATTGTGAAGGGTGAAGGGTGAATTGTGAATCGTGAATGGTGAATTGTGAATTGTGAAGGGTGAATTGTGAAGGGTGATACGAGTAGACAGTAAGCATACCAGTTAAACTTTTAAACTTTCAAACATTTAAACTTTCAAGCCTTTACTCATATCAACAAATACGTGAAATAGAACGGGGCAGCCACGCACAGGGCCCCTCTACGCGAGCCACAGGCTCTTGTACCATTTAAACTTTTAAACAACTGATTTTGAAACTTTTAACCTTTAAATAAATAAAAGGAGGTAATTATGAACTTAGTAATCAATGCCGTGAAATTCAAGGCAGACCCTAAACTCGAAAAATTCGTCGCCGACAAAGTCGGCAAACTCGAGCGTTTGGTTGACAACGCCACCAAGTGCGAGGTGTTTCTCAAGGTCGACAAGCCAGAAAGTGACAACAACAAGATAGCCGAGATATCGCTGACCCTTCCCGGCCAGCCGCTTTTCAACAGCAAGCAGGCCAACAGCTTCGAAGAGGCTGTAAGCGAGTGCGTCGATGCGATGAAGATACAAATTGACAAGTACAAAGAGCGCTACAAATAGCAGTGGCAGAAGCATAGTGCCGAAAGGGGCGGCGGGAATTATCCCGCCGCCCCTTTTTTTTGAAAAGTTATCAACTGGATTTTGGCGAGTTAGTTATATATAAATTTCCCAGGTCAAAGTTCTATCAAGTTCGGTAAAAAAGTCCAGTTAGGAATATAACCAAGTCGAAAAAAATGCGGTGTTGTTGAAAAAAAATTTTGCAGATTAGAAAATAAAGTGTAATTTTGCAGATACTAATTCTCTCTCTTCAACTACAGCGGCCAGAGTGTCCGGCGGCCGTTTAACTCCCTGAATTTATTTTTTATACAATCCTTACGTTGTTTTCGTATTATTGAAGAAAATAGCGTTCCGGTTGTAGTTTTATGTTGTATTTGTCCATTTTTGGAGCGGATTTTGTCTGTATATAGAAATATATTTAAGACCCGAATAGTGTTAAAAAGAAAAATATATCGTACAAATCCGAATTGGCCTAGCAAGAGGTCGCAAATCCTATCCGAAAAAACAAATAAAATTCTATAATTCAATTCATTTATTAACCAAATTAAAACAACATGAAACGTAAAAGTACTATTTTGCGATTGTTTGCACTCCTGGCGCTGATGCTGCCGTGGACGCTGCAGGCACAGAACGCAAAGGTGAGCGAGTACGACGGCTCCGCCACTACCGCCACCTACAGTTCTATCGCCAGTACCAACACCGCTCGTGCGTTGAGTGGTGGCTACGTGGATGTGCAGATGCCTTTTGCGATGTACTTCGGCACGACCCAAGTACCGCAGGGCAGCACGCTTCGCGTTTGGAACAGCGGTAGTGTAACGTTTGATGGCATCGCGGCCCTTGCCGATGCCCGCATTGCGCCGTTGTATTTGGCCGCAGGTTACACTGCGACACAAGTCTACACCAGCGGAAGCACCCAGATGCTTACGGTGGAGTGGCGCAAGGTGGTCAGCGGGAACAACAGCTACAGCTTCCAGCTGAAGCTCTATCCCAATGGCGACATTGAGTTCTGCTATGGTCCTATGACCATCAGCGGGAGCATCAATGTCCTTGTCGGCATGATGTCATCCGGTACCGACATCTATCGAGTCGGCGGTGCGAACAATGGTTCCGCTTGGGATACCATCTATCGCAACACAACGGGTGTTACTACAACCCGTACACTCTCCTCTACCTACGCTCCCGCATTTGATGTGGCGACTAGTGTTGGTATGGTCTACTCATTCACCCAGCCAGCCTGTGTGAAACCTACTTCTCTTACAGCCACCACTTTGGCTTGGAACTCTGTAAAGCTTGACTGGGTTGCAAGTCAAGGTAACAGTTTTGAAATCAAATACAGCACAGACGCTGACTTCAACCCTGACGAAGAGGGTACGAGCAAGAATGTCAGCGACGGTACTGCCACCACCTATACCATTACAGGTTCAGGTATAGTTGGCAGCACTACATACTACTTCTACATCCGCAAAGTTTGTAGCGGTACTCCTTCGGGATGGTCGCCAATGGCTTCCGCCACTACGCTTCCTGGATGCTATAGTGCAAATCTTCCTAGCGTAACTCCTGCCGGTGTTGTCACATGGACATCGCCCAATGCTTTAGTAACGAGCTATGATGTGAAATACGGTCCTGCCGGTTTTACCGGAGACGGTACCATAGTAAGTGGTATCAATGGCCTTACGACGACCCTTACAGGTCTGCAGTCTGCTTCCTCTTATGATGTTTATCTGCGTACACATTGTAGCGCTTCAGGTTTGGAGACAGAGTGGGTTGGTCCTGTCAACTTCAGGACACCCTGTGATGCTACCACAGTAACAGGTACGACACCGTATCTACAAGAATTCAGCACCAACGAATTGCCAATGTGCTGGAATGAAGAGATTGTTTCTGGTATTTACAATTGTTCGTTCACTGGCAATTATGTTTATTTTACGTATACTCCTAATGCTAGTATACGTTTGATTACCCCTGTATTCAATCTTGACCCGACTGGAGCATATCAGGTGGAATTTGACCACGCAGAGATTGACTTTGAGGGAGTATGTGACTCCTTGTGGCTCTATTACCGTACTTCCGCTACAGGAGAATGGGTTAGATTAGGCAAGTATGGTAGTCATGCAGATGAAAATAATCCTGCCTTTACACATACAATTGAAATCTTGCCTACGCCATCGTCTTCTTACCAACTGGCATTCGTGTCATTTGGAATGGATGGCAATGGAATTGCGTTAGACAATGTAGTGTTACGTACTCAGCCTAACTGTCCTGTGCCAAGTGCTCTCGAAGCAACTGCCGCGGGTGTGGTCACATGGACAGCAAGCGCCAACAATACCAGTTATGACTTGGTGTATGGTCCTGCTGGCTTCTCATCCATTGATGATGGTACACTTGTCGAGAATTTGACGGCCACTACTTATACAATTCAGAATCTTACATCTTTTAATAGTTATGATGTTTATATCCGTGCTCATTGTTCGGCAACTAACGAGATTTCCGAAGGATGGGTAGGCCCTGTCAATTTTGTATATTTCACAGGCGACATCTATACTATGGGTACAGATGCTGATGTTAGTACCTGTAATGCCATTATCTATGATGAGGGTGGTCCCGATGGTGATTATTTGGCCAATACCAGCAATCAGACAATGATTATTCGTCCTGGTACGACAAATAATTACGTACATCTTGAAGGAGACTACTATACAGAAGGTAGCTCATGGGATTATGCAATTATTTATGATGGCGTTGGTACCAGCGGCACCGCATTGGGCGAGATGCGAGGATCTGGCACTTTGGATGTTACCTCCACTGATGTTAGTGGAGCTCTGACCATTTGGTTCAAGTCCGACGGATCTGTTCAGAAATGGGGCTGGGGACTGAGAGCCTCTTGTGTCCCGATGCCCACCTGCTTCGCGCCAACAGCTTTGAATGCTACCCCAAGTGCAAATAGTGCTGAATTGAGTTGGACGGAGAATAACAGTGCTACCCAGTGGGAGGTTAGGTATTGGGTACTCGGAAACGAGGACAACGCTTCCATAGTAACTGCCACCAGTAACACCTCTTTCACACTCAATTATCTTGACCTTGCTACTACCTATGAATGGCAAGTGCGCAGCATTTGTTCATCCGAAGATGTTTCTGACTGGAGCGAAGTCAGTAGTTTCGGTACCATGCCATGTGTCTCTATAGATTTTGCAAATGCAACATCTGGAACAATAGGTACGGGTACTACCAATAGTCAAAACAATGTTGTGAATTCAAGTTGGGGCAACACATTCTGTCAGTCAATCTATACGGCAGAAGAATTGTCTGCGGCAGGCCTTTCTGCTGGAAGCATTGTAAAGATGGCCTTTACATGGACTGCTAACAGTAGTTACGCCAAGGAGTTCACTATATTTTTAGGTCACACAACAAAGAGTACTTTCACGAGTACTGCAACATCTCAATATGTTCCCTTGAGTGACCAGACACAGGTATATGGTCCTGCAGCTCACCCGCTGAACACTTCTGGCACTGTGGAATATGACCTGAATACTCCTTTTGCATGGGATGGTGTGAGCAACATTATTGTTACCACATTTATGAATCAACCTACAGGATCAAGTCATAGTTCTTCTGGATTCCGTGCGGTGTCAACCACACAAAGTCCTAATTATCGCACACTTTATAAGTATCAGGATGGTACACAGTATACAAACATTCCGACGGCATCAGGTACTCGTACTTATTACCGTGCCAATATCACCTTTACTATTGCAGGATGTGATCAAGGCTCATGCGTGCCTCCTACGGTGGCTATCACCACTGGTCCCGACGGCGATAACGCCAGGGCTGACTTGACCTTCAGTGGTGACGAGACCACTTTTGGATATATCTGTGGCCCTCAGGGATTCACTCCCAATATTTCCAATGGCGTTACCGTGAACGGTACAACAGCCACGATTACTCCTTTGGTTCCAGAAACCACTTATGACCTCTATGTCTACAGTGTTTGCTCGGGTGTTGACAATCCCCGTATGGTTCGCTATAGCTTTACCACACCGTTTGTTCCTACCTGCAAGCCTCAGGTCAACTTTGCAGTCAATAATGTGACCTACAATAGCGCTACAGTAACATGGCAGCAGGAAGACCCCAACCAGGTTCCTGAGAGTTGGACAGTGCGCTATGCCACTACCAACTTCGACCCTGCAACTGCTGATGTAAGCGCATACACAGAAGTTACTGTACTTGGTACCGATGGTGGCAGTCTTGCATTTACCGGTCTAAATGCCGGTGACCATGTGTATCTCTACACAAAGGCAACATGCAACGCAGCCCAGAACGACTTTAGCGTTAATTGGAGCAGCTATAATTTCTCGACCCCCGCATGCGTCGCTCCGACCGCTGTAAGGGCTACTGAAGTGACCAACAGCACGGCAGTGATTAGCTGGACTGAAAATGGAGCAGCCACTGCATGGACAATGAAGTATGCGCTTCAAGATGCAGATCTCGCCACCGAGGGTGTTGAGGTTGATGTAGAGGGTACCCCCTCATTTGAGTTGACAGGTCTTGCTCAAAACGCACGTTATAATGTTTATGTGAAGAGCAACTGTACTGCCAATGATGAGAGCGTTTGGAGCTCTATTATCAGTTTCCGCACAGCATGTCCTGGCTATGGTGAGCTTGACGACGAGGTGGAACTGACAATTGGCGAGGGTACATCCACGAACACTTATCTGCCATTATATAATTTCTTTAATTATTCTTTGTCAGAACAGATATACACAATTGATGAAATAGGTGGCCCCGGACTCATTCATAGTATCTCTATATATAATGATGGAGCAGAAAAGACAAGGAATGTTGATATTTACCTGCTTGAAACAGATAAAGAAAACTTCTCCAGTACTACTGATTGGGTTCCTGTCACCGCAGATCAAAGAATCTATTCCGGTTCGTATACTTTTACTGTTGGCGAATGGAGTACTTTTACACTGTCCACTCCATTTGAATATACAGGTGCGGGCAACTTGTTGATAGTTGTCGACGATAATACTGGATCGTATAGTAGTAGTCCTCATGCTGCATTTAGAGTATCGAATGCTACCAATAAGTCATTATATGTATATAGTGACGATGCAAACTACAATCCTCTTAGTCCCACAAGTTATACTGGTACAAGACCTTCTGTCCGAAACAATGTCAAGTTCGGTATTCAGCATGCAGAGTGTGATGTCACTACAACCTGCTTTGCTCCTGTGAATTTGAACGCAGCAGTAAGTACAGCATCCGCTACCTTTAACAATGTTACGATTTCGTGGACCTCACGCACCGACTTACGTCCTATTGTTGATACTTTCGAGTTGGTTTATGGTCCCGAAGGTTTCAACCCCAACAGTGCAAGCGCAATTCCTTTAAATAATGTATTCAATTATATTATTACTGAGGAACTTCCTGTTAACGCGCCATACGATGTGTATTTACGCACAGTATGTGGCGAAGGTGACTATAGCAATTGGGTGAAGACCAGCTTTACAACAGCTCCTTCCTGCTGGGCACCTGTGAACCTGGCTGTCAGTGGCACCACAACCAACAGTGCTACTCTGAGTTGGGTCAACGATGCGAATTCACCCATTGTCGCTGACCGCTGGGATGTTGCCTATGGTTTCGAGGGATTTAACCCCGATACTGTTCTCGTGAATATTGTTAAGAATACTACCAACAACACAGCTCTCACAATTAACAATTTGAGACATTCCACCAAGTATGAATTCTATGTTCGCGCTGTTTGTTCAACTACCAATCCGAGTGCATGGAGCGCAAAAGCTACCGGAACCACAGGATGTGGTATAATGACAGACGACTATCTGCCTATCGTAGAAAGTTTTGATGGTACAGCTTTCCCGCCGACTTGCTGGACAACCAACCATACGGCAGGTACCGGTACCTCATTATGGCTTAGAGGCACAACAACTCATAGTGGAAGCGGCTCGGCAAATCTGCCTGACCAACAGACGGGCAACAAGACCAATTTAGTCAGCCCGCAGATCCATGTCGCTACTGCCAACGATTATGAAGTTTCATTCTGGATCTATCGTACTAATAGTTATAGTACGAAGACTCAGGAGGGTGTCAAGGTATGGGTTAACAGTACTCCCGACACTGTTGGAGGTACGGCATTAATGCATATCCGCCGTTCATACAGTCAAGGTGAAATAACAGAAACCGCCACAGGTTGGTATCAGTATAGTGCTACCATTCCTACCGCAGGTGATCTGTATGTTGTCTTTGAAGGTATCAGTGAATATGGAAATGGCACCTTTATTGACGATGTCGTCATCAAAAAGATCGAGCTTACCGACACATTACCCAATGCAAACGCTACGCTCAGTGTATGCAACGAGTATTTGATTCCGACACTTGATACAAACGACAACTATAGCAATAGCATCAACGCCACCTATGTAATCCGTCCCGCCGAGGCTGGTAAGGTTGCCCACATAACAGGTACCTACGACCTCGAGAATGGTTATGACTACCTCAATGTCTACCGCGGCGCCGTCAACGCCAACAACCTTGTTGGCCGCTACACCGGCAACGGAGTGATCGACTACAAGACCGGTAGTAACCTGTGGGCCGACAGCGGTTATGTGACCTTAGTCTTCACCACCGATGCCGACAACGCATTGCCTTATTCCGGCTTCAAACTATTGGTTGAATGTGAGAACCCCACCCCTGGTCCTGACATTACAGAGACATTTGAGGAGAACGGTACCTTTACATGGCGCAATGGTGTGACCTACACGAACAATGTTGTCCGCACAGGTCAGACTTACGACCCTGCCAATCATCCGGTACCCGACGCTGATAATGCTATTACAGCAGTTCATACCTATAGAAATGTCGCTGGTGTGGACAGTGTTACCTACCATATGGCACTGACCCTCCACCCGACATACAACTTGACATACAACGCCACAATTTGCGAGCGCGACACGTTCGCATTCTACGGCAACAACTATACCGCCACCAACACATACACTGTGCCGATGACTTCACAGTATGGTGCTGACTCGACCGGTGTACTTGTCCTTCAGGTCAATCCCGCTCCTTCGGCCGCTATTTACAAGGGTGGTGACGAGGTGACCGAGATTACCAACTACTGCGACAAAGCAGATTTGACACTTTTGGCACGTAGTAATGCCGACAATGCCACCTTCGTTTGGGAGGACAACAGCACCGCCGCATCGCGTGTGGTCAATCCGCACGAGAGCGACACCTTCACCGTTGTTGCCACCAACCCGACTACGGGCTGCACCAGCCTGCCCGCCAGTGTTACGGTGACTACTACTCCGGTTCCGTCTCTCACCATCAGTGGCGACGCAGAAATCTGCTCCGGTCAGAGTGCCACTCTGACTTTGGCTGACGCCAACAATGTGCCGGCAACCTATCGTTGGAACACCGGCGCCACAACCACCAGCGTTACCGTCACTCCGACAGCCACCACCACCTACAGTGTTACGGCTACCACTAGCAACGAGAGCGCTTGTACGGCAACAGCCGATTTCACCGTTATTGTCAACCCGCTGCCTGTTGTGACCGCTACCGCCTCGGTTGGCGAGACTTGCCGCGACAGCGTTGTGACGCTGACCGCCACCGAAGTTGAGGGCTACACCTACAGCTGGAATACCGGTGCCACCACCGCTGTTGCAACTACCGCAGCTGTCTCGACCGGTGCCTACACCGTCACCGTCACCGACCAGAAAGGTTGCGTCAACGAGTTCAACACCGCTACGGTTACTGTCTATCCTTCGTATGAGTTGAGCGACTCGCTGAAGGTCTGCTTCACCTACAATCCTTACACATGGGGCGCACAGACCCTCACCGCCAACGGCGAATACGACCAGAACTTCACCATCGCCCACGGTTGCGACAGTTTGGTACACCTGACCTTCACCTTTGAGGAGATGGGTGTCGAGAACAGCAACATTGAGCGTTGCTATGGTGACAGCTATACATTTGAGAACATTACCCGCACAGCCAACGCTGACACCACGCTGTTCTACATCGACAACAGCGGCGAGTGCCCGGTGCGTTACAATCTGGCAGTAACGGTCAATCCCGTCAAGGCTACCGCCCTTGAGCAGACCGTATGCGACACCTACACTTGGCCCGTAAGCGGCGAGACCTACACTGCAACCGGCGCTTATCCCTACACTTTGGCCACCACCAAGGGTTGCGACAGCGTGGTTACGATGAACCTCACCGTCAATTACCAGAACACCGGTGTCGAGACCGTTACGGCTTGCGACAACTATGTTTGGGATCTGAACGGTGTGAACTACACCGCCACAACCAACGAGCCTACCTTCACGCTGCAGAACCAGTGGGGTTGCGACTCTGTGGTCACCCTCAACCTGACGGTGAACTACCGCAGCTACCATGAGGACTTCCACTGCGTAAGCAACGCAAGAACTTACACATGGCTCAACGGCCGTACCTACAATCTGAATGTCAATATTGCTGACAGTATCCAGTTTGTGACAGGAACCAACGATGTCCAGTGCAACGAGATTGCTTTGCTGCACCTTATCATGAATCCTGTTCTCGATTCTCTCGCCTGGGCTAATGTTGAGGCTTGCGACGAGTATGTGATAGACAACGCTGTTGTCGTCAACCAGGGTAGTTGTATGGGCGAAGTTGAACCTCAGTATCTGCGCGAGAGCGGCGACTATGAGATTCGTACCCGCGCCGCTGACGGTCACGACCAGATGACCCGCATCCACTTGACAGTTACTCCGTCGACCTACCATACCACTATCGCCACCGCATGTCTGCCTTACACATGGACCATCCTCGATGCTGATAGCAATGACTTCGAGGTTGCCACAATCACCGCCGAAATGGTGAACGGTGCCGCGGTCTACAATACAAGCGTAGACCTGTCTGAGGCCGGCTTCGTCACCTCGACCTGCTCGAGCATCGAAGTGCTGCGTCTCACTCCGAAGTATCCTGATACATTGACCATCATCGATGTGGTTTGCCAAAACGGAACTTGGTACGCACCTGCTCCTTACACTTATTCTGTAAACGGATCAGATATGAATGTGGGTCTTAACACAAAGATCTACAACCTTGGTTCGAACGACACTACCGATGCAGGCTGTCCGTTGACCAAACAGGTCGAACTGACGGTCAACCCAGTATATAGTGATACTGTTGAGTTGATCTACTGCGAGGGTGACTTCAACAACGATTCGATTGTTATTGTCAACGTCAACAATGACACACAGTCGGTAGCCCTGACAATCCCTGGCGCTTTGAACGATTCGGTATATACCAACACAGTGATTGCCAACTGGACAACCGCTTTGGGATGCGACAGTATAGTGACCATCAACTACACTGTCAACCCGACACTGCACCAAACCGTGGTTGTGGCCGATGCTTGCCACAAGTACACTTGGGATGTTACCGGTACCCTGTTTGACAGCGTGGGAGTCTTTACCGAAGAGGCAAGACTCACGGACACTGCCACCGGATGCGATATCATGAAGACTCTCCAACTCACCGTGCTTGGCACCTCTGAGGGCACCGAGACTCACGATGTCTGCACCAGCTATATCGGACCTGACGGTGTGACCTATTACAACACACATACTTTCGATGTTGTTTATGATGGCAACCTCGAGATTGTGAACGGTTGCGACAGTATCACTCACGTCACCTACAACGTCCGTCAGAACACACTGTTTGAGAACAACGTGGTTGCCAACCAGCCTTATACCTGGATTAACGGCACTACTTACAACGCAAGCGTAAGCAATGTATATCACCAGCTGCCCGCCGACTCTACGGGTTGCTACGATGTTGTGGTACTCAACCTGACTATGGTTGAGCCGATAGTGCTTTGCAACAATGAGCTGCCTTACACCGCAACTTACGGTGAGACCAGCTTCACTATCGACAGTGGCGCCGTAAGCGGCGTTTGGGACAACAACGACGCTGACGGCAACGACACCATCATTGCCTACACCATCAACAATGTCACCACAAAGGCTTTGAGCGTAACCGCTTGCGACAGCTACACCTGGACCACCGGCGACAGCGCAACCTACACCGCAAGTGGTGAATATACCTACACCACCACCAACGCAGCTGGTTGCGACAGTGTCGTTACCATGACTCTGACTGTCAACACCAGCACAGCCGCAACGGTTGCAGTGACTAATTGCGACACCTACACCTGGGCTGCTGCCAACGGTGGCAACGATTCGGTCTACAATGTCAGCGGCACACATGTCAACACCATCGCCAATAAGGCTGGTTGCGACAGTGTCATCACGCTGAACCTGACCATCAACAAGAACGACGGTGTCGAGATTACCGTGAACAATGGTTGCGACAGCTACACTTGGGATCGTACAGGTATCGCCTACACTGTTAGCGGTGACTACACCAAGACCTTCACCGATATCAACGGCTGCGAGGGCGACAGCGTCCTGCACCTGACCATCAACCCGAGCTATGAGACCAATAGCGAGCTTGTCATCAACGATGCCGGTTCCTATACCTACCTCGGTGTGATGTACACCGCTCCTGTTGATACGATTATCGACCATACCTTCCAGAGTGTCAATGGTTGCGACAGCCTCGACCATCTGCGTATTGTTATCCCGGTTCTCAACGATAACAATATTGTAGAAGTCAATATGGAGGCTTGCGGCACCTTCACTTGGGAAGCTCCCGACGGCACCGGCCACACTTACGGCTGGATACCGATGAGTGAGCGCCAGAGCCATGGTATGGCATTATACAAAGACCTTACCGACAACAGATATGTCTATACCTACCCGACCGACACCACTTTCGTCGGCGGCGTTATGACACAGGTCCGCGTGCTGCACCTCAACCTGCTTGAGGCTACAACAAGCGACACGACTATGAACGTACCTGTAAGTCTGGGCACTTACACGATTGCCGGTGTTGATTACAATGGTAATCCTGACAATGTCACCATCACCTTCAATGCCGACAGCATTGGAACGCCCATCGTGAGAACTGTGGGTGTTGGTTCGGTGGCATACTGCAACGATTACCGTACCTTCACTATCAACGTGTTTGACAACTATGACACAACTGAGGTTTATGCTTGCGCTGATGCTACTACCTACGAGTGGAACAGCGTGAACTACACCATCGGTGAGCCGAGCCATACCTACTACTTCACTCAGAAGGAGAACGAGGGTACCTTGAACGAACTGGTTCATGTCCTCAAACTCAACCAGCGCGCTGTTAACGCTGAGACGATGACTGAGACCGCTTGCGACAGCTACACATGGGCCGCCGGCGACAGTCTGACCTACACCAACAGCGTAACGGGTGTTGTTTACAACTACACCGACGCCAACGGTTGCGCCGCTACCAAGACCTTGAACCTCACCATCAAGCACAATACCAGCCTCGCTTATAGCGCTGATGTTTGCGACACCTACACATGGACTCGCAACAATCAGACTTACACCGCTACCGGCGACTACACCTACAGCTACACAGACACTAACAACTGTGCCGCTGTCGATACGCTGCACCTGACCATCCGCAACAACACCAATATGACTCTCGACACCGCCGTTTGTGTATCCTACACATGGAGTGCCGCTGAGGGTGGCGACGGTCGCGTGCTTGATTCCACAGCAGTCTACACTTACGAGTACACTGCAACGAACGGATGTCCGAGTGTAAACACTTTGAACCTGACCATCAACATGCCCGCAAACGCCGGTACCACACTGGAGGCTTGCGACAGCACTGAATGGCACGGCACGAAGTACTACACCAGCGGTACTTACTACTACAATTACAACACCACAGCCGGTTGCGCCAGCGTTGACACCCTCTACCTGACGGTCAACAACGCTACATACAGCAGCGAGACACTGACCCAGTGCGACAGCTACGTATGGAACGGAACAACCTACACCACCAGTGGCGTCTACACCAATGAGTCGACTAATGCCGCGGGTTGCCAGAATGTTGATACGCTGCATTTGACCATCAATGTGAACACCAACACAGTCCACGATACCATTGTGGCTTGCGACGAGTTCACTTGGAACATCAACAACCGTCTCTACAACACCTCTGGTAACTACAACGCATCAACCACCGATTCAGTAACCGGTTGCGCTACCACCAATACGTTGAACCTGACTATCAACCACACCAGCAGCTATGACAGCGTGCTCTACATCAGCGACGGTTCGTACCGTTACTATGGCCAGAACGCCACCGAGCTGTTTGGCGAGGGAGTCTACAACCGTAGCGAGCACTACACCAATGTGGCTGGTTGCGACAGTACACTCAACATCACCTTCAACATTGGTACGGCCCTTCTGGGTATCGACAATGTGGTGTTCTGCAACGAGTACACATGGCGTAACGGTGAGACCTATGTATGGATCAGCGACGAGGAACGCGCCGCCAACTTGAACAACGAGAACGACGCTCCTCTCTACAAGACCAGCACAGGTACATATATCTATTACAACCCGACCTACACTGTGGTTCGCGAGAACGCCTACGACAGCATCTACATGCTTGCCCTGACGCTCACCCAGAGTGCTATCGGAACTGACGACACGACCATCAACATCAGCGACCGTCAGGTGACCTATGGCGACTCCACATTCCACTTCGACGCCAATGCCGACTCGCTGCAGTTCTTCACAGCAAGGGATGTTGAGTTTGATGTCCACTTCGCCGCTGTACAGCATTGTGACAGTATCATCACTCTGACCGTCCACCTGGTTAACAACTATCAGGAGGCCGAAGTCGCCAACATCTGCGTCACTGAGACAAGCTACACATGGCGTGGTCACACCATCACCACCGCAACCAACGACTACGATCACGCACATACATATTATGTGTATGACACACTCGCCAGCGGTGTGATTGAGTACGCTACCGTCAACCAGCATCCGCTGATTTACGCTACTGAGCGCCGTACAGCTTGCGACAGCTACACCTGGAATGGCAACACCTACACCGAGAGCACTTCGAACGCTACCGCTTACTTCCCGGCAGGTACCATCATCAATGGCGAGCCTCTGGTTTGCGATAGTACAGTAACTCTGATACTGACCATCAACAAGAACAGCAGTACGATGTTCACCGCCTCGGCTTGCGAAAGCTACAAGTGGGTACCCACCAAGGCAGCCGACAGCGCCAACTACACTGTCAGCGGCACATACCTCTCGCCGGTGTACTACACCGCCAAGGGTTGCGCCAGCGTCGATACCCTCAAGCTGACTGTCAACTACAAGACCAGCACCGCTTATGTTGTTGATTCTTGCGACAGCTATACCTGGACCAACGGTACCGGAAACACCTATACCGCTTCCGACACCTTCTACTACAGCTATACTGACACAATGAACATCTGCACCAGCGTCGACACCCTCTACCTGACCATCCGTAAGAACAGCAACAAGACCTACACCAAGGTTGTTTGCGACACTTACACATGGGCTGACACACTGGGTGGCAACGGTGAGGTTTACAATGTCACTGGCACCTATACCTACGACTACAATGCAGTCAACGGTTGCCCGAGCACCAACACCCTCAACCTGACCGTCAACAAGAACAGCGGTCACAGTGATGTGATAGTGGCTTGCGACAGTGCACAGTGGCATGGTACATGGTACTACGCTAACAACACTACAGCTACCTACGGTTATCAAGACGCTAACACTTGCCCGAGTGTTGATACTCTTAACCTGACTATCAACAACGCAACTCACGATGTTTACACAGAAGTGGCTTGCAACACCTACACTTGGGACAACAACGGCAACAGCAACATCTATACCGTAAGTGGTACTTATACGAGCGTATATAACAATGCAGCCAACTGCCCGAGCGTGGATACCCTCAAGCTCACCATCGGCAATGGCCATGCATACCACAGAGATACTGTTGTGTACTGCGGTCCTTACACCTGGACGGTCAACGACCAGACCATCGGTACTTACTCAGAGAGCGTCCAGACATCGACCACAGTTGTCAACCCGGCTACGGGCTGCGACTCGACGATATTCCTCTATCTGACAATCAACCCGCAGAACGTCACAGAGGTTAGCATATGCAACAACGGCGAATATGTGTGGACGGTGAACAACACCACCTACACCGAGGCCGGCACATACGATGTCTCTGAGACCGACAACAACGGCAACTGCATCAGCAACGAGCGTCTCGTCCTGACCGTCAACCCGGTTAAGGAAACCGCTCTTACCGATCAGATCTGCCTCGGTAAGGACTACATCGCCAACGGCTTCAACATCGCCGCTGACTCACTGCCCACAGCAGGTGTCTACACCTTCGTCGCCAACCTGACCAGCTATCAGAACTGCGACAGTGTCGTAACCCTGACCCTGACTGTTGGTGATGTCATCGACAACCCGGTTGAGGCTACCTCTTGCGACAGCTACGCATGGAACGCCGGCGACGGCCAGACCTATAATCTCACCGCCAGCGGCACCTATAACAGCGAGGCTTACACCAACGCTCAGGGCTGCACCACGGTGGATGTACTGACCTTGACCATCAATGTCAACGCCGGTACGGTTTACAACCAGACCATCTGCGACGCCTACATGTGGAACGGCACTCAGTACACTGAGAGCGGTGACTACACCTACGCTTACACAGACGGTAACGGCTGCGCCAGCGTCGATACTCTCCACCTGACTGTCAACAACAGCGTTATCAACAACATCGTGGTAACCGCTTGCGACAGCTACACTTGGGAGAACGGCAACGGTGAGATCTACACCGTCAGCGGAGCTTACACTTACAACTACACCACCACCGACGGTTGCACCGGTATCGACAATCTCGTGTTGACCATCAACACCAACACCAATACCGAGTACACCGAGACAGCTTGCGACAGCTACGTCTGGAACGACACCGAGTACACCGAGAGCGGTGACTACGAGTTCGAATATGACGCTGCCAACGGCTGCCCGAGCAAGGATGTTCTCCACCTGACGGTGAACAAGAGCACCACCAGCGAGGAGACCGCAGAGAGCTGCAGCTTCTACAACTGGCACGGCGAGACCTACACCACCAGCGGTGACTACACCTACGTCTCGACCAACGACGACGGTTGCCAGAACACTGCAACACTGCACCTGACCATCAACAACCCGGTTGCTGTCACTATCGACACCACGGTTTGCGGTTACTTTAACTGGAACGGTATTAGATATAATGAGACCGACGTGATTACTCACAACTTCACCGCCGCCAACGGCTGCGACAGTACCGAGACAATCAACCTCACTGTCAACTCTACCGCACTGTCTGTTGCGACAGCTACGGCTTGCGACAGCTACACCTGGGATGTCAACGGCTCGACCTACACCCAGAGCGGCAATTATATCGCGATACTTGAAGACGCTGCTGTTAACGGATGCGACAGTATGATCACTCTCGTGGTGACCATCAACAACAGCATCCACAACACCGAGTCTGTCACCGCTTGCGACAGCTACACCTGGAACGGCACACCGTACACCACCAGCGGAACTTACACCTATGCTTACAACGCCACCAACGGCTGCCCGAGTGTTGACACTCTCAACCTGACTGTCAACAACAGCACCACCGGTTCTGAGAACGTGACAGCTTGCAACTACTACCTCTGGAACGGCAACGCCTACACCCAGAGCGGCACCTACACCAGCACCTTGACCGGCGCTAACGGATGCGACAGTGTTGCAACTCTCAACCTCACCATCGGTACCGTGGCACAGAGCACAGTTACCGCTACATCATGCAACGCTTACACTTGGAACGGCAATACCTACACCCAGAGCGGCGCTTACACGCATACCTTCACCGGTACCGCCGGCTGCGACAGTGTTGTGACCCTCCTCCTGACTATCAGCCAGGCTATGAGCACAACTCTCGCCGTGACGGCTTGCGACAGCTACACCTGGAACGGTGTTACCTACGCCAACAGTGGCAACTATAGCAATACCTACAGCGCTACCAACGGCTGCGACAGTATCGTGACCTTGGCACTTACCATCAACAACAGCACTGCTTCGACAGTGAACGCTACGGCTTGCGACAGCTACACATGGAGAAACGGCCAGACCTACACGGCTTCGACCAACACTCCGACCACGACCATCGTCAATGCCGCAGGATGCGACAGTGTCATTACACTCCACCTGACGATCAACAACTCGACAACCAACACCATCAACGCTACGGCTTGCGACAGCTACACCTGGAACAACACTAACTACACCACCAGTGGTAACTACACGCAGACATACCCCGCAGCTAACGGTTGCGACAGCACAGTGACCCTCAACCTGACCATCCAGAACGCTACAAACGCTACGGTCAGCGTCACCGCTTGCGACAGCTACACTTGGATTAACGGTCAGACCTACACGACCTCGACCAATACTCCGACTGTAACGTTGGTTAACGCTAACGGTTGTGACAGCATCGTAACCCTCAACCTGACTATCAACAACGGTGCTACCGGAGTTGACAACCAGACCGCATGCGAAAGCTACACTTGGATTGACGGCCAGACATACACAGTCTCGACCAACACTCCGACCTACACGCTGACCGCTGCAAATGGTTGCGATAGCGTTGTGACCCTCAACCTCACAGTCAATTACGGCACCACCGGAGTTGACAACCAGACCGCTTGCGGAAGCTACACTTGGATTGACGGCGAGACCTACACGGCTTCGACCAACACTCCGACCTACACCCTGCCTGCCGCCAATGGTTGCGATAGCGTTGTGACCCTCAACCTGACGATCAACAACAGCTACGACATCATTGACCAGGTCAGCGCTTGCGACGGCTTCATCTGGATTGACAATGTGAACTACACCGAAAGCACGAACACTCCGACTGTTACTCTCCAGGCTATGAACGGTTGCGATAGCGTTGTGACACTCCACCTCACTATCAACCACAGCGTAGAGACCTACGACACCGTCGTTGTCAACAGCACGGATCTGCCGTACTACTATGGTGACTACACATTCAACGAGACCGGTGACTACGCACTTGGCTTCACCACCGTCAACGGATGCGACAGCACAGTTTACCTCCACTTCGAGGTCAACGTTGTTGGCATCAACACGGTCAGTGTACTCGACGACCTCGTCGTCTACCCGAACCCGACACGCGGCGGCGTCACCCTGACTGCCGACAAAGTTGTCAAGGTTGAGGTTCTCGACATCGTTGGACGCTGTGTGGCTACATTCGAGGGTACTAACACATTCGACATCTCCAACCTTGCACAAGGTTCTTACACATTGCGCATTACTCTGCCGGAAGGCGTGACAGTGCGCAAGGTTGTCAAGAAGTAACCCTTGAGCAAGTAACTCTTTATAAAAGAGGCGGTTTGCGTAAGCAGACCGCCTTTTTTTATGTTTTTTTTCACAGTTTTCAAAAAAAATCGTATATTTGCAAAGTACTAATAATGAAGAAAAAGCTGAAATACATTGTATTGCAGTTATTAGTCTGTTTTTATTCATCTGAAACAAGTATTTATCTATTATAAAAAACAAACTATGATGAAACGATTATTACATTTTTTGGTTTTGATGATTGCCACGATGACTGTGTCACAGTCATATGCCAAATCTGTTGAAACCATCTTGCCAAGCAAGTCGGGAGACGGTGACGCTATATACAGTGTCACATGGTCTGGTGAATTTACAACCAACTATACGGCGTCCCCTTACTCGGGCATTTCGGCTACTTATGTCGACACCTTCGGCATCACCAGAAACACATCGCTGACATTTATCAAGGGCAGCGAGGTATTGGTAACTCCTTACTATCCGGTCAACGCAGGTGTTTACACTGTTGTTGCCAAGCCGCTTGTGGCTGGCGACTCTTTGGACCAGACCACCGCCACTACGACCCTCACCATACTTCCCGCCACGCTGTCGATAGAGAACAGTGTTGTGGTTATTACCAAGTTCTATGACGGCAATGATGTGGCTGCGGTGTCCAGCACCGGCAATCTGAACGGTCTGTTGGGCAACGACATGCTCCACCATTTTGTAGAGGCTCATTTCGACAATCCAAATATCGGCTCGGAGAAGGATGTGACTGTCACCTTCTCAGTCTCTGGCTCGACGGCGGGCAACTATATCGTCGAACCCGCACAGAAGATTCTCCACCATGGAGCCATTATCGAGGATATGAGAGCCGACACCAACTATGGCGGACAAGGGGTGAACCAGGGCATCGAAGTGGCTGCATACGGCTATTGCGCTGGCTCGGGCTCGATAGTGTATCACCTCCTCTCGGGTAACCCCGACCAGTACAAATTGGTTTTTGACGATCCCGCCATTGCCGATGTCAATTGGACCAACCTCGCCACACCTGGCGCTACGGGCACCATCGACATCAATTTCCCCGTAGGATTGGCTTCGGGCGACTACGGTGCCACGCTCACCTTCCGTGACCATAACTATCCGAGCCTTGTCAGCCCGCAGATCAGACTGTCGTTGCATGTGAACCTTCCCGAGACCTATGTCATGCCTCTGTTCAACGACGTCATCGCTCTTGTCGACACATGCCATTGCCTTACCGATGTTCAATGGTATCACCGCGAAACAGGTGAGACCCAGTGGAACCTCATCCCGGGAGCCAACGACTATGTCTATTATCAAGAGGGAGGTCTTACCGGCGAGTACTTCGTCAGTTGCAAAATGAACGGTGCCGATACCTACACCTGCCCGCAGCAGGATATGTCTACCCTCATCACAGAGAATCCCGTGAGCGTCAAGGCTTATCCCAATCCCACGGCAGGCAACGTCACTGTCAACATCACCAATTCGAGGAGCGCCAGCCATCAGCTGAGCATAATCGACGCTGCAGGCGTTACGATTGACAGTCTCTCTTTCGACGGCGATTCGACAACAATAGATATGTCGCGCTTCAACAGAGGCAGATACATCATAAGCGTTGACGGATATGCCGTGAAGATTGTCCGCAACTGATTTTAATTATTGAACAATAATCTTTTAAAGTACAGTATATGAAACGAATTATGACTTTGTTCGCCGCGGTGGCTATGACTTTGTCGGTTATGGCTCAGAATGGTGAAGTCAACAAATATATGGGATTCACTCTTCATCCCGCTGCCGGATTGAACACAATGATTTGCAATCCTGTCGACGGCACACATATTCCTGGAGTAGGTGTCGACTTCGGTTTGCATTATGCTCATTTTTTCAACGACAATTATGGATTGGGCATCGGTCTCCATTACGACCTTGCGACGTCGTCGACACGTTATAATTTCACCGAGGTGACCCCCGGACTTACACATGTCGACAACCCGAACGTTAAATACGATTTGCACACGCAGTTTGACAATTGGAAGGAACGTCAGGTGGTTCATGTGATTAGCATACCTGTCGAGTTTTTCTTGCGCAACGTTGTCAATGAGAGATGGACTCTCCTCGCCGGCTTAGGCCTTTCGGCCGATATCCCTGTGGGTGGCAAATACAGCGCCAAGGAAGGCACCTTCACCACTGGCGGCTACTTCCCCTCGATAGGTCATGTGGTCACCGGAATGCCCTCACACGGCTTCGACACTTACGAAGACGATTTCGAGAGCAAAATCGAAGGCATGAAAGTGGGTGTGAGCATTTTGGCAGACCTTGGTTACCGTTTGAGCCTGAAAAACAACTGGGGTCTATACTTAGGTGTGTATGGAGGTTACAGCCTGAACAATATGGGTGGTAATGACGAGAATGGTCTCGTCGATATAGCTCCTGATGCGACAATGACCTACAACGGCACATTCGCCTCAAACCAGATAAGCGGACTCCATCTGCTCCGCATCGGATTCAAGCTTGGACTCGATCTCGGATGGCTGGGCGGCAAGCGCAAAGCTGAGGTTCTCGCTGCCGAACAGGCTGCTCGCGAGAAAGCCGAGGCCGAGCGTCTTGCCCGTGAGAAAGCCGAGGCTGAAGCCCGCGCCGCCCAGGAAAGACTGGCTCGCGAGAAGGCTGAGGCCGAGCGTCTTGCCCGTGAGAAAGCCGAAGCTGAAGCCCGCGCCGCCGCTGAACGCGCCGCACGTGCCAAAGCCGAAGCTGAAGCCCTTGCGCGCGAACAGGCTCTGCTCGACAGTATCGCCGCACTCAGGAAGAATATGCCTGCACAGCCCGTCACCCGCATTGAGATGCAAAAACGTCTCGACGATATCAATGCTACAGTATATTTCGAGACCAGTGGCACCACGCCCAAGTTTGACGCCAAGACCGACGGTATCATCCGCACACTGTGCGCCTCGATGATGGCCGACAATAATCTCAAGGCTGAGATCACTGGCCATACCGACAACACAGGTACCGCCGCCATCAATCTTAAGTATGGCAAGAAACGCGCGGAGGCTTTGAAGAAATACATGGTCAGTCTTGGTGCACCTGCCGCCAATATTCTGATTGAGAGCCGTGGTCAGGAAGATCCTATCGCTCCCAACGACACCGACGAGAATCGCGCCAAGAACCGTCGCGCAACTGTGGTTCTTAAATAGGCAAAATAAAAGCTTTACTAAATAAATAAGGCGCCCTGCATACGCAGGACGCCTTATTTGCGTTATAATTAAAACGTCGAATATGATTTTACTACTGGGCGCTACCGGACTACTGGGGCACAATGTGCTTGTCAAACTCCTCGACGCGGGTCATCGCGTTGTGGCGCTGGTCCGCAATGCCGACGCCATAAGCGACAAGGTGTCCGACCCGTTGCTCACCGTAAAGCGGGGCTCGTTGCTCGACATAGAGACATTGCGCGACGCCATGCGGGACTGCGACGCTGTCATCAACTGCGCCGGAACTACCGATATGTCGCTGCTCCATTATGAAGACTATTTGCCGGTGAACAGGAATATCTGCGAGAGCATACTGCAGATTATGGACGAGACCGGCGTCACAACCCTGGTTCATGTTAGCAGTGCCAACACTGTCGGCTATGGTACCGCCAATAATCCCGGTACCGAGGAGATGGAGATGAAGTCTCCGTTCGCCCAGTCTTTCTACGCCCGCAGCAAGCGTGAGGGGGAGCAGATACTCGACTGGTATGCCATGGAGCATCCGCAGAGCCATATAATAGTCCTCAATCCCGGTTTTATGGTTGGACCTTATGATGCCAAGCCCTCGTCGGGGAAACTCCTTTTGGCGGCTTATAATCACAAATGGATGGCCGCGCCAAGCGGAGGCAAGAGTTTTGTTCATGTGGACGACGTGGCGCATGCTGTGGTCAACGCCCTCACAAAAGGGTGCAACGGTGGCCATTACCTGTTGACCGGACAGGATATGAGTCTTCGCGACTTCTATGCCTTGCAAGCCGAGGTATGTGGATACAGTCAGCGGCTTTTCACAATCCCTGACGTCGTTGTGCGTCTGGCGGGCAGGGTGGGGGACCTGCTTCGTAGCGTGGGGATACGCACACAGCTCTCCTCTCGCAATGTGCGTCAGCTTCTTGTCATGGAATACTACTCCAACGCCAGAGCGGTTGCCGAGCTCGACATGCCGCAAACATCAATACGAAAGGCCATCTCCGACTTCTTCGCTTGGTATAATGAATCTCAAAAAAATAGTATATTTGCAAATTAAATCATAAACCATAACTTTAAATAACAAATTAATTATGAAGAAAATATTTTTGAGTGTCGCAATAGCAGTGTCAGTCATTGCTATGTTTGTGAGCTGTGGTCACACTCCTTTGAGCGGCAAGCCGGGCTCGTCGGGCAAAACCCTCGAGCTTATGGTTGTCGCCCCGGAGTCGGTATACAAGGGCTTGGCACGTCATGCCCTCGATTCGCTGTTCCAGACCCCTCAAGACGGTCTAAACCAGGTGGAGAGTCGTTTCGACATGGTCAATATCAGCCCGTCGTCGTTCGACGGCAACACCATGTTCCAGTCTCACCGCAATATTCTTATTCTTGAGGTTGACCCTCAGAATATCAATAAAATATATATGAACAAAGATGTGTGGTCGACACCTCAGGTGGTTATCCGCATGACAAGTCCTGACGCCCGTTCGCTCGACTCTATGCTCATGGCCTATCGTGGACGTATATTGAAGGAATACTATGCCCAGGAATACCGTCGCATGGAGAAGATTTTCTCTAAAACGCCAGGTGTGAAGATTATCAACAAGATAAAGGAGAAGTATGGTTTCTCGCTTGCTATTCCGGAAGAGTTTGCCCTTGCCAAGATGAGAACTGAGAGCGATTTCACATGGGTGCTCAAGCAGACCAAGGATTTCGACCTGCATCTATATATCTACAGTTATCCCTATGTTGACAAGCGTTGTTTCGAGGAGGCGGTGGTGCTCGACACTCTCGACGCCATCCTTCAGCGTTATGTGCCGGGTCCGTCGGAGGGCAGCTATCCTGGTGTGGAACGTCGTGACTTTTTCTATACCACCGACGTTCTTCTGGGCGATGTAAATGCTGTTGAGACGCGCGGCCTTTGGCGCACTTACAACGATTTTATGGGTGGCCCGTTTGTGAATTATACCTTCCTCTCGCCAGATGGCAGCAAGGTGTTCATTCTCATGGGCGCTGTCTATTCTCCCTCGCAGCGCAACAAAATGTCCATGAAGCGTGACCTGCTGATGCAGCTCGAAGGTATCTGTCGTTCGATGAAATTTGAACAGGGTATTTAAGGCATAAGAAATCGAAACATGCATTTCAATCCGAGATATTTGATTCTTGTCGTCTTGTTCGCCGCTATGCCTGTCAGAGCCCAGTTCTGGATGGGTAAGAACGAGATAGGGTTGACCGTGGGCGGAATGAACTATATCGGCGACCTCAACAACCAAAGCATGTTCGGCAAGGTCAACCTCGCTTTCGGAGGGCTTTACCGATATAACTTCGACGAGCGCTGGAGTCTGCGCATCGATGTCGACTATGGCCATATTGAGGGAGGAAACCCCGACTATATTGAACGTCGCAACCTCAGTTTCCATTCCCATCTGATCGAGGGGTCGCTGCGGACGGAGTTCAATTTCTTCCCGTTCAGCATGCGCGACGACCATTTCTTTTGGACCCCCTATATTTTCGTCGGAATCGGATTCTTCTCGTACAACCCGCAGGCTTACTACACCGACCCCATCACCGGAGTGTCCGACTGGTATGATCTCCAACCGTTGTGTACCGAAGGACAGGGCACCGCTTTGGCTCCGGACAGGAGCCCCTACACCCTTATGCAACTCTCCATGCCATTTGGTGTGGGTGTCAAGTATCATCCTAGCAAGTCGTTGACTCTAAGCGCCGAATACGGATTCAGAAAGACATGGACCGACTATCTTGACGATGTGAGTACGGTGTATGTCGACAACCAGCAGCTTAAAGATATTATGGGTGACGTTGCCGCGGCTCTTGCCGACCGTTCGGGGGAGGTGAGCCCGGGATATGTCAACGTAGCCGGTATCAAACGCGGCGATGACTCGCTCGACGACTGGTTTGCTTATTTCAATGTCTGTATGACGGTGAAATTTGATTTCCTCTTCGGTTGGATGATGAAGAAAAAGTGTGATAATAAGTAGGTTATAGTTTAAAGGTTATAGTTTAAAGTTTAAAGGTTAAAGATTATAGATTAAAGGTTAAAGAGGACTCTTATTGATTGCTATTCGAACTAGTTAGACCAGTAAGTTCAGGGTTTCTAGACAGCCTGGAATTATAAGAAAATCAAAAGTATAATGAAAACGATAGAAGATATTGACCTTGCACGTGTGCCTCGACATGTGGCTATAATAATGGACGGTAACGGACGTTGGGCGCAGAAGCAGTCGAAGATACGTCTGTTCGGACACCAAAGTGCCATGCAGGCTGTTCGCGACGCTGTCGAGGCCGCTGCCAAACTACATGTCGATTACCTCACCCTCTACACTTTCAGCACCGAGAACTGGAACCGCCCCAAAGAGGAGGTCGACGGTCTTATGCAGCTGATGATTAAGGAGGTAGAAGAGGAAACTCCGACGCTGATGAAGAACAATGTGAGGTTGCTCACCATAGGCGACTGTGAGCGGCTGCCAAAGGCATCATGGGATTCAATGCGGAAATGCATCAGCGACACAGCGAACAACACAGGAACAACACTTATCCTCGCACTTAGCTATAGTTCGCGCTGGGAGATTGCGGAAGCTCTTAAGGGTATAGCCCTTGATGTGGAGGCAGGCCGACTCAAGGCGGGAGATGTGAATGAGGAGACTCTTCGCAACTATCTTGTAACAAAGGATTTTCCCGACCCCGACCTTCTGATACGCACCGGTGGGGAGCTGCGAGTTAGCAACTTCCTGCTGTGGCAGATGGCCTATACGGAGTTCTACTTCTCGGATATCCTATGGCCCGATTTCCGTCAAAGTGACTTCTTCGAGGCTGTGTACGATTTCCAGAACCGTCAACGCCGTTTCGGCAAGACGGGAGAACAGGTTAGTGGATGAATGGATTAAAAGGTTTAAAGGGTACAAGAGCCTGAGGCTCGCATAGAGGGGCCTTGTGCGTGGCAGCCCCGTACTATTTCATGTATTTGTTGATATGAGTAAAGGTTTAAATGTTTAAAAGTTTGAAAGTTAAAAAGTTTAAAGGTTTAACGGTGCGCTTACGGCTCGCTCATATCACAATTCACCCTTCACAATTCACGATTCACGATTCACGATTAACCATTCACCATTCACGGGTCACTAATAAAAGAATTCTTATTTTTTCGTGTTTTGTAACAATAAATAGGCTTTTTTTTAGTTATCACTACTTAAATGACTAACTATCGACTCATTATAATGAAACATATTTCACGAATCCTCCTGCTATTCTTGTTCCTCGTTCCGTCGTTTGCATTGCGTGCGCAAGTTGCTATAGGTGAAGACTTTGATGTTGACTACCTGACTCCCAAAACTTATGAGATTGGTGGTATCACCATTGATAACGAAGACCATCTTGACCAGCGAATGGTTCTTCTTGTGGCAGGACTTCAGGTGGGCGATGTGGTGAAGATTCCCGGCGACAAGATTTCGATGGCAATCGACAACCTTTGGAATCAGGGCCTTTTTGAGGATGTGCGGATTTTACTCACCCGTGTGCAGGACGACAAGGCGTTTCTTAAGATAGTCCTTCGCAGCCGCCCCAAACTGGCAGCGGTGAAATTCAACGGCATCAGTGGTAGCGACGCCGAGAAGCTGGGCAAAGATTTCGATATTCATGTCGGCGACGTGGTGACGGAGAATCTGTTGAAAACTACCGCCAACAAAGCCAAGTCGCATTATGCTGAAAAGGGCTTCACCAATGTGGAGGTTACCACCTCGCTTACCAGCGACACATCGGGCAAGGGCAACTATGTGGTGCTTACGTATGACATCAAGAAGGGCAAACGTGTGAAGATTGACTCGCTCATCATTGCCGGCAACACTAAGGTGGCTACAAACAAATTGCTCCGAAAAATGAAAAACACGCACGATGTGCGTTATTGGAGAAAAATGTTCGTCTGGACCAAAGGATTCTGGAGCCGCTCCAAATACCGCGAGTTCGAACTCAACGATGATCTCGACCAACTTATAGCCTATTATAACGAATTGGGATACCGCGACGCGCGTATCCTGTCGGACTCGGTGTGGTCTGTTTCGTCGGAGAACCTCAACATCTCAGACAAAAAGAAACGCAAGCAGGATCGTTTGAAAGTCAAGGTGAACGTATATGAGGGTAAGCCCTACTATTTCCGTAATATCTCGTTCTCGGGCAACACTGTCTATTCGTCGGAGACTCTTGCACAGCATCTGCGTATCAACAAGGGCGACCCCTACAACAAAACCATTCTCGAGACCAACCTTACCTACAACCCCAGCGGCACTGATATCACCTCGATGTATATGGACAACGGTTACCTCTTTTTTGAGGTGCATCCTATTGAGGTGGCTGTCGCGGACGACTCTATCGACATTGAAATCCGCATAGTGGAGGGCAAGCAGGCCCGCATACGCAATGTCGTCGTCGAGGGTAACACTGTCACCAACGACAAGATTATCTACCGTGAGCTTCACACCAAACCTGGCGACCTCTTCAGCCGCGACGCTGTTATCCGCAGCCGCCGTGAACTCGTGACCCTCGGTTACTTCAAGGAGGAGTCGCTCATCCCGGAGCCACGCCCCAATGCCAAAGACGGAACGGTGGATATTATCTACAAAGTCGAGGAGAACCAGACCAGCCAGTTGCAACTCCAAGGAGGCTATGGTAATGGTATGATTATCGGTCAGGTGGGTATCCAACTGAACAACTTCTCGGCACGCAATATGTTTAAGAAAGACGCCTGGCACCCGTTGCCCGGCGGCGACGGTCAGAAGTTGATGCTCAACGCCGTGTCGAACGGCAAGTATTACTATGCTCTCAATGCCGGCTTCACCGAGCCGTGGCTTGGCGGCAAACGTCCGCAGTCGCTCGGTGTGTCGATATCTCACAACCTTATCAGCAACGGCTTCTGGCAGGATAAAGGCAGCAGCGGATACTACAGCCTCACCATCACCGGCGGCAACGTGTCGCTCACACGCCGTCTGAAATGGCCCGACGACTACTTCATCATGTCGCAGGCACTGAGTTACAAACATTACAACCAGAACAACTATCCGGGTCTCTCGAGCGTATTCTATAAGGGTCATGCCAACGACCTCTCCTATATGCTTGGCTTCAGCCGCAACTCGCTCGACTCGCCAATCTATCCGCGCAGTGGCTCTGAGATTTCTGTGCAGGGGTTTGTCACTCCTCCCTATTCAATTCTCAATGGCAAGGATTACAGCGCCATGGATCAGTCCGACCGCTACAAATGGCTCGAATACTACAAGATCAACCTCCGCGGCTCGTGGATGCTCAACCTGATAGGCGATGTGGTGCTCAACGCGCGCTTCCGTGTAGGTTATATGGGCTACTATAACAACGATATTGGATTGTCCCCATTCGGACGTTATTATGTGGGTGGCGACGGTTTGTCGTCGTGGGTGCTCGACGGCCGCGAGGTCATCCCGCTGCGTGGATATCAGAACGCCAAGCTGAGTCCCGATGAAGGCGCCTCCATTTTCGACCGCTACACCATCGAGCTGCGCCAGCCCATCATCGAGAGCGCGGCGGCTACGATATATCTCTTAGGCTTCCTCGAGGGAGGCAACTCTTGGTACCGCGCCAAAGATTTCCAGCCGTTCAAGGTATACAACTCCGCCGGTCTCGGCGTGCGCTTGTACATGCCTATGTTCGGCCTTATCGGTATCGACTGGGGCTATGGATTCGACGGTGCCTACGGTGGCAGCCAGTTCCACTTCAGCATCAACCAGAGTATCGACTAAAACCATCCAGTCTAACGTAACAACGTCATAACGGTAAACAACAAAATGAAAAAGTTTCTTCTATTCATAGCCATGCTGATTCCGTTTGCACTATCAGCTCAGAAGTATGCATGCGTGAATACGGAGTACATCCTCTCCAATATTCCCGACTATGAGCGTGCGCAGTCACAACTCAACAAGCAGGCGGCGGATTGGCAGAAGGAAATAGAGGCGAAGTTTCAGGAACTCGAGAATCTGAGAAAGACCTTCTATCAAGAGGCTTATCTGCTGCCTGACAATTTGAAACATAAACGTGAGGAGGAACTAAAAGCCAAAGAGGCGGAGGCCCGTGCGCTGCAGGTCAAGTATTTCGGACCAGGAGGCGACCTCGACAAAAAGCGCGCCGAGCTTATCAAGCCTATCCAAGACCGTGTATACAATGCCATAGAACGCATCGCCAACGAGAAGAATTATGCCTTTATCCTTGACAAGTCTGGCTCCGCGACACTGCTTTATGTCAATGCAAAATACGATGTCAGCGACATGGTGCTCGACTTCCTAGGTTATAAAGCGTCGGCAAACAAACCTGAGGACAAGCAGCCCTCCTCTTCATCATCGTCATCGCCGAAGAGAGAGGTTGGTAATCCAGAGATGCGTAAACCGTAATTGCTTGCCAAACAACTCTACGACCTTGAAAAGAAAAACTTTAACCAGTATATAAAAGAAATAAAAACTTTAAAAAAAAATAATAATGAAAAAAAGTCTGATTTTACTGTTTGCCGCTATGTTCGCATTCACGACAACGGCATTTGCGCAGAAAACCATTAAACTGGGACACATCAATTCGTCGGATCTCATGCAGATTATGCCTGGCAAGGACTCTGCCCAGGCCGCTTTCGAAGCTGAGGTAAAGATTCTTGAAGGAGAGCTCACGGCTATGCAGGAAGAACTCCAGAAGAAATATACTGACTATACGGAGCGCAAGGCTCAGATGACTGATTTGATACGGACCACCAAGGAACAGGAACTCGCCGAGCTCCAGCAGCGAATCCAGAGCTATCAGCAGAACGCCCAGAAAACTCTGCAGGAGAAAGAGGCTGAACTGTTGCAGCCTATCATCGACCGTGCCAAGAAAGCTATCTCTGATGTCGCCAAAGAGAACGGATACACCTATATCTTTGATTCAAGTGCCGGAACACTGCTTTATCAGCAGGACAGCGACGATATCATGAGTCTTGTCAAGAAGAAACTTGGTCTGAAATAATTATTCCAGAGCTTATTTAAACAATAAAAGCCGCGCTGATTAGCGCGGCTTTATTATTACAAGATGGGTCGTCATCCAACGTTGACACCGGAGGTGACAAGTTGGCTTGGCGTGATGAGTACTAGACGGCCGTCTTTGTCCTCGGCGCTTAGAATCATTCCTTCGCTGACCACACCTTTAAGCTTGCGAGGCTCGAAGTTGGCTATGAAGCAGACCTGCATGCCTATGAGTTTCTCAGGCTCTGGGTAGAACTTGGCTATGCCGCTGACGATGGTGCGGCCACCCATGCCGTCGTCTATTTTGAACTGCAGCAGTTTGTCGGCCTTGGGCACCTTGCTGCATTCGAGGACGGTGCCGACTCGTATGTCCACCTTGCCAAAGTCGTCGAAAGCTACCTGCGATTTGACGGTGGCGGGTTGCCATGCGTTAAGCTCATTCTGGTGTTTGGTCTCAAGAAGCTTGTTGACCTGTGCCTCAATAGTGGCATCCTCTATCTTCTCAAACAGCAGTTCGGCTTGGTTGATGGTAGCTCCATTCATCAGAATGTCAGCATTGCCAGCATCTTGCCAACCCAAGGCGCGCAGATTCAGCATATTGTGCATCTTGTCGGCGGTGAAGGGCAGGAAAGGCGCGCACAGCACCGCGAGGTTGGCGCAGATCTGTAACGCTATGTTGAGCACCGTGCCTGTTCTTTCAGGATCCTCTTTAAAGAGTTTCCATGGCTCTGTCTCAGTAAGGTATTTGTTGCCCAGACGCGCCAGATTCATCATCTCGGCAAGGGCTTCACGAAAACGGTATGTCTCAATGCTCCGACCTACTCGCTCTGGGAAGGTGGCTATCTCTGCAATGGTCTGTTTGTCGAGTTCGGTAAGCTCGCCACGGCCAGGCACCTTGCCTTCAAAGAATTTGTGGGTAAGCACCACGGTTCTGTTGACAAAGTTGCCAAGAATGGCTACCAACTCAGAGTTGTTTTTTAACTGGAAGTCCTTCCAGGTGAAGTCGTTGTCTTTTGTCTCTGGTGCATTGCTGCAGAGGGTGTAGCGCAGCACATCTTGCTTGCCGGGGAAATCCAGCAGATATTCATGCAACCATACCGCCCAGTTGCGCGAAGTGCTTATCTTGTCGCCTTCGAGATTGAGGAATTCGTTGGCGGGCACATTCTCTGGCAGTATGTAGCTGCCGTCGGCATGGAGCATGGAAGGAAATATGATGCAGTGGAATACGATATTGTCTTTTCCGATAAAGTGTACAAGTTTGGTTTCCTTGTCTTTCCACCATTTCTCCCAGTCGTCGCCTTTCAGCTGCTTGGTGAAGCTGATGTAGCCTATTGGCGCGTCAAACCACACATAAAGCACTTTGCCGTCAGCGTTGTCGAGGGGCACCTTCACACCCCAGTCAAGGTCACGGGTGACTGCTCGGGGCTGTAATCCAGCGTCAATCCACGACTTGCACTGGCCGTAGACGTTGGTTTTCCAATCGTCTTTATGCTGCTCGAGAATCCATTGACGGAGCCAGGGTTCGTCTTGGTCGAGAGGAAGGAACCAGTGCTTCGTTTCTTTCAGCACTGGATTTGCGCCGCTGAGAGCTGATTTAGGGTTGATGAGGTCGGTGGCGTTGAGCGATGTGCCACAAGCCTCGCATTGGTCTCCGTAGGCATGCTCATTGCCGCAATGGGGGCAGGTACCGGTGATGTAGCGGTCGGCGAGAAACTGGTGTGCCTCCTCGTCATAATACTGCATAGAGGTCTTCTCAACGAATTTGCCCTCGTCGTACAGTTTCTTGAAATATGCCGCTGCGGTCTCATGATGCTCTTTGCTGCTGGTGCGGCTGTAGATGTCGAATGAGATGCCCAACTCTGCGAAAGAGTCTTTTATGATTTTGTGGTAGCGGTCAACAATATCTTGCGGAGTACATCCCTCTTTGCGGGCTTTGATAGTGATAGGTACGCCATGTTCGTCGCTACCGCCAATGAACATAACCTTCTCGCCTTGAGCGCGCAGATAGCGCACATATATGTCGGCGGGAACATACACGCCGGCCAGGTGTCCTATGTGTACTGGTCCGTTGGCGTAGGGCAGGGCCGATGTTACGGTGTAACGCTTGAAATTCTTGTCTTTTTCTGTATATGTCATAATTTGTGTGTTTTATTCTTTTTTGGGAGTCCAGAAGTTCTATCTGAAGTTAACGTTAAGGTAAAAGTTAATGTTGAATTATTCTAACATTTTTTCCAGTTCCGCTTTTTCTTTTCTCAGTTTCTCCAACTGGCTGCTAATGAAAGCTTCGCTGTATTTGCTGTCACAGAAACCGTTGCCTCGGGCCACATACTCGGGACTCTCCATGTCGCTGTCGAGTTCTTCGTAGTTGGCTATGGCTCTGTCAATTTGGTTTATGCGAATTGTTATTTTTTCTTGTTCATCCATTAGTTCAATGAGTTAATTTCAAGATGAGTGTTGAATCCGAACTGTTTGGAATTCAGTCCTGAGGCGTTGAGGCTGTGGCGTGGTGCGCCAGAGTCCCAGACAACCCATATCTCGTTGCCTTCGCTTGACAGGGCCAGTATAAAACCACCCTCCACTTTCCAGCATACCTCGCTTGCGCCTTCGTCTGAGACAATGAAGTGGCGTGGGTTGTCGCGGTCCTCTTCAATTACGGTCGGGCGTCCGGCAATCTCTTCATAGAAAAATGTTGTAATCCAGTTGCGTATCTTTTTGTAGTTGTTTTGATTCCATGTGCCGTCGGCATAGTGGTGCAGCGAGTGTCCTTCGGAAGGGAAGGTGTGAAGTTCGCTTCTCATACCGATCTCTTTGGCGCGTTTGTCTATCTGGTTTGAGCCATACATCTGGTCAAACATGCGTTGTCCTATTCTGCGGCTTATGTCGCTGAAAGGATATCCTTTGTCGTAGGGCACAACCTGGTCTGCGTCACCATGGAACGATATTATGTTGGTGTTGCTGTTTTTGAGCATGTTGAGGTTGTTGATGGCTCCCCACATGTTGGCTATGGCCTTGATATGGAATGTTGCGTGGCTGCTGTTACCACTTCCGCTTATAGGGCCAAGGTCACGCAGACGGTTCCCGTACACCGCTTTGGGACGGTCGTTGTCGCGCATAAAGGCAAGGTTGATAGCTGTGATGCTTCCCGCACTGGCTCCACCGACAAATATCAAGTTAGTGTCGATTCCGAACTCGCTCGCGTGTTCCACGAGATAGCGCATTGCGGCATGTGCGTCCTGAAGAGCCATATATCCAGTTCGCGCGATCTCGCCTTTAGTGGGCAGGAAACCAAGGCGGTAGTTGATGCTTACCGCCACATATCCTGTAGAAGCGAAATGATTGCACAAAGCGGAGATAAGGCTGTCGCGCTTGTCGCCTACATAGAATCCTCCGCCATGCATCAAGAGCACCAATGGTAGTCTATACTCGCCAATGTCTTTAATGTCGGGTTGATAGATATCCATCTTGAGTGATAGGGTGGTGCGCACTATGGTGTTTTTAATGCCGTCCGACAGTATTGATAAATAGCTCTCGTCTTGTATGTTGGGCTTGCTGCACCAGTATCCGAGCGCCTGACCGTACTCTATGTCGCGTTTCACACTTACGTTGTAACATGGAATTCGAAAAACGGAATCGTTTACGGTTTTGTATTCAGGTTCTTGATACAGGTACACTATGGCGTTTTTGCGCTGGTTTTTCCAGTGGGCGTTCTGAGTGAAGGTTTTGCGCTCCACACAGTCACTGCCATCGACGAGCTGCCAGTAATGGCCATGAAGCTGTTCGTTGACAATACTGTCGACGACGACGAAGCAGGTGTCGCCCCCGATCATGACCTTGTACATCACCCCTGTGTCAGGCGTGTAGTCGCCTTCGAGGATGTATGGTAGCTCTGGTATCTCCGTGGCTGTCTGGTGTGCCTCTCCGCTGGTGTCGGTGACTGCGTGCTTGCAACCGACGAACAGAAGCAGTGAAAAGATTGCTATGTATATGCTATTTTTCATACAATCAATATTTTGTAATTAGTACAGCACTGACGTTCCAGTGACTGAATCCTCCATCCATAGGTTTGCCTTGTGGAATGGCGATGGTCAGCGTATGGGTGCCGGGTTCAAGGTCGCTGAGGTCGAAATAGACGGGTTGTGTAGCCGTTCCGGGACACCATCCGCTGCGGCTCAAGTCGCTGCTGGAGATGCCGTTCCAGAAGTTGCCCGACACGGGGTTCCATTCGCGGTAGCGGGCGCAGTCACAGCGCCAAGGGGTGTGGCTGAAGCGTTTCTTGCCGTCGATGAAAATCTCGTTCTCTTTGGGGTTGAACTCGTCACCGCCGCCCCATCCGCCGTGGCCGGTGCTGATGTAGTGTAGTGTGGCTTTCTTGCAGTGGCTGGGAATGTCAAACTCGACGGTGATGCTGTCGGTGCCGAAAATCTTGCCATAATTTTGTCCCGCCATTTCGAGTACATTGCAGGTGTTGACAAGCGGTTCGACAACGGTCATTGTTTTATCTGTCGACCATTCATAGTCGTTGGGATAGCTCTTGATGTCGAGGCTGACGAGATGGCCGCCGCCATCGTAATTGCCTATGAAGCAGCCTATCCATACCTCGCCTTCAAGCAGAGACTTAAGGTCGGTGACCTCCTG
>JAEEGL015339555.1_pt1 | contig 38756 bp, 34 predicted proteins | sample 9134231 | NCBI WGS metagenome assembly JAEEGL01 (sample SAMN16246548, study PRJNA631951) | gut metagenome | biome: gut microbiome; feature: rumen; material: fiber-attached | host: Bos | place: Iran: Karaj | collected 2018-10 | reverse complement strand
TCCCAGCGTGGAGGAGAAGGCGGCGATGCTGCTCTACTTGGTCACGAAAAACCATTCGTTCAGCGACGGCAACAAGCGCATCGCCGCCACGCTGTTCCTGTGGTTCCTCAACAACAACCGGATTCTCTACACCCCCGACGGCTCGAAACGCATTGCCGACGGCACCCTCGTCGCACTCACACTGATGATAGCCGAAAGCCGTCCCGAAGAGAAAGATGTGATGGTGAAGGTGGTGGTGAATCTGATCAGCAGGGAAACGGGAAACTGAAAATTGAAAATGGAGCTTCCGCCATCTCCTTGCGGTGCTGGCGGAATGGCGTAAGGATTTATGAAACACAAGGTTTTCACCCCGCGAAAAACGCGGGATTTTTTACAACCGTTCCAGCCAGTGCGAGAAGAAAACGTCGTTGACCGTGTATTCGGTACGGTGAAGGGTGGTTTCGGCATTCAATAGCCCCTTTTCACACAAGGAGTCAGCGAGACGTTGTGCGGAGGAAGGGGTGCCGATTTTATGTTTTCTCAAAAAATCGCCGGCTGTAATCTGTATGACCATGCCCTCTTTAGCGATAGCGGTGAGGAATCGCCACTGTTTTTCGGTCAACATCTGGCGATATTGGAGGTACACCGCCTCCCCTTGCTGTAGCAACTGGGCGCAGGCTTTTTTTACATCATCCAATCCGATAGCAGTGGCACCGTTGTCATAAATCGTATGACAAAGTTGCTGGGTGTAAAAGGTATGCCGGCGAGTCCATTCAAGTATTAAATCCACCGCATCAGGTTGGATGTCGCGATTTTTTTTATTGAAAATACTGATTATGAATGTTTTGTATTTCTCTATAGAGATTTTATCAAGGGTAAGGAAGGCGGTGCTGGAGTAAAACGGTTTGCGTGCGTTGGCAAAAATATCGGTCATAATATGTTTTTTACTGCCGCAAAAGATGAAGGTTATGTTTTTTGTCTGTTGTATATAGGTACGCAATAAAGCCTCCATATTCTGTTCCGGATATTCGCGAATTTGCTGAAACTCGTCAATAGCCATCACGATGGGTGTGTTTTGGCTGTCCAAAAACTCGAACAAGCCACGCAGGGTGTACTCTTTTTCGTGGGTGGTCTGGTAGGAGATTTGCAGTTGGGGCTCGCCCGTGATGGGGTCAAATGAAATTTGCGGACGAAGAGCTCTGATGAAAATCATAAGTTTGTCCAATATGGAACTTTTGGGACGAAAAGCCCGCATAGCCGCTTCCGCCATCATCTTGATGAAATCGTCCAAGCTTTGGGAGGCGAAAATATCCATATAGATGGTCTGGATATCGGGATGAGTGGCCGATAGTTCGTCAAACAGCCGCAGAATCAATCCAGTTTTGCCGATTCGTCTTTGGGAGATAAGGGTAGTATCGATGTGACCCGTGACGTTGCGAAGCAGCTGTTGGAGTTCTTCCTCACGGTCGCAGAACAGTTCCTTTGTTTCATACGATTTGATAATGAATGGGTTATCCATGATGGTTTGTTTTAAAGCGGTTGCAAAAATACACAATTTTCTTTAATTACGCAAAATGCGTAACGCAAAATGCGTAAAATCTCACACAATTGGATCTGGACAGACGTTGCGGCGTTGGCATTTCTCGCACTCGCTGCCACGCCACACCTTGTCAAACTCCTCGCTGGCAGCGGACACGAGGGCGGGGTCATCGGTGAGGATGCCGGCCTCGAAGTTGCGGCGGCGGGGCGACTTCATGCCCATGCCCGCGCCGGTGAGGTTGGCACTGCCCACGTAGCAGACCACCTGGTCGATGACGATGATTTTGAAGTGTACACGCGGGCAGAGGGCGCGTTCCAGCAGCTGGGCGAGGCGCGGGTAGCGGTCGAAGTCGGCGCGGAAATTGGGCCCGGGCTCCTTGGCGTGGATGAGCCGCACCTCCACGCCCTTTCCCAGCAGCTCCGCCAGCACCCCGAGGAATGGTTTCTCGGTCTTGCCCTGCGTCACGTACAGGTCTTTGATGTCGGCGGTGCCGATCCACAGCGTCTTTTTGGCCTTCATGGCGAGGTCAAGGACGGTGGTGTAATGGGCGGTGTCGGTGATGAGTGTGGTGGGCATGGTTTGTGTTATCTGTCTATAATAGTTTCATCCTTAAGAAAATCAAATAGACCAAGATTGAGAAAGCCGTTGTCGTCGTAGTGCGGGAGAATGGAGTCTTTTTGTACTAGAATCTTTTTGAAGGAGTCGTTGATGTGCCTCAGCGATTGTGTCTCCTTTTGGCGTTTTTCCTCATCATACAAAGCGAATGCGGACTGTATATAGTATCGTTGGCTGCCTCGATTGCACACAAAGTCAACCTCAAATTGTTTTCTTTTCGATTTCCCATCTTCCTTACAGTTCACTTCCACCATTCCGACATCCACTGACATTCCCCTCATCCTGAGTTCGTTATAAATGACATTTTCCATGATGGATCCATAGTCGTTCTGTCGGAAGTTCAGCCGTGCATTTCGCAGGCCGACATCCACAAAATAGTACTTCATGGGCGTGCCGATATAGTGTTTGCCCCTTACATCGTACCGTTGCGCTTTTTCTATGAGAAAAGCATCCTGCATATATTGCAGGTAAGATGCAACGGTATCGCGTGATATACGCATCCTTTTTTCGGAAATAAAGTTATTGGTCAATGTCAGCGGATTGGTCAGTGTGCCGATGTTGGAGGCCACAACATTCATCAGTTCCTCCATTTCCTCATTGCCGCGCAGATTATAGCGTGAAATGATGTCTTGGAAATAGGTTTGAGAGAACAGGAGTTGCAGATATGAGGCTTTGCGCTCTTCACTGCCGATAGACAGCAGTCCTGGCATACCGCCATAAACTTGGTAATTGTTCCATGCCTCGGATTCTGTGCCGTCAAACACTGACATAAATTCATGAAATGAGAGGGGATACACCCGCACCTCGTCGCCCCTGCCGCGGAATTCAGTGATGATGTCAGAGGAAAGGAATTTGGAATTGGAACCCGTAACGTATGTGTCTGCATTGGGGATGTGGAGAAAGCCATTCAGAAGATATTCAAAGTTCGGCACAAGCTGGATCTCATCAAGCAGCACATAATACATCTCATTATCCACAATTCTCGCCCTGACGTATTGGTTTAGATTATCCGGATTAAGATATTCCCTATTTTGGTAGTCGTCAAGTGCGAATGAGATGATATGGTCTTCTTGCACGCCCAGTTCCATCAGTTTGCGTTTGAACAGGTTGAAAAGCAGATAGGATTTGCCGCATCTGCGAACACCTGTGACAATCTTTATCATGCCGTTGTTCCTGCGTTCCAGCAGGGATGAAATATACCTTTCTCTTTTGGCCTCCATTGATCTATTCGTTTTTTTTACGTAAATACGCATTTTTTACGACTGCAAAAATACGCTTATTTTTGATTGCATCTAGTGTAAAAAAATGAATTTTGATATTTTTTTGTTATAGACACATTGTTTTACAGGTCCTTGATGTCGGCGGTGCCGATCCACAGCGTCTTTTTTGCCTTCATGGCGAGATCAAGCACGGTGGTGTAATGGGCGGTGTCAGTGATGAGGGTGGTGGGCATGAGGGAAATGGAAAATTGAGAATTGAAAATGGAATGGTACAGTGCAAAAAAGGAACAAGGTTTTCACCCGCGGGAAACGCGGATTTTGTGGAAATAAAGGAAAAATTATACTAGCAGCTGCTTCGCCCAATCTAAAATTTCAAGAGTGGCCTCCATCACAAACTCTTGTCCTCTATCTGCTGATTTGAAATAATCCGTTTTCCATGGATTGGGGTGGTAACTGATCTCTACTTTTTTGAAAAAAGAAGGCAGATCCCAGCATCCACGCGGCATGCCGGCTTTTGTAAGCACCCTGTCTGGACGATAGTTCAATATTCCGCATCCCTTTAACTTGGGCAAAAAGGACAAAGTATCTGAAGGTAAGAAAATAGCATTCAAATCGTCTCTCCTGATTTTTTTGTCGGCAACATGGGGATGCTCTTTTAACCATTCTGGAGCATTGTCCTTTTTCTCAAGAATACTGCCTATTTGCATATAACCATAAATAATGTGGCGCTCTGGAGCTTTTTTCTGATATACAAGTTGGCCATTCTTTTCCTCGGTTGCCCTGAACCATCCGAAAAAGAGAAACAGATCTCCGACAGATACATGCTGCTTATACAAATGTGACAAAGCTGCACCTGCTTGTCCGAAAGCAGGCTTCCAGTCTGGCAACCTTTCTTTTACATCTTTTCTAAGATCAGGATCCAAATGGCACATGTTTTCTGCTCTCAGTTTAGTTCTGGGTTTTAATGAATGGATTATTTCGTAATAACTCTTTCCATTCCACTGGAGCGATGCATACGGAACGTTACCATCTTCATCAGGAATCGGCAATGACAACAAGGTTCCATCTGGCATGATAGGATTCGCTTGTCCTCCATTTGCAGAATCAAATCCTTTTCTGCTTAATATGATTTTCATAAATGCTGAGGATTAATGCCTTTTGTATAGTTGTTCGTGACATATTCTATTATTTTCTTTGCCCTTTCATCTTCGAGAGGGATTTTCTTGCAGCGAGGTACGTCAAAGCCTTTGTTGGTTATTTCGATTGCATTTTTAGCACTGAAATAATAAAACTCTTCACAAATCAGGACATTTTCCCCACTCAAGTCATGCTCTATTGCTTCTTTCCCATGTCCACCCCCATTTTCATGTTGTATGAACTCATTGCATTTCCCTTTTGCCGGCTCATAAATGTTGTCACCACAATCATACATGTTAGTGTCGTCTTTGCTACTGCTACATCCTTTGGTGGCACTAGGCCTTCCTGAACCAATCTTTTTAGGCCGTTTCTCCTTGTACTCTTTCCAATATTCTGCTAATGGGATGGATTTGGAAATTTTTGCGAGATATATCAATTTTTCATTCTTCCCAAAATCAATAGGATGTCCATTCTCAGTAGGATGTACTTTAACGGCAGTCCAACCCGAAATCCAAGTTCCAGGAGAAGCACATCTTCTAATAGTTGGTTTGCAAGTCGCTAAAGTTAGCACATTGTGTTCTGGATTGGGCGCAAATCCCGTGTCGTATGTCATTTTGTAACAATACAAGTAGTTTTTGTCCATAAAATCATGTATGTTGGTTATGTTCGCAAAAATACAAAAAATTTGTATTTCAGCAGATTTCAACTGGCAGTGTACAGAATCTTACTACTTCTCCTACCTCTTGAACCCGATGCCTCCGTCTTTCTTTCCGTCGATTTTCTCGTAGCGGCAAAGTTCCTCGATGCCGGCCAGGTCGGGACGGGCGCCGTTGAGCACCTCCTCCATCATCACCTTGCGGACAATGTTGTCGATCTCGCCGCCGGAGAAGTCGAACTTCGCGGCCAACTTGCCGCAATCGTCCTCGCTCAGCCAATCCAGCTTGGTGTGCCAGATGGCCTTCTTGGCCTCCACCGTCGGCTGGCCGAACTTGATTTTGAAGAGGAAACGGCGCGCAAAGGCACTGTCGAGGTTGTCGATCATGTTGGTGGTGGCAATCATGATGCCGTCAAGCTTTTCCATCTCCTCCAAGATGATGTTCTGGATGGCATTTTCGGTCTGCGCCACGCTGGACGAACCGCTGGTGTTGTTGATATTCTGGCGGTTGCTAAACAAAGCGTCGGCTTCGTTGAAGAGCAGGATTGGTTTCAGCTTCTCTTTTTCGCACATGCGGGCATAGTCGGTGAAGATGCGCTTCACCAGCTTCTGGCTTTCGCCGTACCAGCAGGTTTTGGCCGCACTGATGTCCACATGGCAGATGGCCCGCCCCGTGGCCTTGGCAATCTGCATCGCCGTCTCGGTCTTGCCGGTGCCGGGAAGTCCGTGGAAGAGCGCAATCACGCCTTTAGGCAGCGCGTTGTCGGCCATGCGCTTCTGCAAATCGGCGAATTTGTCCGCCTCCAAGTTCTGGCGGAAAAGGTTCAGCTGGCGTTCCAGCTCCTTGTCGTAAAACATCGGCTTCTCCGCAATCTTGTCGGGATAAATCAGGTTCTGGTTTTTTCTTTTCGTGGCGTCGAAAAGCTCGAAATCGTCCTCCAGAAACACCTTTTTCCCCTTTTCCGTGAGGGTAATGTGGCTGTCGGAGAACATGTTGTCGGGAAGGAGTTCGACATACTCCAGCTTTTGCAGGATGTGCCGCTCCTCCTTCAGCGCTTTGGCGACGCGGAAGCGGCTGCTCGGATGTTCGTACATATCCTTCATCGTGCAAGCCACGCCCGTTTCATCTCCCGCGAGGAAGTCGTCACACATTTCATACAAGAGGGTCCTGACTTCAATGTCAAGATTCAGTTTCTGGACATTTTGCACGAAAGCGAGGTCTTTGTGCTGTTGCTCCAAATCAAAGACCTTGTCAAAAAGGACGCACGTCCGGATTTCCTCGTCGCTGCGTTTCTCGATCAGGTCGGAAACTTCGTTGACGAACTTGTAGCGGTCGTAGTCGGGATCATGCAGGATGCTGCGGTCGAATTTGTCACCGTTCATTACGGCATCCAACAGGCTGGGATTGATGTCGTAATCGGAAGAGCGCCGCCGCGACGACGGTACAAAGTACTTGTCGGCAACCAACTGGTCGAACATTTTTTTCAACGGGAGCATCACCATGCTTTTCACATCGTAAAAGCGGCGCATATCATCCCAGTCGAACGTTTCATCCTGAATTTTGTGGCTGAATGCGACAGGAATCATCAGCGCCTGCGCGGGCGTGATGTCGAAATAGGCGGCCACCTTCTTCACGCGCTTCACCACATCCTTGACCTCCACTTCCGTGAGGGTGGGCTGCATGTCTGCAATACGGCGGTTCTCCCTCGTAAGGGCGGGATCCAAACGCATAGTCGTCTCGGGCGCAATGGCCTCAATAAGTCTGGTTCCGGAGTTTTCCATTCTCAAGGCAAGAAAACTCAACATCTGTAACATGTCTTCTTTTTCTTTTTTCATAGTTTGATGATTTTTGAACGGTGCAAAATTAGGGTACGACTATGACAGTTTGTGTCATAGTTGAATATGACAGATTTTGTCATAGAAAAAGTCTATATTTGCCGCACAAAAAAACAACCATGAGCAAGCAACTTTTAACCCGCTACATCTGGCTTGTAGATACCATCTACCAAGCTGGTTCGGAAGGCATTACTTTAGAGAATTTATCGAATAAATGGAGAGACAACATCCGTCTGTCGAAGGGCGAAGAGTACAACTGGCGCACCTTCATGCGCCACAAGAACGATGTTCTGACTCTTTTCGGTGTGGAGATTGGCTGCAACAAAAGCACCAACTCCTACTACATCGTGGAACGGGGCGACCTTTCCGACTCGTCGGGGTTCCGGCGGTGGCTGATTGAGACATTGTCGGTGAACAACCGGCTCAACGAGAGCGCGCAGCTGAAGGACCGCATCCTGCTGGAGCCGAACCCGTCGGGCGGGGAGTGCCTCTCCATCATCTTGGAGGCCATGCGCGACAACTGCACCCTCACTTTCGACTACCAGCCGTTTTGGATGGGCGGCAATGTGTCGAGTCTTTACAACGTGGAACCCTACGCATTGAAAGTGTTCAAACGCCGCTGGTACCTGCTTGGTAAGTACGGAGACAGTCCGTTGAAAATCTATGCGTTGGACCGCATGACCAACATTGACATCGAGTTCAACAAGTTTGAACTGCCGGAGAATTTCAGCGCGGAGGCGTTCTTTTCCACCTGCTTCGGTATTTTCGTGGGGGACGAGGAGCCGCAGATTATCCGGTTGAGGGTGGATGCGCAGCAGGCAAAATACCTGCGGACATTGCCCCTGCACTCTTCGCAGAAAGAGGAGGAAACCACGGACAGCCATTCTGTTTTCAGCTACTTTCTTCGCCCCACTTTCGACTTCATTCAGGAGCTGCTGACGATGGGCGAACGCATGGAGGTACTGGAACCCAAGTCGCTACGGAAGGAGATGGCACGGATTGGGCGGGAAATAGCAAACAAACATCGCGGGAAAGGGAAACCTGATACGGACAACAACCCGGTCAAATAATTCCGGTCGTTTTTTTCCTGTTGTCATTATCGTCTTTTTGACCACCTGCTGTGTGAAAATGTAAATCCCTGAGGCCTCCCCTGCACCGCAATTCAAGCCACTTTCAAGTGGCTTTTTTCAATTATCTGTTTGCAAAGGAATATTGTTACAAGCATGTGACACGTGGCGACGATTGATTTTATTAAGTTTTTTTAATTTTGCCCTGCGCCCTTTTGTCGTACTTTTGCCAAAAGTTTCAATTATGGAGTTCAAGGTTTCTCAAATCGCACAACTTCTTAATGCTGAGGTTGTTGGAAATCCAGACGCGGTTATCAATACTGTATGTAAGATTGAAGAGGGCGTGGAAGGCGGCCTCACATTTCTTGCCAATCCGAAATACACCCACTATATTTACGAAACGAAGGCCACCGCGGCCATCATCGCTGCCGATTTTGTGGCAGAGAAGCCCGTCCCCTGTACCCTCATCAAGGTGAAGGATCCCTATTTCGCGTTCGCCCAGCTGCTTGACTTCTACAGCAAGCAGAAGCCGGTGAAGAAAGGGGTCTCCCCGCATGCCTGCATCGCCGAGTCGGCCAAGATCGGCAAGGATGTCTATATCGGCGAGTTCGTCAGCATCGGCGAGAACGTGGTGGTGGGCGACAACACCCAGCTGTTCCCGCACGTCTGCCTCGGCGACAACGTGAAGGTGGGCAGCCGCACCGTCCTCAACAGCGGCGTGAAGGTGTACGCCGACTGCGTGATCGGCAGCGACTGCATCCTGCACGCGGGGGCGGTCATCGGCGCCGACGGCTTCGGTTTTGCGCCGAAGGACGGCATCTTCGTCAAGATTCCGCAAATCGGCAACGTGGTGATTGAGGACAACGTGGAGATCGGTGCCAACACCTGCATCGACCGCGCCACGATGGGCTCGACCCGCATCGGCAAGAATGTGAAACTCGACAACCTCATCCAAGTAGCGCACAATGTGGAGATTGGAGAGGGCAGTGCCTTCGCCGCACAAGTCGGCATCGCCGGCTCGGCCAAGATCGGCAAACACTGCATCATGGGCGGCAAAGCCGGCGTGGTCGGACATATCACCGTGGGCGACGGCACCATGGTTGGACCGCAGTCGTCGGTCACCCGTACGCTGGCACCCGGCCAGGTAGTGCTCGGCGCTCCCGCCATCCCGGCCAATGAGGAAAAGCGCCTCATCATTTACCGCAAAAAGCTTCCTGAACTGTATCAACGTGTTTCTGAACTTGAAAAAAAACTGAAAAATGAGTAAACAACACACCATATCCGGCAGTGTTTCACTGTCTGGAAGAGGTTTGCATACCGGAAAACAAGTTACCGTGACTTTCCAACCCGCGCCGCAGTACCACGGCGTGCTGTTCCGCCGCATCGACCTGCCCGGCAAGCCGATTGTGCGGGCCTCTGGAAAAAATGTCTTCGACACCTCCCGCGGCACCTCCATCCGCGACGGTGAAGCCGAAGTGCGCACCATCGAGCATCTGATGGCCGCCCTTGCCGGCCTTGAAATCGACAACGTGATGGTTGACATCGATGCGGAGGAGACCCCGATCCTTGACGGAAGCTCCCGCCTGTACATAGAGGCCCTCCAGCAGATTGAGAAGGTGGAGCAAACCGCCGAACGCGAATTCTTTACGGTCAATGAAACGGTGGAATTCTCGGTCCCCGAAAAGGGTATCCAGATCCGCATCGAGCCTGCCAACGACTTCCAAATGGTGGTGGATGTGGATTACGGCACGGAGATTTTGGCGAAGCAGACGGCGGAACTTAAGAACATCCGCGACTTTGTCCCCGAGATTTACAGCTGCCGCACGTTCGTTTTCCTCCACGAGCTGCAGTTCCTCATCCAGAACAACCTCGTGCGCGGCGGCGACTTGGACAACGCCATCGTCTTTGTGGCGCAGATGCCCACCCCGGAAGTCCTCGCAAAACTGGGCGAATTCTTCCACAAGAGTGACCTGAAAGTGACGGAAAACGGCATCCTGAACAACATCGACCTGCGGTTCCCGAACGAGCCGGCACGCCACAAGCTGCTTGACCTCGTCGGCGACCTCTACCTGCTCGGCAAGCCCATCAAAGGGCACGTCTTTGCTACGCGCCCCGGCCATTTCGCCAATACCGAATTGGTGAAAAAAATCACAAACTGTCGTTAAACCAGCAGTTCTTCGTCCACATCGTCGGTCTGGTCAACCACCTGTTTGGCCATGTTCATAAGTGTGCCCAGGGCAAAGCAGGTGAAGAAGAGCGACACACTGCCACGGCTGATGAGGGGCAGTGTCTGTCCCGTGGCGGGAATAACGCCCGTGTTGGCGCCGATATGGATGAGCGCCTGCAGTAGGATCAGCATCCCGACCCCCGTGGCGTAGTAGCGGATGAAGTTGCCTCGCGCTTTCCGCGCAATGAAAAGCGCCTGGTAGAACAAAATCACATAGACAATCAGAACCAGAAGTCCTGTGGCAAAGGTGAATTCCTCGCATATCAGGGCGAAGATGAAGTCGTTCTCCCCTTCTGCCATATTCTTCTTAATCAGCCCTTTTCCCGGTCCAGACGGATTGACGATGGAGCGTGAAATGGCCGCCTTCGAGAGCGTCATCTGCCGTCCGTATGCCTTTGAGTCGCACTTGCCGTGCAGCCAGTACTGGATACGGCTGTCGAGAGTGGTGGACCGGTCTTCTTTGCCCTGTTCCATCACCACCTCGTTCTGGTTGCGGTAATGGCCTATGGCAAGGTAGATCCCTCCCAATGCACCGCAAAGCAAAACTGTATATATCAGGTATTTGACTTTCACGCCAGCCACAAACATCACCGTCATTCCCGTGAGGAACAGGATGATGGCGGTGGAGATGTTGCGCAAAGCGATCAGTCCGACAAACAGCATCAGCCACCCGATGCCCCACAGCGTCTGTATTTTGTCGATTTCTTTCCCCTTGTTGGTATGTTTTGCAAAAAAGAGGCACAGATAAAAAATGAAGCAGATGGAAATGATGTAGAAGGTCTGGATCAGGTGCCCTCCGATGGAGATGCTTCGGCCGCCCGCACCGCGCCGCATGATGAGCGTGAGTACCAACAGCACCAATGCCACCCCAAGAAAGAGGATGGAGGAGCGGTTGTATTTCTTGTAATTGATTTTCGATATGCCGAAAATGGCGAGCAGTCCCACTGCCTGCTGGACCAGCGGCATAAGCAGTTCTCCTGTCAGGCTGTAGGAGGTGAGCACCGACACGATGGACAGCACGATTACCATCAGCCAGATGCTGTGGTAGTATTTCAGACGGGTGCGAAGGGTTGAAATCTCCATATTACAACTGTGCTACGGCCTCCTTGAAGGAGGAGCCTCTTTTTTCAATGCTGCAGCCCTCGTTTTCGGCGGGAGAGCCAGGACAGTAAAGCACCGCTTGGTTGATACCGGCAGAATAGAAAGCCATGCGTACCGCCGACTCCATGTCGGGTGCATATTCCGTTTGTGCGCCCAAGCCTTCGAGAGTGGCCCGTGACGGCGAATTCTCATTGCCGACAAAAATCACGGACGAGATTTTCGTGCTGATGAATTGCATCAGCTCCCCGAACAAGCCGCCGGCTTCCCCCCATTGCTCGAAAGAGGTGATCCATACCGCCTTTTTCTGCAAGTTGTAAAGAGCCATATAAACGCCGTTCACATTGACGGAGGCCGCATCGTTGATAAAGTCGATGCCGCGGATGTTCTTCACGAATTCCATCTTGTGCTCGGGTGCCCCAAAACCGTTCGTCGCTATCGCCTCGACTTGTGTGCGCCGGCTGTTCAGCAATCCCTGCAAATCCCTGATTTCGGAACCGCCTATCTCAAAACCAATTCCGTATTCTCCTTTGACACTGGTGATTTTTTTCATAGTATTGTTCAATAAAGGTTAATTGTCTGATTGTTTTATTATCTGATTTTCAATGTAATGATTGCCAAAACGACACATACGATGCTCACGAGGATCATCCGTTGGGTGATGGTGGACTCATGCAGGGTGGGTTTTCCCTTTCTTGAAAAGATGACAGGTTGTTCGGGAACCGCCTGTTTCTGATAATGGTGATGAAGCGGGGTCATGATGAAGACGCGCTTCCCCACGCCGGTTTTTTTCTTGGTGTATTTGAAATAGGCCCGTTGGATCAGAACCGAGCAGGCCTCGATGAGGAACACGCCGCACAACAGCGGGATCAGCAGCTCCTTGCGGATGATGATGCAGGAGACCGCGATGATGCCGCCGAGGGTGAGACTGCCCACGTCGCCCATGAAGACCTTGGCGGGATAGCAGTTCCACCAGTAGAAGCCGATGAGTGCCCCGACCAGCGCTGAACCGAACACCACCAACTCGCTGATATTCGGGATGTACATGATGTTGAGGTAGTCGGCAAAAACCACGTTGCCCGACACATAGGCCAGCGCAGCGATACCCAAGGCAATCGGCACGGAAACGCCCGTCACAAGCCCGTCCATGCCATCGGTGAGGTTGGCGCCGTTGGAAACTGCCGTCAGAATGAAAACGATGATGGGGATGTAGAACAGGAACGACCACTTGCCGTCCTTGTCGCCCATCCAGCGGGTGAACCACGCATAGTTGAACTCGTGGTTCTTGATGAACGGGATGGTGGTCTTGGTGGAGTGTACTGCCGGGGTGGCGGGTTGCTTCGCCGGCGAGATGTTCGCATCGGTCTTGCTGATCGTGAACATTTCGTCGGAAGTCGTCACCTGCTTCGGCAGAGAATAGTTCTCCTTGATGCCGACGGCAGGATGGAAGTACATCACCACGCCCACGACGATACCCAGCACAATCTGCCCCAGCAGCTTCGTTTTTTCTGAAATGCCGTCCTTGTTGTGTTTCACGCATTTGATGTAATCATCGACGAAACCGAGGGCGCCAAGCCACAAGGTGGTGAAAATCATCAGCAGGACGTAAATGTTGTTGAGCTTGTTGAACAGCAGCACGGGTATCAGCAGGGAGATGATGATGAGGATGCCACCCATCTTGGGGGTCGCCGCCTTGTTCTCCTGCCCGGGAAGACCGAGGTCACGTTCCTGTTCGCCACGGGTTTTCTTCCGCAAAATCTCGATGACGCGCCGTCCCGCCAGAAGCGTGATGAGGAATGACAACGCCAGCGCACACACCGCGCGGAACGAAATGTAGTGGAACAATCCCGCGCCGGGGAAATTCTGTCCATGTAGCCAATCGAAAAGATAGTATAACATATCAGGTTTCAGGTTTTAGGGGGTTAGTGAATAGGGTATAGGGGGTAGTGGATAGTTATTAGTTATTAGTTTTTAGGGTATAGGGTATAGGGGGTTGGTTTTTATTCGATTTTGTAGCGACGCGGTACACCGTGTCTTTATAGGGTTGTTTCAATGTTTCATTATTTTATTCCCCAGTCGTTGCGCACCTCCTCCATGTCGTCGAAATGGTGTTTGGTGCCTTGCACGTCCTGGTATTTTTCGTGTCCTTTGCCGGCGATGAGGATGACCCCGTGGTCGCGCATGAGCATGCAGGCGGTGCGAATGGCCTCGCGGCGATTCTCAATGATCAGGGTGTTGGGGCGGAAGTCGGCGGGGATGCCCGGCTCCATGTCGCAGAGAATCTGCGCCGGTTCTTCGAAGCGGGGGTTGTCGGACGTGAGGATGACACGGTCGCTGTACTCGCAGGCGATGGCGGCCATCTCGGGGCGTTTGGTCTTGTCGCGGTTGCCGCCGCAGCCCACCACGGTCAACACCTCCTCGCCCTTGCGGGTGATGTTGCGGATGGTGGACAACACGTTCTTCAACGCGTCGGGGGTGTGGGCGTAGTCAACGATGGCCACGCCGCCCTGTCCGTTGCGGATCACCTCGAATCGTCCGTCGGCCGTGCCCAAAGCGCTCATCTTCACCAGCACCTCTTCCGAGGGCATCCCCAGAAGCACCGCTGCCGCATAGATGGCGGTCAGGTTGTAGGCGTTGAAGCGACCCGAAAGACGGAAGAAGGATTCCGTTCCGTTGATTTCAAGGTGCAGTCCCTCAAAACTGTTCTCGATAAGGCGGGTTTTGAAGTCGGCCAGCGACTGCAGCGAGTAGGTTTTTACCGTCGCCTTGGTGTTCTGCACCATCACCATCCCGTTCTTGTCATCGATGTTGGTGAGGGCGAAGGCGGCGGCGGGCAGCGCGTCGAAAAATCCCTTCTTTGCCTGGATATAATTGGCGAAGGTTTTGTGGAAGTCCAGATGGTCGTGGGTGATGTTGCTGAAAATGCCGCCTGCAAACGTCAGTCCCTCAATGCGGTGCTGGCAAACGGAGTGGGAACTGACTTCCATGAAGCAGTATTCGCAGCCCGCCTCCACCATGCGGGCGAGCAGGGCGTTCAGTTCCAACGCATCGGGTGTGGTGTGCGTGGCCGCCACCTCCTCGTCGCCGATACGGTTCACGATGGTGGACAGCAGCCCCGCCTTGTGACCGAGAGCGGTGAAAAGACGGTGAAGCAGCGTCACCGTGGTGGTTTTCCCGTTGGTACCGGTGATGCCGACGAGTTTCAGCTTGCGGCTCGGGTGGTCGAAGTAGGTGTCGGCAATCTGTCCCAACGCCACGGAGCTGTCCTTGACACGGATGTAACAGACCTGTTCCGAAAGCGTTTGGGGGAGTTCTTCACAGAGCACCGCGCCCGCGCCCGCCGCCACCGCCTGCGGAATATACAGGTGACCGTCGGTCTGGGTGCCGCGCTGGGCTACATACAATGAAGTAACGCCCTCTTTTCCAGAGGATTTTATTTTGCGTGAATCAAATTCAATTTGGCCGATTCCGACTTCTGTCTTGCCTTTGATTTCGCAACAGTCGATACAATTCAATAAAGTTGATAGAGTTTTCACGTATCAATAAAGGGTTTAGGGGTTAATGGTTAGGAGTTAGGAGTTAGGAGTGAGGAGTGAGAGTTTGAAGAGAAGGGGGAGAAGGGGTAAAAGGTATGAGGTAAGAAGTATAAGGTAAAAGAGGTTGGGGAAGGGGTGAACAACAAAAGGGGTGATGCTATGGATTTAAGGTGAGGGTTATGGTATTGTTTTCTCTGTTAAAGGATTGGCTTGTGACATTTCCTTTGCCGGAAATCTGGACGCGGTGGCCGGATTTCCGCACTTCGGCGATGGCATCGGCGGCGCAGAGGCCGACGACGTTGGGCACGCTGTCTTTCACCACAACGGTGTAGCCGGTGAATTGGGTTTCGTCTTCCCGCGTGGCGATGCAGTAGTCGGCCTTTTCGGAGGGCATGGCGCCGGCTTTCCAGTGCTGCACGGCGGCATTCAGTGTCTGCCAGCGCACGGGACGTTTGGCAGTGAGGTGCCTTGTGCTCTGGTCGATTTCCTTTGCGGGGAAGATGATCTGGTGGGCGATATTGGAGAACAAGCGGGCCGCTTCGCCACTCCCGTACTGCTTTTTCACGTCAAAAAGATAGACAATGCAGGTGTATTTCGGGTTGTCGGCGGGGAAGTAGCCGCAGAAGGAGATGGCATTGCGGCTGTAGTCGTAGCGTCCCAGCTCCTGGTCGTAGATGTCGCGGGTTCCTGTCTTGCCCGCTATCGGGAAGTTGTCGTCGTGGCAGCCGTAGGCGGTCCCGCCCTTTTCCATTACCACGGCACGCAGGAACTCCTGGGCAATCTTGATGGTCTGCGGAGATGCGATCTGTTCTTTCATCACCACTGTCTCCTCTTCCTCTCTTTCCTTGCCGAGAACGGTGGAGCGGACGAAGCGCGGCTGCATCATCTTTCCCCCGTTGGCTACGGCGTTGTAATAGACCAGGGTCTGCAACGGCTGCATGCAGAAGCCCGCGCCAAAATAGTAGCCGTACTGTTCCGTGAAACTGCGGGTGTCGGGGTGCATGTTCACAGGCTTCAGCGTGATGATTTGCGCCGACAGTCCGGTGGGTATAAACATCGAGTCGAGTTTGCGCGAGTATTCCGCGTAACTGTGAAAAACGGACGTGTCCCGCATCATCTGCGCTACCCCGACATTGGAAGAGTGCTTGAAGATCTCTTTAATGGACGTATTGTAAACAGGCCCGTGCGAGTGGGAGTCTTTGTACGAGTATCTGCGTTTCCCGACTTGGAACGTGTATTCTCCACGGACATACTTTTTCGTGGTGTCGCAGTGTGATTGTTCCAGATAGGCCAGCAGGGAGGCCAGCTTGAAGGTGGAACCGGGCTCAGCGGACTCGGAGACCATCGCATGGTTGCGGGTTTCGAGATAGACGATGGTGTCACCGTTGGCATAGCGGGTGAGGTTCGACATGGCCTTGATGTCGCCCGTCGCCGTTTCCATCACCACGGCACAAGCCCATTTCGGTTTGGTTTCCATGCATTTTTCATACAGTTCCTTGTGGACAATCCTCTGGATTTCCGTATTGATGGTTGTATAGACGGCACCGCCGTTCACAGGGGGCATCTCTGATTCTAACGGGATGGACACGCCGTTGATATACAGTCTTTTTTTCACTCCGGGAACGCCTGTCAGCACTTTGTCGAACTTCGGGTTTCCGTCGATGCCGTTTCCCTTGGTCATGCTGCCGAGAATGCGCTGGGCCAGATCACCGTATGGGTGTACGCGCACAAGGAGTTCCGAGTTCCCTTCGTTCAGGATGTCGGCGAAATAGAGTTTTTTCAGCTTCTTGGCTGCCATCTGTTCCGGCGAGAACCCGTAGCGGGCACGGACCGCCGCCGCGGTGTCGATGGTGCGCGAGAAAAGCGGCAGGTGCTTTATGAATGCCAGATCCTTGGCCAGCACCATCTGGTGTTCCCGCACCACCTGGTCCTCGCTGAAAATGGTCACAAACTTCTGGTCCTTGAGTGCCCGCGTGAATTTGGCGCGGTAGTCTTCCACGCTGTAGCTGGGGTAGCGGTCGGAGAACTGGTTGTAGAAGCTGACGGCGAGGTCGTAGATGAGGGTGTCGAGATAGGGTTCGTTCTCCTTGAAATAGCGATGGTTCTTGTTGAACGACATGCCGTCCACACCGATGGGATAGACGCGCACGTTGGAAACCAGCGGCATGTCCTTGTCATCGAAAATGATGCCGCGTGGAGGGTTGACATAGTACTCCACCACGCAGTTCTCCCGCATTTCAGGGGGAATCGTGTCGAACTGTTCGCTCGAATAGACAGGGTACATGTCAACGGAACCGCTGTATTTCTTCTGCTGGAAACAGGCGAGATAGACCATCCCGGCAAGGCACAGCAGGATGAACGCCGCGCAGAAGGCGATGACTATACGCTGTCTCTTGACAAAAACATCCTGCCGTTGTTTCTTCCTACTCATTGCTTACTTCGATTTTATAATAGCCGTTGGCGTTGGTCGTCACAAACCCCATATCGACGGCCTCCTGACGCAGCTTTTCCTCGTCCTCGGTGTAGATAACCTCATTGCGGATCTTGAGCTCCACCAGTGTGCTGTCGTACCGGTCCTGCAGCTGTTTGTTCCGCTTCTCCTTGTTGTTGATGGAATGTTCGTTCCACAGGGCGACCAGCACGATGAAAATCACGGCAGCGGCCCATACGCCCCATTTCTCGATGGAGCGCAGGAGATGGATGCCGGAGAAGGTTTCGCGGATGAAGGTCCGCAGCCGTCTCGGCTGTTTTGTTTTCTTGGGGGCAATGTCCTGGTTCTGGTACACTTCGTGGGGGTTAAAGGTTAATGGTTATCAAGGTTTTAATGGGGTCGGTGGTGGGGTCAGCGGCGGGCGGCGATACGCAGCTTGGCGCTTCGGGCGCGGGGGTTCGCGCCGATTTCATCGTCGTCGGGGACGACGGCCTTGCGGGTGACGGGCTCGAAGGGGGTGAGCGGGTTGCCGTAGAAGTCCTTTTCGATTTTGCCTTCGAAGTTGCCGGACTTCATGAAGTTCTTCACCAGCCGGTCTTCGAGCGAGTGGTAGGAGATGACGGCGAGCCGTCCGCCGGGTTTGAGCACCTCGGCGGCCTGTGCGAGGAAGCTGCGGAGCACCTCCATCTCGTCATTGACTTCGATGCGGAGGGCCTGGAACACCTGCGACAGGGTCTTGTTCTCCTTGCCGCGGGGCAGGAGCGGAGCGAGCACGTTGGCCAGGTCGGTGGTGGTGCGGATGGGTGTTTCGCGGCACGCTTCGATGCGGGCGGCAATCTGGCGGGCGTTGGACAACTCCCCGTACTTGTAGAAGAGGTCGGCCAGGGCCGCGACGGGATAGCGGTTCACCACCTCGGCGGCGGTGAGGCCGCGGGTGCTGTTCATCCGCATGTCAAGCACGCCCTCAAAACGGTGTGAGAAGCCCCGCTCGGGGGTGTCGAACTGGTGCGACGACACGCCAAGGTCGGCCAAGATGCCGTCGGCGGGACATCCATTATAATATTGTAAGAACTTCTTCAGGTTGCTGAAGTTCGACGGCACGAACTGGAAGCGCGGATCCTGCGGCACGTTGGCGGCGGCGTCCAGGTCCTGGTCGAACGCGATGAGCTTCCCTTCCGGGCCGAGCTTTTCCAGAATCAGCGACGAGTGGCCTCCCCCGCCGAAAGTGGCATCCACATAGACGCCGTCGGGATTGACAACCATCCCTTCCACAGACGGATGGAGAAGAACGGGGTTATGATACATTGCCACCCTCCTTCCCTGCCTTTTGGAACTCGCCCGAGTGCATCTGCGCGTTGATGACGGCGAAATCCTCCGGCGTCACTGCGTCGCACATGTTGTTGAAGTCGTTCTTGTTCCAGATTTCAATCTGCCCGTTGTCCAGAACCAACACCGCGTCGCCCGCAATGCCGTACTGGTCCATCAGGCTCTTGGGGAGCACGATGCGGTTCTGCGAGTCGGCCTCGATATAGGCGCTGTTGCGTAAAAGAATGTTGCGGTATAACTTGACCTGCAAATTGTTGCGATCCAAAGAATCCAAAAAGTCGGCCTGCTTCTGGTAGGCGGTCTGGGTCCACAGCATGATGTGCTTGCCGAAACCGACGGTGGCCCAGAATGACTGGCGGTCCTCCTCAGGCAATTCCTTGATCAAAGCAGCAGGCAACTTCAGCCGCCCGTACTTCTCAATGGAAACCTCAAACCAACGATATTTGAAACCAGTCATAAAATTCTTCTTGTAAAAAGCGCACAAAAGTACACTTTTATTTTATAAACATTCCATAAATAATAAAAATTTTCTGATTTTTGTTGAAAAACATATTTAAAATATTGATTATCAATGTGGAAAAAAATGGAAAAAATATTTTGAAACTTTACACTTATAAACATTAATCTATTGATAATTAATATGAAAAGAGAATTCTTCGCTTGATTTTACACTTCTCTTAAAATCAATATTTTATGATTTTTAGACTAGAAAAGATGATTTTTTTGGAAAAAAATGGAAGATTTTGGTCCCTTTTGGGCGCAAAAGGATGGGAAAGGAGGGTCGGAAAAACGAAATAATTAAGTACCTTTGCGCCTAATTAATAAAAGACATTTATGAGCTTCCTGTCCGAACTTGCTGCAGAAATCATCAATCCGCAAAGCATTGATTATAAAAATATTGCTGTCGTTCTCCCCAACAAGAGGGCGCAAGGGGCGTTGGACGTGGAGCTGGCGCGTGTGGCAGGAAGAAGCATTTTCCCGCCCGTGGTCTTCAGTATCGACGAATTTGTCGGAACGCTTTCCGGATTGGAGGTGCTCCCGATGTCGGAACTGCTGATTGAACTTTATGGGGTTTATGAAACAGTGGCCGCCCATCACCACACTGAAACAGATGATTTCCAGAAGTTTATGTCGTGGGGCGTAAACCTCATCGGTGACTTCAACGACATTGACCGGCAGCTGGCCGACGCGCACGAGGTCTTTTCGTACCTCAAGGATTTCAAGGACATCGGCATCGAAATCGACAGCGGAGGCCAACCCACGGCGGGCCAACGCCGGTATCTGGAATTTTATGGAATGCTGTACGAACTGTATGCCGGTTTGGGCGAAACCCTCCGCCAAAAGGGAAAAGCCTACCCGGGACTGGTCTATCGCACCGCCGCCGAAAAAATCACGGAATTGTCCGAAAACCAGGATTTTGCAAAATACTATTTTGCCGGATTGAACGCCATGACGCCGGCGGAGTCGCGCATCATCCATCATCTTTACGAGAAAGGGAAAGTGCAGTTCTTCTTTGATTTCGACCCGTTTTATCTTGAATATACGGCACAAATCCGGGAGGAACTTACCAAAACGTTCCACATGGAAACGCAGGATATCCACACCATCACCGCCCATTACGCCGGCGCGCCGAAGTCCGTGCGCACCTACGGCGTGAGCAAGACGATGAACCAGATATACGAGGCTGTGGACATCCTGAACCATATCGAACAGAAAGACCCCGGCGCGCTGAATCGCACCGCCGTTGTGTTCGCCGACGAGAGCCTGATTGTGCCGTTTGTCCATGCCTACGACCCCGTCAAGTGCAACATCAGCAAGAAATACCCGGCCCGCGGAACCGCTGCCTATCGTCTTTTGCAAATCCTTCTTTCAATGGCCCGGAATTTCCAACGCTTTCAGAATCAAGGGGAAATCAAGGACGGGAAGGAGGATGCCGCAGCGTACTACCATAAGGATGTCCTGTCGCTCTACCGCGACCCGCTGGTGGCGGCGGCTTTCTTGCCGGACGGGACGGAACACCAGATGTTCGTGCGCTCGCTTTTGCAAAGCAACCAGCTCTTTTTTTCGCGCAGCACCCTCAACGGGCGGCTGCCCGAAAGTTGCCCCGATGCAACGGGCACCGGCGACCGCTTCGCCCATGCCATTTCCGACTATTTCCAGACTGTCGCCGACCGCCTGCCCGACAGTTTCAGCACCGACCGGCACCTTCTCCGCCTTTTTGCCGGCGCCGCCGATACCGCCGCGGAGGCACTGTCCCGTTTCCACGACACCGGGGCGGTGGATGTGCGCACGGTGGAGTTCTTCCTCCATGAAAAAATCGACCTGCTGGATCTCTCTTTCAAGGGAGACCGCAGATCGGGCGTGCAGGTGATGGGACTGCTGGAAACCCGCACCCTCGACTTCGACCATGTGGTGATGCTGTCGGTGAATGAGGGAATATTGCCTTCCGGAAACAACGACAATTCATTGATACTGTACGAGATAAAGAAACAATTCCACCTTTCCACCTACGAACAGAACGATGCCATCTATGGCTATCACTTTTTCCATTTGTTGCAGCGAGCCGCCGATGTCCACCTCATTTACAATGCAGACTCTTCGGACGAGGTGGCGGAGGAGAGCCGTTTCATCAAGCAGATTGCCTTCAAGAAGAAAAAGATGCAGCTGGAGAACCTCGTTTTCGAGCAGGTGGTGCGCCAGCCGCAATCGGCAGGAGGCGAGAGTGCGGTGCCGACCCTCTCCATCGCCAATACGGAGCAGACGAAGGATTTCCTCAGGCGTTTTCATTTTTCCGCCTCATCGTTAAGCGCCTACATCAATTGCCCGTTGCAGTTCTACCTGAAGTTCGTTGCGGGCGTTCTTCCCGAGGAGGAGATTGACGAGAATGTGGACCAGAGCACCATCGGGCTGGTGACACACAAGGCGTTGGAGGAGCTTGGGGAGGCGATGATCGAGTGTCCGGAGACGCCGCCCGCCGACCTGGTGGACGAGTGGATGGAGAAAATCGACGGGGACTACATTCCCGACCTGTTCAGCCTGTATGACGAGGTGAAAGGGCAGGACCTGTCGCGGGGAAGGCTCTACCTTGCGACGGAGGTGGTGCGCAAGACGCTGGCGGCCTATCTTCCGAAACTGCGCGAGGAGGTGGTGTCCGGCGGTGTACGGATCATCGGGTGCGAGCGGCGTTTTTCCTGCGCGCTGGACGTGGGGGGGACTTCCGTCACGCTCAAAGGGTTTGCCGACCGTATCGACCAGCGCGGCAAGGGGGTTTCCATTCTTGACTACAAGAGCGGCCAATCCCACGCCACCACATTCAAGACCATCGGCGACCTCTTCACGGACACGAACAAAAAACACATCTTCCAGTTGTTCTACTACATGCTTCTGTACAAGTACCGCAGCAGGGAGGATTTTCCGAAGGACCGCTTTCCCGACACCCTTCCGGAAGCGGGGATCATCTATCTCCGCGATGTGTTGAAAGGGGCAGATCCGACCCATTTCGCCAGCCAGTCGCTGACGAAGAAGGAGCAGGCCGCGCTGGCAGCGGAAGGGAAGGGAATCCCGACACCCGAGGAACTTGTGCAGGAGTTCGAGAATCTGCTTAAAATCTACATAAAAGATATCCTGGAAACGGAAAAATTTGCGCAGACTTCTGATTTAAAACATTGTAAATATTGCGATTATACACTTGTCTGCCAGCGGAAGCCAAAGGACTTTTCCGTATTGTGATTGTTTTTTTAAAAGATTCATCTTTGTCCAATATTTTATTGTAATTTTGCAGCCAATTTTAAAAAGAGATCAAAATGAAAAAAATTGTCACCTTTATATTGTTAATGGCTGTTGCAGCCGTCTATGCACAGAGTTTCCAAATCACCTATAACGGCGAACCCGTGGGCGAGGAGTTCAACTACATTGTCGAGGAAGCGAACGATGACAATGAACTGATTTTCGTCATCACCAACACCTCTTCAGAGGAGATTTCCATCTCTTTGAGCAGGCGGGTCATTTCCGAAGTGCCGGGCTCCTACAATATTTTCTGCTTCGGCGGCGGGTGCTACGACAGCCAAAACCAAGCGGACAACCCGATGGTTCTCCAGCCGGGCGAGACTTCAGAAGGCAGCGATTTCCATTTCGTTTACAATCCCTGTGGGAACGAAGGGACCACGTCGGTGAACTACTCATTCACCTCAACTGATTACAGCGTTTCCGTACTGATCAACTACATCTATTCCACGGTAGGCATCGGCAATTCCGACCTCTCGGTGAACAGTCTTGCCGCCTATCCGAACCCCGCTACCTCCACTGTGACTGTCGCCTACGACCTGTCGGGCATCAGTGGCAGCGATGTCAACCTGGTCATCACCAACCTTGTAGGAAGCAAGGTGGCTGTCCGTTCCCTCAACGGCACCTCCGGGAAAGTCGGCGTGGACATCTCCAACCTCGATGCCGGCATCTATTTCTACTCCATCGAAGCCAACGGACAGGCGATTTCCACACGGAAATTAATTGTCAAGTAAATTTCTTTCTAATTTCTTTTCGGAATGGAAGTAACCCGTATATTCGACATTCTTCCACACTACGCCATTCATCTGCAAAGGGATGACGCTCTTTGCGGCAAGGAGAACGGTGTTTGGAAGCATTATAGCACCACCCAGTACGTCAATATTGTCAACAACATCAGTTACGGACTGATGCAGCTCGGGGTGAAGAAGGGCGACAAGATCGCCTCCATCAGCGCGGGACGGCCCGAATGGAACTTCCTCGACATGGCCATCATACAGCTGGGAGCCATCCATGTGCCGATTTATCCCACCATCAGCGAGAACGACTACAAGTACATCCTGCACCACGCGGATGTGAAGATGGTTTTCGTTTCCGGATGGGACATCCTCCGCAAGATCGAGAACCTCATCGCCGAAATCCCGAACCTGAAGGACAATGTCTATACCTTCCGCAACCTCCGCGGGTATCACCACCTGAACGAGGTTATCGAAATCGGTGCGGCCAACCCGAGTCCGCAGTACCTCAAGGAGATACGGGAACGCATCTCCCCCGACGACGTGATGACCATGATCTACACCTCGGGCACCACGGGCACGATGAAGGGGGTGCAGCTCACCCACCGCAACATCATCAGCAACTTCAAGGCCATCCTGCCGATTGTACCGGTGCATCCGCAAACCCGCGTGCTGAGCTACCTGCCGCTGTGCCACATCTACGAACGGATGATGAACTACGCGTGGCAGTACCTCGGCATCCCCATCTACTACGCCGAAAGCCTCGGCACCATCGCCGACAACCTGCGCGAAATCAAGCCCACCATCTTCACGACGGTGCCGCGCCTGCTGGAGAAGTTCTACGACCGCATCATCGCCACCGGCCGCAAGATGCCCAAAGTGAAGAAGAAACTCTTCTTCTGGGCCGACGAGGTGGCCAGCAACTACGAACTGGAAGCGGAGCAGTCGAAGCGCTACCGTCGCCAGCTGAAACGCGCCCGCGCCCTCGTCCTCAACAAGTGGTACGAAGCGCTCGGCGGCCGTCTGGAGGTAATTGTCTCCGGCGGCGCCGCCATGCAGACGCGCCTCTGCCGCATCTTCTGGGCCATGGGCATCACCGTGCTGGAAGGCTACGGCATGACCGAGACCTCCCCTGTCATCGCTGTCGGCAGTTTCTTCAAGAAAGGTTTCAAGTTCGGCACCGTGGGGCAGCCGCTGCCCGGCATCGAGGTCAAGCTTGCCAACGACGGCGAAATCCTCACGCGGGGCCACTGCGTCACCCCCGGCTACTACAAAGCCGACGACATCACCCGCGAAACCATCGACGAGGACGGCTGGCTACATACGGGCGACATCGGGGCCTTCGAACCCGAAGGGCAGCTGCGAATCACCGGCCGCAAGAAGGAGATGTTCAAGACGGCTTTCGGCAAGTACGTCGTCCCCACCCTCGTGGAGGGCAAGTTCATGGAGGACTCGCTTATCGACAACATCATGGTCATCGGCGAGAACAAGAAGTTCGCGGCGGCGCTCATCGTGCCCAACTTCTCAGACCTCCGCTCATGGTGCACCCGCAAGGGCATCCATTACACCACCAACGAGGAGATGATCAAGCATCCCGACGTCTTGAAGAAATACAAGAAGATCCAGGACCGCTGTAACGCCCAGTTGGGTGAGACGGAGCGTGTGATGCGCTTTGCCCTCATCGACTACGAGTGGGGCGTGCCGACGGGCGAACTCACCGCCACCCTCAAACTCAAGCGGAAGTTCATCTCCGAAAAGTTTGCGGACAAGATTGAAAAATTGTTTGAATAATTAAAAATATCATCATAATGAAACAGTTAATCGAATGTGTACCGAATTTTAGCGAGGGGCGGAACCTCGAAGTCATCAAGCAAATCACCAACGAGATTGAAACCGTAGAGGGCATCAAGCTTCTGGATGTGGATCCCGGTGCTTCCACCAACCGCACGGTCGTCACCTTTGTAGGCGAGCCCGCCGACGTGCTGGAAGCCGCTTTCCGCGGCATCCGCAAGGCGCAGGAACTCATCGACATGCGCAACCACCACGGCGACCACCCGCGCTTCGGCGCCACCGACGTGTGCCCGCTCGTTCCCGTAGCCGGCATCACCATGGAAGAGACCGCCGAGTACGCCCGCAAGCTGGCGGAACGGGTCGGCAAGGAACTCAACATCCCCGTTTTCTGCTACGAGAATTCCGCTTTCAAGCCGGAACGCCGCAACCTCGCCAACTGCCGCCAGGGTGAGTACGAAGCGCTGAAAGAGCGTATCGTCACCAAGGAGTGGAAACCCGACTTCGGTCCCAACAAGTTCACCGAAAGCGTGGCCAAGAGCGGTGCCAGCGCCATCGGCGCCCGCGACTTCCTCATCGCCGTGAACTACAACCTCAACACCACCTCCACCCGCCGCGCCAACGCCATCGCGTTCGACGTCCGCGAAAAGGGCCGTCCGAAGCGCGAAGGCAACCCCATCACCGGCAAGATCGTCAAGGATGCCGCCGGCAACCCCGTGATGATTCCCGGCACGCTGAAGGGGACGAAGGCCATTGGCTGGTTCATCAAGGAATACGGCATCGCCCAGGTCTCGATGAACATCACCAGCATCCGCGAAACCCCGCTGCACGTCGCTTTCGAGGAGGTGTGCAAGAAAGCCGCCGCCCGCGGCATCCGCGTCACCGGCACCGAAATCGTCGGCCTCGTGCCCAAGTCGGTCCTCATCGACGCCGCCGACTACTACCTCGCCAAGCAGCAGCGCTCCCTCGGCATCGACGAAGCCGAAAAGATGAAAATCGCCATCAAGTCGATGGGACTGGACGACCTCAAGCCGTTCGACCCCGCCGAAAAAGTCATTGAATACATGATTGCCGACAAGGCCAGCGACCGTCTGGTGGACATGACCTGCGAGGGTTTTGCCAACGAGACCGCATCGGAGAGTCCCGCACCCGGCGGCGGCTCCATTGCCGCCTACATGGGTTCGCTCGGCGCCGCCCTCGGCACGATGGTGGCCAACCTCTCCTCCCACAAGCCCGGCTGGGACGCCAAATGGCGCTACTTCTCCGACATTGCCGAAAAGGGCCAGAAGCTGAAGGACGAGCTCATCCACTTGGTGGACGAGGACACCAACGCCTTCAACAAGATCATGAGCGCCTTCGGTCTGCCGAAGGGCACGGACGAGGAGAAAGCCGCCCGTAAGCGCGCCATCCAGGAGGCCACGAAGTATGCCACGGAGGTGCCGTTCCGTACGGTGCAGCGCTCCTTTGAAGTGTTTGAAATCTGCGAGCTGATGATCAAGAAAGGCAACCCCAACTCCGTCACCGACGGCGCAGTGGGTGTGCTTTGCGCGGAGGCCGCCGTCACGGGAGCCTATCTGAACGTCAAGATCAACGCCTCCTCGTTGGAAGACAAGGAGTTCGCCAACAAGATTGTGGCCGAGGCCCACGACTATGTGGTGCGCGCCAACCGCATCAAGAGCCGCCTGATCAAGCTGGTGGACAAGCAGTTGTCGTAAGCGTACGAATTTAAACAGGAAAAGGGAAGCTATTTCCGAAGCAATTTCTCGAAAGGCACCTGCTCCCGTTGCGACCGAAGCAGCAGTGGCCGGTAGGTGTCTTTGTTGCCGAGTGTTTCATTCAGCGAAGTGATTTCCGGATCGGCGACGTAGCTGTCATCCAAGACGGACAGAGCCTCCTCTATGAAGCCCCAGCCAAAGTCGTAAAGATTGGCTTCGGTTATCATCAACAGTATAATATCGTGGTCTTCAATAATTTCCGACAATTTTGATTTGTCGGCCCACACGATATTTTCCCAAATGTCGGGATAGACGGTACGGTTGTAGTACCAGAAGGTATTTTGGGAGAACAAGTTTTGGGATATGCCGCTATTCCAGATGCTCCAGTAGTAGCTGTCAGCGATGGTGAACACGCGGGGCCGGGCGTGCCTGCTGCTGTCGTAGAGGAAGGTGCGTATGGGGAAGTTCATCGTTTCATGCGGCAGTTCGCAAAGCAGGTTCATCGGTGGTTCCATGTCGAAATCGAGGTCCTTGTTATAGGTGGAGTTGGAGTCGCCGAGAGCGAGGCAGTCGGGCAGGTCGATGGCACAGGTTTGTTCGATGAAGCGGGTGAGCGTGTCGGCGGCGAGCCATAGCCCATAGCTGCTCCAGTGTACCCCGTATTTCGAGTAAAGTTTGTGCGGGCGCAAGGGTTTCTGCTCCACAAAGTAGCGGTTGAGGTCCAAGCAACAGACACCCTGCCGGTTGCATTCACGGGTGAAACCCTCGTAATTGCTGATACCCTTCTTCTCGGGGTGATAACGGTCGGGGATAGCCTCCGGCGAGAAGGAGGCCTTGCCCGGTTCAAAAACAAGAATCAGGTGTTTATGGTATTGTTTTTCAAGAAGTTCCTGAAGGCGTTTCAGGTTCGCAACTTTTTTCCGGATGAAATATTCACCAATGTAGTTGTGCCCGAGATATTCCGTTATGTAGATTTCCTCAAAGAAGCAGTCGTTCTTCCCCAGCACCAATTTTTCGGTTTTACTGTAGCGGAACGCCCTGAAATTGATTTCGTTATGAAGCCGGACCCAGTAATTGGAACACCCTATATTCTGTCGGACCAACTTGTCGGCGTTTTCCTGGAATTGGTTGGAGATGACCGATTTCCACGTAAGGGGTGCGTCACCCTTGTCTATATAGTCGATACCTTGCAGTTTGTTGCCTGAAATTTGGGGGAATTGCGACAAAACAAGAGGAAAAAGCAACAAAACCATAATGAAAAGCCAAAGAAGGAAGGCGGTCTTATTGTGGTTTTGATTCATATAAGAGATTCTTTTTCTTCTGTAAAACTTTCATTATTAACGAGATTCATTTAATAATATTATAAAATGAAAAAAATTTTTCTTCAATGTCTGATGTTTTAAAAAAAGTTGTATTTTTGCAGCCTCAAAATCAAAGAGCGGTGCTATAGCTCAGTTGGTAGAGCAACGGACTGAAAATCCGTGTGTCCCTGGTTCAATTCCCGGTAGCACCACCCGAAAAAAGACCTTCCTGGAAGGTCTTTTTTTGTTATGCACACTTTCATTTTTATATACTTTCTGACTTGATGAGCCTGCAACATTATGAACTTTGTTGTATTTTTGCGGCTTCAAAACAAGGAATCGTATAATTAATTCATATCACAATGAGAAATAAGATCAATCTTTTGTGCATCATTTTTATGATGTTTGTCTTTTCCGTGCGTGCGGACGAAGGCATGTGGCTCCCCTATTCCATTAACGGACAGAATCTTGCCGATATGAAGCGGCTTGGTTGCAAGCTTACTGCGGAGCAGATTTTCAGTTTCAACCAGCCCAGTTTGAAGGATGCCATCGTGCAGTTCGGCGGCGGATGTACCGGCGAGCTGATCTCGCCCGAAGGCCTGCTGCTCACCAACCACCACTGCGGACTCTCCTACGTGCAGAGCCATGCTTCCGTGGAACACGACTATCTTCAGGACGGTTTCTGGGCCAGAAGCAAAGACCAAGAGCTTCCGAATGAAGGACTTACCGTTTCTTTTCTTACTTATATCGAAGATGTTACCGCTGAAATTCTGAAAGGAGTGGACAACAACACCTCCGAAGCCGACCGCGCTGAGATTATCAAAGAGAACGGCAAGAAGATTATTGCCGACCGCAAGGGTAAACGCGACGTGAAGGTGGAAATCGTGCCTTTCTACCATGGCAACCAGTTCATCCTTTTTGTATATGACGTTTACAAAGATGTCCGTCTGGTGGCGTGCCCGCCGTGGGGCATCGGCAAGTTCGGCGCCGACACCGACAACTGGACGTGGCCGCGCCACAAGGGCGACTTCTGCATCTTCCGCGTCTATACTGCCCCCGACGGCTCTCCCGCAACCTACAGCAAGGACAACGTCCCGATGAAATCGAAGCACTACCTGCCGATTTCGCTCAAGGGAGTGCAGCAGGGCGACTACACCATGATTCTCGGCTATCCGGGCTCCACCGACCGCTACTCGGCTTCGGGCTCCGTCCGGAACGTCATCGAGCAGGAAGGCCCCGCCATCGTCAGCTGCCGCACCACCAAGCTGGAGCAGTACCGCAAGCACATGGACGCCGACCCCGCCGTCTTCATCCAGTATGCCTCCAAACAGGCCAGCGTCAGCAACTACTGGAAATACTACATCGGCCAGGTGAAACAGCTCCAGCGCAACAAGGTTTTGGAGAAACGCCTTGAACAGGAGAAGGCCTTCCGCGAGTGGGCTGCTCAGGACAAAGTCCGCCAAGCCAAATATGCCGGCATCTTCGATGAAATGGACAAATATTGGGAATATCAGTCACAGTTCACCAAAGCTTTGATCTATTACCGCGAGGCGGGTTGGCGCGGGGGCGAGGCCGTCGCTTTCGCAGTGAAATTCAGAGCGTTGAATTTCGCTTTGGCGCAAAAGGCCCCGCAAGAGAAAATTGATGCCTACGTCAAAAGTCTGAAAGCGGCATCGAAGGACTTTTTCAAAGATTACAACAAGGAACTCGACCGCGACGTGACGATTGCGCTGCTGAACCTTTTCTACAAAGAGGTGGACCGCAACATGCAGTGCGGAGTCCTTCGGAAAGGGGACAAGACGGGCGGCGACTTCACCGCTTTTGTGGACAACGCCTTCGCCAAATCCATTTTTGTGGATGCCAATAAACTGAATGCCTGGCTCGACAATCCCAAATCGCTTGCAAAAGACCCGATTTTCGATTTAATGTCCAACATTGTGGAAGCCTACGTCGAATTAAGTGACGTTGCAAGCAAAGTGGACTGTAGCCGTGCCGACCGCCTCTACATGGAGGGTCTGATGGAGATGCAGAAGGACCGCAACTTCTACCCCGACGCCAACTTTACCATGCGCCTCACTTACGGCAGCGTGCAGGATTGCAAGCCGACCGACGGCGTGGAGTACAGCTACGTCACCACCCTCGACGGCGTGATGCAGAAGTACGTGCCCGGCAACTGGGAATTCGACGTGCCGAAAGACCTCATCAAGCTGTGGGAGAACCACGACTACGGCCGCTACGCCGACAAAAACGGCAACCTGATTGTGAACTTCATCACCACCAACGACATCACGGGCGGCAACTCCGGCAGTCCGGTGATCGACGCCAACGGCAACCTCATCGGTCTGGCCTTCGACGGCAACTGGGAGGCCATGAGCGGCGACATCTCCTTCGAGAACCAGGTGCAGCGCACCATCTGCATGGACATGCGCTACCTGCTGTTCATCATCGACAAGATGGCCAACGCCCAGAACCTGATGCAGGAGCTGACGATTGTGGAGTGATTCAGTCGGTTTTAACGGCACACACAGCGGCATAACGACACCGACCCAAAACACTGAATTCAAAAAAAAATTATGAAAATTGAGACTTCCTATGAAGAACTTCCCATTGCTGATTTCGTCGGTATCATCCTTGTCGGGGATGAGCGTGCGGACGAGGCAATGTACTATCTGCTGTACCAGCGGCTCTATCCGCAGCTGCGGAAGCGGTTTGAAGTTGTTAAAAACCAACTTCTTGACGATTTCGATGACGTGCTGGTTGACTTCCTGTTCTATCTGCGGGACGGGAGGGACAGCGACGAGGGCAATCCTTACCCGTCGCTTCGGCGCATCCGGAATCGGGAGACTTTTGGAGGATGGCTTCTCAACACATTCCGCAACTACCTCAGCGTGAGGGCTGCAAAGGAGAATCGGCTCTCGTATTCGGAACACGACTTCAACGACAATATCAGTGAAGACACCGCTCCCTCCATCCTGACCGACGAGCAAAAACTCTCCTTTGCGGCCGACCTGATTGCCTACGCCCATCAGGTGATGTCTCCCCGCGACAATTTCATTTTCTTCCGCACCCTGCTCACGCTGCTAAACAAGCAGGCGGCATTGTCCAGCGAGGCCGTGGCACAAGCCCTTGGCATGACCGACATTGCCTACCGCGTGTCTGTGCACCGCATGAAGGGCAGTTTGACGAAGTACCGCACCCGCTTGCTTCAAGGCGAAAACCTGCCCCTTGACGAACCGCATCGTGAAATGTCCCGCCGCATCAACGAAGAGTTCACCCACCTTTATCCGACACTGTTCCATTATTACGAACAAATCATTGACACACTGGATAGTGCCGCTGCCATCAGGAAGCTCCGTGAGAAGTATCTTGCTGCCACGGGCACCGAGGCCCACGAGCCCGAAGCGACCTATGCCGCACCACTTTCCAAATCGGCGCTTTGGAACAAACTGACTTTGTTCCTCAAAGGGTAAACTGTATTGATCCCTTACATAAGTTCAAAGGCATATCAAATCCATACGGCACTATAACCTAATCGGTAATATAAACGAACAAGCTGTCGGACAAACGGTAGTCGGCAAGTTTTTCCCGGATGATGCGCGTGAAGAATGCAAACAAATCGTTGTAACCTTCCATAAAAATCTTCCCGTCAATGCTTAAAAGGACAAGGTCCAGATGGAGATATAAATCGCGATATGGATTATCGGGAATCTCCATTGGAAAGTATTGAAGAAAATCAGACTGGTAGCATTCGTATTGTTTCTTGTCTGCGAGGTCGATCCATTCTTGCAGGTTATTGGTCTTCGACATCTCTTTTATGGCATCCGCCTGCCCATAATCGCTGGTATATCGAAGTTTGTAAAATGAATCCAAAAATTGCAGCCATTCTTTTTCGGCCACTTCAGGATTCAGACAGAGGTCGATACGTTCGTCTGTTTCTTCCATCTGATAGATTCCATTTCGGTTGAATGTCTGTTCAAAATGCTTCTTGAAGTTGCCAATGCTTTTGAACGCCTCCTTCACATTCTTCACGTTTGCAGAGATGCGTGTGGCAATGCCAATAAATAAATATTGTCCCATATTACTGTTTTTTAGTTGATGAATATTTGACAGCAGCAAGCACCTTGCTCGCTGCGCTTTTCACCCCTATAGTATTGTCATTTCCCAAATTGTTACACACCCTTGAAAAAATTTTTTTCAAAATTTAGATGTAACATTTCCGGTTTGTGCATACTTATAGGAAAAACGAAAAATGTGATAGCTATGAGTTTGGATTTATACATCAAATCGGGAAAAACCAAACAGGAAGGCGGCACTGGGGTTTATGTCAGAGAAAACGGCAAAACAGTCGAGTTAAAGACGCTGGATGAAGTCAAAAAGCATTTCCCTAATGCTGATTTCAGTCATATAAGGGAGGATATATACGAAACTAATATCGTGTGGCATGAAAATATTACGCACAATCTGGGGGAGATGGCACGCAATGTTCCCATCGGTTGCCTGAGCCTATACGACTATCTGTGGCATCCCAAAGAGCACGGTTTTGAGAAAGTGTCAGAAGAATACAGAAAAGGAATCTTTGACGGATTGCAGTTTTTGAAGAATCACAAAGAAGAACTTTTAGCCTTTGAACCACCTGCTGACCCTGACACTGGCAAACGGTGGGGAGATTACAACGTGTTAGTGTCGTTCTGTGACTCTCTCGCATTATGTTTGTCGGAGTTAAACCTCTCTGAAGTATGTGAGATAGAATCGGATGTATGAGCAGAAAGGGTAATGGGAAAATCTTTCAAAAATGAATATTTTGATTGCGTTGTCCCTATTTTTCCGCCAGCAATGATTTATACAGATCAACAATCTTGCGCATCGTCCTGATGTATAGTTTCAGTTCGGCGGATGTGAGAGGACTGCGTTTCCCAGTCATAAGACTGATTTCTTGAAATTGGTTCACAAAGTCGTGGTAGTCTATGGAACCAATCTGATAAAGCAACAACGTCTCCGCAAAAACAGAATAATTCAAGTTGCTGAAAGCCTTGAATGTATAATAGTCATCGGCTTCGTACACCATTTCGCAAAACCGTTGTGCCACTGTTGGACAAAAGAATCTCCCATCAAAAATATTTAGATAGAGTTCATATTCCTTGTAAGCATCAATGGATTCATCCACATATTCCGCAGATGTGCGCATAAAATATGCCGGCGAAGTATGGCATGTGGGCACTAACTGGTTTAAAAGATCTGCCAACTTTTCCGCTTGTGCGTATGATTCAGGGTGCTCACTGATCGCCAAATATCGCAAGTCGGACATCATGTGGTATCGTCCGTACACGAGTGTCAGTTTGCAAGCCAGCATGGCATCCAACGCGCGGAGCAGCCATCTTTCAGTGCGTGACTCCAGCGGCAGTAAATGCCGCATTGTCTTCTCTGAAAAATAGCCTTGAGGAACTGTTTGACCTGCATTATACATATCATTAATCATTGTTCTCCATTTGTCAACCCTATGGTATTGTTATTCCCAAAAATGTTACACACCCCTGAAAAAAATTTTTTTCAAAATTCAGATGTAACATTTCCAGTTTTTGCATACTTATTGGTAAAGCAAATAAAAACGCAACTACATGGGACAGCGAACAAACATTCTCCTGCAAATCGAAGGGCGCAGCGGTGCACGCTTAAACCGCGTTTACCACCTCCACTGGGGCTATACAAATATATGCCTATGGCCTTTCTCCACCTCCTTTCCAGTCAATACTTCCGACGAAGCACGATGGACATTTTTGAATTCTTTACCTCTGTCCTCAAGCTAGATGGCATCATAGACATAGAAAAAGAGTGGGGGTGTTACGATTTCAGCAAGCTCGTTGACTGCCAAAGTGCATTAGAGCATTGTGACAACAATAATGGGGCAATGGTCGTCATTATCAAGGAAGAGGAGAGGAAAATTGTTTTTCCCTCATACAAGTTGGGGTTTCTGCTGGGTCCAGAGGATGCGGAAGGAGAAAAACCCTTCGCACGATGGGTAAAACTCCAAGAGTTCTTACGACACCAGTGTAGATACGATGAACAGCGTGACGACATCTTCGCCCATGCCTTTGATGCACTCACCGCCTTTTCAGGAACGCAATACCTTTCGGAACCACTGCATTGAGGATTTTAAATACTGGGAAATGCTATTTTTTCAAGAAAAGATGTATTTTTGCCACCCTCTTGCAAATAGGAACAATCATGCCCCACCCCACCGCCCCCGACATCATCGCCTACATGGAATCCCTGCGCAACGAGAAGCAGCGGGCCGTGCTGATGCGGTTTTTCAAGACGAGGCCGGGACAGTACGGCGAGGGCGACGAGTTCCTCGGTCTCAAGGTGCCGCAGACCCGCGAAATAGTGAAGGCCGCCGCCAAGGACTTCCCGCTTGAGGAGGTGCCGGAACTGCTGATGTCGCACTGGCACGAGGTGCGCCTCTGCGGACTGCTGATCCTCGTCGCGAAGTTCGAGAAACTATGCACCAAACGGCTGGCGAACAACCCAAAGGCAGCCCGCCAACGGGACGAAATCCTCACCCTTTATCTGCAACACGCCGAGCAAGCCAACAACTGGGACTTGGTGGATCTGTCCACCCATAAGATTTTGGGCAACTGGCTATTGCTTCCTACCCTCCTTGGTGGGAAGGAACTGGACATGCACGAAGATTACAAGGTGCAGGTGATGGACGAGCTGGCCGCCAGCCCCTGCCTCTGGAAGCAGCGGATGAGCATGGTCTGCACGTGGAAAACCATCCAGCAGGGCGACTCATGGTGGTGCCTGCGCTACGCGGAAAAACACCTCCACCACCCGCACGACCTGATGCAGAAGGCCGTCGGCTGGATGCTGCGCGAGATGGGCAAACGGGTGAGTGTGGATCTGCTGCGCGAATTTCTCCGCCTGCACGCCCACGAGATGCCCCGCACCGCCCTCCGCTACGCCATCGAACAACTAGACGACGAGGAGCGCCGGCATTGGATGACACTGGTTTGAGAATGACCAGTGCAATATTTGGATTCTTTTTGCGTCTTACCCAGTGTCAACCGCATCAAAAATGAAAAAAATCATTTCACTTACGCTTTGCATCCTGTTCTTTCTCGCGATAGGAAAGACAGCTTTCGGTCTTGATATTCAGCCGATTGACGCAAGGTGTAACCAATACACCCTTTCCTGCCATATCGACGGGGATTCGTTGCACATCACCGGTAATTGCACTTTCATTTACGACAATAATTTTCAGGAAAATAATTATTTATTGCTGTCGGAAGCCATTCATATCCAGTCTCTTGATATCAGCAACTACCAGCGTATCGGCGACACACTCACTTTCTCAAACCATCCTCCACAAATCACATTCAGCTATACAGTATCGCTTGCCGACTACCGCACCGCCGATGGCGCCATCGTGCTAAGGCGAGAGGGCAATTGGTACCCGCACCGAAACGGCGAACTGCTGACCGCGGAGGTTCACCTAAACGCTGACGGCTACTATATGATTGGCGGCAGCGAGTCCCAGCCCTCATTCGAACTACACATTCTCCTGTTACCCAAGGAGAAATACGAGCGCCGCGCAGAGATGAATGCGGTGCGACCGTTTTTCTTCTACCATCTTAAAGAGGATACCACAGCCCATCCCGAAGCATTCTACCGCGAGTTTATGGAGTCGTACAGCTTTTATAGCACTTTCTTCGGTGACACGCTTTCGTGCCTGCCTATGGAAATTGTTGAGATTGGCGACCCTCAGTTCGTCATGTGCCAATCTCTGCGTGACATGATTATTTTCGGTCCGTGGTTCTTGCAGGTTTACAATATGATGCCCGATTTTTCATGGGTACCGCATGAGGTCGCGCACCAATGGTGGGGAAACAGCCTCTTCTTTGAGCATCGCGATTATGCGCTGAGCGAGAGCCTTACGGAATACATTAAGTTGCAATTCCTCAAAAGCCGCCATCTCGGGTACGACGAACAGATGGAGTACTACCAGACCGTGAGCGACCAAGCCACGGAACACTTGCCCATCGCCGACATCCACAACGTGGAAGGGCAGGATGCGTCCATCGCCATCTACCATACTGCACCCCTGCGATTGGAGAAGACACAAGGAGTTGATACGCCCTCTTTATTGAAAAAACTATATCAAAACAGAAAAGGAACGTTGGTCAGCCGGGAGGTCTTCCTCCGAGAATGTGGCAAGCTGCGGGAATGGCTGTACGAAAAATAATAATAGTAATGAACAAACGCCGTATCTTCCTCTGCATTCTCGCCTGCCTCCTCATGGGCATTGCCTTCACCTCCAAAGCCCAGAGTCCCTACAAGCACAGCATCGGGGTCACGCTCGGTACCGCACAGGCCGTGGGTTTCAAAACCTTCCCGACCGACCACTTCGCCATCCAGCTCGACCTCGGAACCAAATACACCTACGTCTATGGCTCTCACCTGTGGACGTTTGAGCTGGCGCCGAATTTCATGTACGAAGGCCGGTTGATCGGAGGCTTGTACGGCTTTGTGGGAGGAGGCGGAAGCATCGGCTACTGCTGGAAAAACTATCACTATTTCAACGCTTGGGGAGAGACGTCAAGCCGCAACAACGCCAAAGGCGGCCTCAACGGCTTCTTCGGCATGGAGTACAAATTTGCCATACCCCTCACCCTGCAGTTCGATTTCCGCCCGGGCTACCGATGTATCTTCAACAAGGGATTCTCCGAGCATTGCTTCGACTGGGGCCTGAATTTTGGCCTGCGGTACACGTTCTGACAACAGCCTCGTGCCGTCACTTGCTCTTGACGAGGCGTACCGCTCGCCAACTGCACTGTTCAACAGGGCCCACGCCGAACATGGTCGGGTTGAAGTTGCAAGACCATGATTTCCCCAATTCCCCGATGGTGGATGTCCAATAGTTGCCATGTCTTCCTACCTGCCAATCGCCCTTGCAGTCGCGGAATCCCGATGCCGGCAGGAAAATGGAGTTGCCATTACTCCCCGTCACCTTATAGCCTTTGCGGGTCCATGTCCAACTGCATTTCTCCACCAGCTCGTCGAACTGTGCTCTTGTGGGGAGGCTGTCGCCATACGTCAGAAAAGCAGCATCGAAAGAAAGCATTTCCGACTCGTTTGCATCTTTCCAAAGGGTACCGCTCGGCAAGCCCAAGTCCACGTACTGCTGCGCGTTCATTGTCAATGCCATCAGGCACATCGTGATAGTTAAAAGGATTTTTTTCATGGTTTGGGATTTTATTTAAACGAGGGCAAAATTACGAAAAAAATTCAGAAATAGTTGTACTTTTGCGGCGACATGAATTATACAGCTCATTACTCCTCCCCTATCGGCGGCATCACGCTCGCCAGCGACGGCGCCGCACTCACCGGATTGTGGTTCGATGGGCAGAAACACTTTGCCGCCACACTTGCTGGCGCTCCCTTTGAGAAACCTGATTTACCTGTTTTTGCGGAAACTCGCCACTGGCTTGACCTCTATTTTGCCGGCCAATGTCCCGACTTCACCCCGCCGCTCGCCCCGACGGGAACACCGTTCCAGCAAAAGGTCTGGAACATCCTTCTCGACATACCTTACGGAAAGACAACGACCTACGGGGAAATTGCCAAACGAATTGTAGAGACGTTTCATGAAACGTCCCTACGCCCTGCCCACATGTCACCCCAGGCTGTCGGAGGCGCAGTGGGTCGTAATCCCGTCAGCCTCATCATCCCCTGTCACCGTGTGGTCGGTGCCGACGGCTCGTTGACTGGTTACGCGGGCGGTTTAGAAAGGAAATCGTGGCTGTTGCGGAAGGAACGCGGTTGGTGAGAAACGCGATGTTTTCAAAGCAGTGACTTCTTGAATTCCTGAAAGGGGAACCGAATTCTTCAATAAACCTTTGTCGGTTTCAAGACCTTCCGCCTTATTTGACAATTCTCCACTCCCCTGGCTGGAGGTCACCCAGGCCGAGGTCGCCGATTTGGACGCGGATGAGCCGCAGGGTGGGGAAGCCGACTGCTGCGGTCATGTGGCGCACCTGGCGGTTCTTGCCTTCGGTGAGGGTAAGGCGCACCCAGCTGGTGGGGATGCTGGCGCGGTAGCGGATGGGCGGCACGCGCTCCCAGAGGTTCTCCGGCGGCAGCGCCTTTTCCGCGGTGCAGGGGCGGGTGCGGTAGCCTTTGATGACAACACCCTTGGCCAGTTTCTGCAAAGCCTCCTCGGTGATTTCGCCGTCCACTTGGGCGAGGTAGGTGCGCGGGTGGGCGTTCTTCGGATCCAGCAGCCGCTTGACCAGCCGTCCGTCGTCGGTCAGCAGTAAGGCGCCCTCGCTGTCGTGGTCCAGCCGTCCCGCGGCATAGACTCCGGGCGGGAAACCGAACTCGTCGAGGGCCCGATGGCCGCCCTCGGGCGTAAACTGACTCAGCACCCCGTAGGGTTTATTGAACAAGATGACCATAATCTGCTTTCCTGTTTAACGTTCCTTGTGAGGATTTTTGAGGTGCAAAGATAAGAAAATTTACAAAAACAGATGTCAGAAATCGCGGCATGCGCTGGATCTCGCATGTCCGCAAGCTGTCGCCAGAGGGATTGAATATCCCTTGCGCTGCCGCGGGCATCCGAGCAAACAAAAAGGACATCGCTTCCGCGATGCCTCCTAATTGTTTCCCGTCAGCCTTACGTCCGCAAGCAGACGACGGCTTCCTGTAAACAATTAAGGCGACACTTTTCGTGTCGCCTTTTTGCTTGCGGAGAGTGAGGGATTCGAACCCCCGG
>JAEEGL016635938.1_pt1 | contig 38762 bp, 30 predicted proteins | sample 9134231 | NCBI WGS metagenome assembly JAEEGL01 (sample SAMN16246548, study PRJNA631951) | gut metagenome | biome: gut microbiome; feature: rumen; material: fiber-attached | host: Bos | place: Iran: Karaj | collected 2018-10 | reverse complement strand
GAGAAGTTCCCAGCAGCACGTATCGATCGTAAGGATATGCAGTATCTTTACAATGATGGTGAGCTTTACAACTTCATGGATGTTGAGACATATGATCAGGTAGCTCTTACAGCTGACCAGATTGGTGATGCTCTTAAGTTTGTTAAGGAAAATGAAATCGTAAAGATGCTTTCACATAATGGTTCTATCTTCTCAGTTGAGCCACCTATGTTCGTAGAGCTTCAGATCACAGATACAGAGCCAGGTTTCAAGGGCGATACAGCTACAGGTGCTACAAAGCCTGCTACAGTTGAGACTGGTGCTGTTGTATACGTTCCACTTTTCGTTGAGAACGGCGAGACAATCAAGATCGATACAAGAACAGGAGAGTACTTGTCAAGAGTATAATTTTATTATGGACTATAGAGAATATCCGCTTTCACAGCTACTTCAAAATAGAAAAATATTTGCCGTATTTGATGAGGAGTTCAGAAAGGGTACATGGCTAGATGCCACCGCACTCCTTGGAAGCGAAGGCACAATCAATTCACTTTATCGTGATGGCACAGTTCCACGCGAGACATTGGATAACATTGTTGCTAGACTCTCTAAATAATCACAGGACCTTGGGTAACACCAAGGTCCTTTCTTAATGCAATGGGAATAGTAAGGGCTAGTCGTATAATTGCAGGTTTTCGGGATTGCCGTCAATTTCACGGAAGGCAGAGGGGTTCATGCCAACTACCTTGCGGAAGGTTTTGCTGAAATGGAATTGATCGGGGTAGCCGACTTCTTTGCCGATTTCTTGGATTGAATATTTGGTGTTTTTTAGGAGCTTCTTGGCGTTATGTATTCGTATATTTGTTAGCATTTTGATGGGCGTAGTTCCGGTGAAGCGCTTGAATATTTTTGAAAGATAGGCAGAAGTAAATCCCATCTGATCTGCTAATTCTCCGATGTCTACAGCATCCATATAATGCTCCTGGATGTAATTTACAATGTAGTCAACCTGTTCTCTGGCGTCATAGTTTCCAAATTCGCTAACATCTGAGTTGATGTTGACTTGGCCTAGCTTTAGACCGGCTTTGCTTAGAACCTTGTGTAGTACTTCTGGGTCAACAGGCTTTAATAGATATTCAAATGCGTGCTGGCGCAATGCTTCTTGAGCATATTCGAAATCCGCGTACCCAGTTAGGATGATAGTGATGGTATCCGGGTATTGTCTGTTGATGTGTTCAGCTAGCTGGAGCCCGTTCATTACAGGCATTTGAATGTCAGTGATTACAATTTGGATGTCATCTTTTTCTAGGCATTCCAATGCTTCGTTGCCGTTTGAAGCCTGGGCAGTAACTTTAAAGGCGTCATCAAGGCTGTCGATGGTTCTAACGATGGATTGACGCAAAAAGCGTTCATCTTCCACTAGTAATACGTTGTAAAAATCCCTCTCATTCATAGTTTTTTACCTTAGTCCCCAATCGTACTTGATTTTTCAATGCTTCGTCCGATTTTGACAAAGGCTCCTCCTTCTACATTATTCCCAAAATCAAATAAGAAAGTAATACCGTCAAGTAGATATAGCCTTATGAAAATGTTAAGTATCCCCATACCTTCGATTTTCAGACTTGGAAGCACGCCAGTTTCAAGGATGGAATCCATTTGCTTCCTTAGATGTATATCTACGTCTTTATCAAAGCCTGGTCCTGTGTCTTTGACCTCAAGGAACCAGTTTTCCCCATCTATATATCCATGTATACATATGTGCCATGGCAAAGGTCCTGTAGTTGTAGATTTAATTGCGTTTTCAACTAATAGCTGAATGCAAAGCTTAGGAACATAGAAATCTAGTAATTTATCTTCAACGTCAAACTCGTATGTTAGGTCATCTCCAAATCTGTACTTCAGACATTCTAAGTACATGTCACATAAATCTAATTCTTCTTCCACGGTAATAACCTGCTCTTTGTTTGATGAGATGGCTCTTAGAATTGTAGATATATCCTTTACCATGGTGGACACGGAATCCGTCATTCCTTGGTTGGCCATTTCCTCAATGCAAGCAAGAGAGTTGTACAGGAAATGCGGATTCATTTGCGATTGTAAAGCAAGCATTTCCGCTTGTATTTCTTGTTGCTGCAAGCCTAACATTGTTTTTGTTTGAGTCTGGGATTGTAAAATATATTCGTTAATTGATTTAGCCAGCTTATCAATTTCTCTGATGTGGGTTGATTCCATATCTAGAGTGTTAAATTGGCTACTGGAATCTCTGTCATTTAAAAAATGATAAATGTCTCTAATTGGTCTGCTTATTCGTTTGGCTAAAAGCTGGGTAAGCATTAAACCGGCAATAAAAATAGCTATTGAGAAAAATAGTATTATTTTTAAGGCTGAAAGAATCGGTGTAAAAAAGCTGCTGTTTTCAACATACAATACAATTTTGTAGCCTGAATGAGGCATGCTGTAGCTGAATAGGTAATCAGTGAACAAAGAAGAGCTCTGTAATTTAACGTGACCTTCAGTTGCAGCGTTGTAGTAGTTTTCTGCATTTTCGTCTTCATATTCTAAAGGAAAAACTAGTTTTCCTTCTTCGTCATATACGTAAATATCAGGATTATATGCGTATCGGTTTTCAAAAGCTGATTTGAAAACCTCGGTATAATATTTTCTAGCTTCTATTGTTCCAACGGGATAGTAGTAAACATTATAGTAGGTTCGAGAAATGGAATAATAGGTATTGCCTTCTGTGAGGGCTCCATTTGCAGCCATATTACCGATTAATACATTTCGTAGTCCATTGGCGCTCATTGTTTTTTGGTACCAGGCTGTGTCTGTGTAGTCGGTAATGGAGCCTAGGTAATCACCTACGCCGTAGCCTAAATTGTCTGTGGAATATATATTTAACTGTCGTACCGAGTAATCAAAACCTTTTAGCGAAGTAAGTGCCGCCGCTAAATGCTGTCTTGCTGAAATGTGGTTGTAGGCATCAGTAGAGTTGGTGGAAACATAGTAGTCTAGAGCGGCAGTAAGTTCAGCCGAATTAATTGCATTTAGAGTGATAGTATCTAGCTGATATATTTGCAAATCGATGTTGTCTCCGATTTGCACACAGATTCTATCCAAATCCGAAATGGCATTTTTCTTTATATTATGATACTCAATTGTCGAAAAAATAATCGCTGTGGTACCTAAAACAAAGGTGATTAACAGCACCATATTTTTTGAGAGTATTTTCTTAAGAGTCTTAACTTTTCTGTTTCGTAACATTATCCAACCCACAATACAAAAATAACTTCCGCTGATTTGGATTATAGCACATTTTCCTAAAAATAATCTTCGTTGGTTAAAAAAATACATAAATATGACAAATGAGTCAATGTGAACCATTGTTGATTTTGGCTAAAATGAAATCACATTAAAGGATGTAGCGGGAGGATGATGTAATGAACAAGAAAAAACTCTATCCATGGTATTTCGCCTTTGGCTCTGTATTTATCTATACATTGCTCAGTGTTATTCCAGGTGTAATTGGTATTGGATACTCATTTACAGACTGGAGTTCATATAGTAATGAAATTCATTTCGTGGGTCTCAGAAATTTCCAAGCAGTATTTAGCGGCGATAATGATTATCTTCGATATATCGTAAATACGTTATTTTTTACATTGGTAACAACAATTTGTAAAACAGGATTTGGTTTGTTACTGGCACTTCTTTTATGCAGCAAGGTTAAATTCAAAAATCTGCATCGAGGAATAATGTATTTACCAACAGTAATTCCAATACTTGTAACCGGTCTTACATTTACATCAATTCTTAATCCTAAGATTGGTTTTTTGAACACATTCCTAAGAGCAATAGGGCTAGAGGCTTTGACTAAGCAGTGGCTTGTTGATCCAAACATTGCATTCCCATCTGTAATGTTTGTAGATATTTGGAGAGGTACCGGATACATTATGACAATGTTGATTGCAGGTATCATGGCAATTCCAAGTGTATATTATGAAGCTGCGGCAATTGATGGAGCCTCAGGATTTAGAAAATTCACCAATATTACACTTCCAATGTTAAAGCAGACATTAGCGGTAACAATTGTATTAAATGTAATCTATGGCCTAAAGATATTTGATATGGTATATGCCCTTACAAATGGTGGCCCAGGTCATAGAACAGAGGTTATGTACACAGCAGTATTCAAAATGTTCTCAAAGGGACTTTATGCAGAAGGTACAACAATAAGCTCGGTAATGTTTGTATTTATGATTATCATAGGTTTCTTCATGGTTAAGATTCTTACGAAAGACGAGGTAGTTGAATAATGGTTGGTGGAAGAAAAGGAAAGATTAAATCAGTTTTGATGAATTTAATAGCAATACTGGTTTCATTGATAATGATAATGCCAATTGTTTTGATTGTAATAAATTCATTCAAGGCAACAGGCGAGGCAATGACAATGACTATAGATTTGCCTAAGAAAATTGATATAAGCAATTTTGGAACAGTAATAGAAAAAGGAAAGCTGCTGCGAAGCTTTTTTAACAGCTTGCTTTATGCAGGTGTTTCAACTGCAGTAACTATTGTATTAGGAAGCATGTCAGCTTACGTTTTTTCACGAAGAAGAAATAGAAGCTTTGCTGCTTTGTATATGTACATAGTTCTTGGAATGGTAATTCCTGTAAACTACGTAGCTCTAATGAAGGTTATGCAGGTTATGCAGCTAAACAATTCAGCACTTGGAATAATTCTATTATATGTAGCAATCCAAACACCATTTACTATTTTCCTGCTTTATGGATTTGTATCGAAAATACCTACAGAGCTGGATGAAGCGGCAATTATAGATGGCTGCAATGCCAGACAGTTGTATTTCACAATTATAATGCCTCTTTTAAAACCGGCTATAGTGACTGGACTAGTGCTTTGCTTTTTAAATACATGGAATGAATTCGTAATGCCATTGTATTTCTTGAATTCATCTGAAAAATGGCCAATGACTTTGGCAGTTTACAATTTCTTTGGACAGTTTGAAACAAGCTGGAACTTGATTTGCGCAGACGTAATTTTAACATGTGCTCCAGTTATCATAATGTATCTCGTGGGACAGAAATACATTGTTGGCGGACAGACAGCAGGAGCAGTAAAGGGATAAATAATGGGAAAAGAAATAAGAAAGAATAGTAATCTAATAAAACTAGAGTCAATGGGGGACAACATCATAAGAGTTGTGTATACCACAAGGGATGCCTTTGATGATAATTCTTCTATTGGAATTGAACATAATAAACTGCAGGGGCTAGAAGCTCAGCCAGAAGGTGATTGCTTTATAGCAGATGCAGGTAGATTAAAGGTAAAGGTAAATCCAGAGAATCTGAATATGCAGTGGAATTCAAAGAATGGAAAGCTATTTGACATTCCTGCTGCAAAGCTGGCCCGAACGCCAGTAATTAATTATACAACAGGTGATGAAGCTCCAATAATTAAACGTGTAAAAACAGTTGATGGCGAAAGGAACTTTGTTGAAAACTTAAAGCCTGTTGAGGACCATGAAGCCTATAGATGCAAAATATTTTTTAACTGGGCAGATGATGAGGCTATTCATGGACTTGGACAGGCAGAGGAAGGAATATTTAACTTAAGAGGCAAGGTTCAATATCTCTATCAGCACAACATGAGAATACCTATTCCATTTTTTATTTCTGATAAAGGATACGGAGTGTTGATTGACTGTGGATGCTTAATGACCTTCAACGATGACGAAAGAGGCTCATATATCTTTTTAAAATGTGTGGAACAGCTGGATTTCTATGTGATATATGGAGATAGCTTTGATGAAATCATCGCAGGCTTCAGACAGCTTACAGGAAAGGCTGCCATGCTTCCAAAATGGGCATTCGGGTATGTACAGTCTAAAGAAAAATATAGCAGCGCAGAGGAATTGGTTCAGGTAGCAAAAAAGTATAGAGAACTAAATGTTCCTATTGATTGCGTGGTTCAGGATTGGAAAACCTGGGAGGGGGACTCTTGGGGCTGTAAGGTCCTAGATCAGAGCCGATATCCAGACCAATATAATTTCAGTGAAAAATTAAAAGAATTAAATGTACACTCTATGGTTTCAGTTTGGCCAAATATGAATTCTGGAACTCCTGATTATGATGAATTGATGGCAGTTGGAAAGATGCTTAACGATCTTGCTACCTATGATGCTTTCGATGAACAGGCTAGAAAAATTTATTGGAATCAGGCGAAAAAGGGTCTTTATGACAAAGGCTTTGAATCATGGTGGTGTGATTCCACAGAGCCTTTTTCAGGACCAGACTGGAATGGTGAGGAGCTAAGAGAGCCTTGGGAAAGATTTGAAATCGTTGGCAAAGAACATGAGAAGTTCCTAGGCCAGGAGAGGGCAAATCTTTATGCTACCTATCATGCAAAGGGTATGTTTGAAAACCAAAGAGCAGATTTCGCAGATAAAAGAGTTTTGAATCTCACTCGCTCGGGCTATGCTGGTATCCAAAAATATGGAACCATGCTTTGGTCTGGCGATATAAGTGCTAGATGGGATGTTTTAAGAAAACAAATAGTAGAGGCTTTAAATATGGCAAGCTCAGGAATGCCATACTGGACCTTTGATATAGGAGGTTTTTTCGTAGTCCATGAAAATTGGCAGGCACGTGGTTGCGACTGCAACAATGATAACTCTCCTAAATGGTTTTGGCATGGAGACTACGAGAATGGTATAGCTGACGACGGCTATAAGGAGCTCTACGTTAGATGGCTTCAAATGGGCCTATTTCTCCCTATGTTTAGATCCCATGGAACGGACACACCTAGAGAGATTTGGAACTTTGGTAAGGCAGGAGAAAAGTATTATGACGCTATCGCATATACGATAAAGCTCAGATATAGACTTATGCCTTATATATACTCTTTGGCAGGCCAGGTGAATGCCCTTGATAGACAAATGATAGAGCCTTTATATTTTCAGTTTAATGCTGATAAGGAAGCAAAAAGCTGTGATAGTCAGTTTATGTTAGGTAAGGAGCTTTTGATTTGTCCCGTGACTGAGGAAAATGCTGACACATGGAATTGCTATCTACCTAGTGGATGCGACTGGTATGATTTTGAAACTGGTGCTAAGTACCAGGGAGGCCAGTGGCTTAGCAAAAAAATAGATTTGATGAGCATACCAGTATTTGTAAAGGCAGGAAGTATTATTCCAATGGAAGCAGCACTTGATTATGCAACACAAAAGGTTAGCACGCCTATGGAAATTAGAATTTATGAAGGCGCAGATGGTGCTTTCACATTCTATGAGGATGCAGGCGATGGCTATGATTATGAGAATGGAGCTTCAAATCTCATTGAAATGAAATGGAATGATGCAAAAAAAGAATTAACTATAGCTAGTTCGAAATTTAATTTTGATGGTGGCATCACAGGTAGAAAATGTGTAGCAAGCTTAGGAGATACAAAAAAAGAATTTACCTATGATGGAAATGAAATAACAATTAATTTTTAGAGTTACCTTGGAGAAGGTAAAAGGAGGATAATTATGAAGCAGAAAGCTATGGAAATAAAGTTAAAGGTTAGACCTATTGTTGGATGTTTAATTCATTCACATTTTTGGGAGGGACCATGCCGTGCAGGACATGCAGAGGAAATGACACCAGAGGCAGAAAAAGCAGCAGCTGATAAGGCATTTAAGGATGCCACAGAATTGTTAAAGGGTGCTACAGATAAAATTGATTTTCTTCCAGCAATAGATGCAAGATATTATGAGACCTTCGTAGTAGACAAAGAGACATATGCAAAAATAGAAGAGGATATGGATGAAGTAGATTTCTTCCTTTGCATGAATTGGAGAATTCCAAAGCTTGAAAGATATAGAAAGCCAGTTGTTATTTTACAAAACGGTAATGAGGGAATTGATTTTGCAGCATATTGTCGCTCTCTAGGAATTGAGGCATATGTTTGCATGGATTTAAAAGATTTAAACGAAATAGCACATGCACTATGGGTAAGAAAAGCAGTGGCAAATACTAGAGCACTTGTACTTACAGCAGGTCAGCAGCCAACATTTGGACTTCAGTCACTTATCCGTGATCCAGAAATCCTTCGTCAGCGTTATGGCTTTGAGGTTGTTAAATTACCATTCCTTTCAATTATGCCATACATGGATAAAATTACTGATGAGGAAGCAAAGCCTATTATGGATAAGTTCCTTAAGAATTCATCTGACACACAGATTAAACCAGAATTCTTAATCAATGATGTAAAATACTATTTGGCTGCTAGAAAGATGATGGATGACTACGATTGCAATGCATTCTCAACAGCATGCCACGAGCTTTGTACATCTGAGGTACCTCAGAACCGCAAGTTTACACCTTGTCTTTGCCATTCAATTATGAAGGATGATGGTATCCCAAGCGGATGCGAGGAAGATTTAAATGCATTGATGGCAATGGTAATTATGCAGTACACAGCTAATAGACCAGCATTTATGGGCAATCCAAACTACGAGCAGGATGAGCTTGCAAGAATACATCACGCAGTTCCAGCTCTTCAGATGAATGGTTACGGCACAAAGGAATTAGACTACAAGCTTTGGGCATTCACAGGTCAGGGCTTTGGTGCAAAGCTTCAAATTGATTTTGCTCAGAATGATCAGGATGAAGTCACACTTGGAAGATTTAATCCAGCCGGAGATACAATGGTTGTAAAAACTGGAGAAGTAATAAAATCAGAATTTGTTGATGTATATTGCAGTCCATTCTATTATATTAAAATGGATGATGCTAGAAAGTGGATGCACAATCTAGCTGGCTTTGGTCACCATCAGGTACTTATATTTGGAGACTACATGCAGGCACTTAAGAATGTATCAGAGGTTATGCATTTCAACATTTTAGAAGGATAAAATATGGTTTATTTGAATCAGGCAGCTACCACATTTCCTAAGCCTAAGCAGGTTTTAGATGCTGTTTCTGATGCAATAGCAAATCCACCTCAGGGGCAGTTCCGTTCAAGCTCTGCCTCTGAGGATATATTTGATATTTGCAGGAAAAATCTTGGGGAATTGTTTGGAGTAAAACAATATCAAAATATCGTATTTACGGCGGGAGCAACTGCAGCAGCAAATGCATTATTTTATGGGTTGGATTTTGAAACTGGTAAAGTTGTGGTTTCTCAAACTGAGCACAATAGCATTTTGCGACCAGCTATGAACCTTGCAGAAAAAATCAGTGAGGGGATTATTTTGCCATGCGATGAAAAGGGATATTTAGAGCCTGATACATTAGAAAAAATTCTCGAAGAAAATGACAATCAAATAAGAGCAGTGTTTATTAATCATTGCTCTAATGTAACTGGAGCAATACAACCTATTGAAAAATTGGCTCAGGTTTGTCACAAGCATTTGGCTATGATTATTGCTGATTTTTCCCAGAGTGCTGGTTGCATACCAATTGATGCAGACAGCTGGGGAATAGATGCATTTATTTTTGCAGGCCATAAAGGATTGTATGGAATCCAGGGAATTGGCGGATATTACATTAGACCAGAGTATAGTATTAAACCATTTATGTATGGTGGCACTGGTCGCGATTCAAAAATAATCAGATATGAAAATAATTTTGAGTATGAGGTAGGAACAGGAAATGGCCCAGGCGTGGCTGGGTTAAATGCAGGAGTTAGATTTATTCTTGATACTGGAGTGGAAAATATAAGATTTCACGAGCAGCAGTTAATGGATACACTATATAAAAGGCTAGCAGATATGAAGGGGATTAATCTGATAGCTATCCCAAAGGAAAAACGAGGACCGGTTCTTAGCTTTACGGTAGAGGGAATTAATCCATCAGATGTTGCTTATATTTTGCAGAATGGATATGGAATCACGGTGAGGACAGGACTTCACTGTGCTCCATTAATTCACGAGGCACTGCACACTAAGGACAAGGGGACAATTAGAGTGAGCGTTTCATATTTTAATACTAAAGAGGATGTTGATGCTTTGATAGCTGCAATGACAGATATCACAGCTGGTTTATAGATTATGAAGATAGTTGACGTTAGAGAATCAAGGGAACGATGTGCCGAATCAGGCTGGTTTGCCTATGATTTCATACTAGAAGAACAAGTTAATAAAGAATTGATTTTGGCTTTAAAGCCTTTAGGGGCAATGACTTATCTTCCTATGTTAAAAAAGCCTTTTTTTAAAATTGAGTCTAATTATTACTTCCTAAAGGGTATGGAGAAGGATGATTTTATCCGTGTTGCAGTTCACGACAAGCACAGGGAAGAGCTGGATAAGGTTAGGAACTATATAGAAAATTTGTCAGTTTTTTCCAGTTAAAAAATCACATAAAACAGCTTAAAAAATCCATGGTAGTAATAGCGCCATAAGGTTAAATTATAATTAATAACAGACAGTTTTGAGAGGGTTACTGTCGAAATATCAAACAGAAATGGGGGATTTCTTATGAAGAAAAAATTAATTTCTGGGTTGCTTTGTGCAACAATGGCATCCGCACTTTTTGCAGGATGCGGTGGCTCGTCTGAAACAGGATCAGACGCTTCGGGAGAAAGCGGATCTTCAGCAGCAGGCGGCACAATTACAATCATGGCTAGCCAAGATTGGATTGAAGACTCTGAGCAAGAGCTTGGAGCAAAGTTTGAGGAGGAGACAGGTATTCACGTTGACTACCAAATCCTTCCAGCAGACCAGTATCAGGATGTTTTGCTTACACGTTTGAACTCTGGTGAAGGCCCTGATATTTTCATGGCACAGTCAGGCTTTGCCATTGACACAACCTACAAGGTTCAGGAAAATGCAGTTGATTTATCTAACGAACCATGGATGAGCACTTACAGCTCATTCTCAGCAGAGCAAACATCAGTAGACGGCAAAAACTATGGTATGACATACTATGACACAACAACAGACTACTACATGATTTACAACAAAAAAATCATGGAAGCAGCTGGTGTAACATCTGTACCAACAACATTTGCTGATTTTGAAGCTGCATGCCAAAAAATTATGGATTCAGGTGTAACACCTATTTATGAGCCTGTAGCTGATGGTTGGCATCAGACAATGCTTTGGACAGCTAACGCTCAGGTTATGGACAAGGAAGATCCAGGCATCATTGACAAGCTCAATAACAACGAGACAACATTTGCTGAGAACGAAACAATGCTTACAGCATTAACTCAGCTCAATGATTTAGCACAAAAGGGATACTTTGGAGACAACTATCTTTCAGATGAATTTGCAAATGCAGAAGGATATCTTGCATCAGGCGAATATTGTATGTGCTTCTTAAAGCCAGGTGCAATCACATCAATCGTAGCAAATGAAAACAATGCAGGCTACACAGAAGATGATTTCGGCATCATGCTTCTTCCAATCTGTGACAACCAGTACCTCAACGTACACCCAACTGGACCATCTAAGTTTATCTACTCTGGTTCGGCAAATATCGATGCTGCAAAGCAGTACCTTGAGTACATTTCTTCTAAGGACAGCATTCAGTATGTAATCGACAATGCAACAGATGTTGAAAACCTTCCATTCGATGCAGGTCAGACACCTGAGTACTCAGCTACAACAGAAGAATTCCTTGGAAGCTTTGACGACGCAACGTCAGGCATGGTTCTCCAGGACGTATGTAAATACTACAACGAGCAGTGGATGGATATTTCAGCAAACATCGCATCTATGTTCATTGGAGACATGACACCACAGGAAGTACTTGAAGCAATCGACGAAGGACGCGCACAGCTTGCAGAGGCAGCTGGCGACCCTAACTGGCAATAATATTTGAGCAACTTATATAGGCCTTGGATTCTAATGGATCCAAGGCCTTTTTTATGAGGCGCATATTTGATATTATTAAATCAGATTATTGAGGAGGTATATCATGGGTGTTAATTTTTCAGAGGTAATAAAGTTTATTGGTTGTAATGACAAGACAATTGATTTATTTGAGAGCCAGTATCCTGTTCCTAATGGAGTTTCATACAATTCCTATGCGATTATGGATGACAAAATTGCGGTTATGGATACGGTGGATCCTAGATTTACTGACGAGTGGCTTGCTAATCTGGGTGAGGCATTGGCAGGACGTAGGCCTGACTATTTGGTGGTTCAGCATATGGAGCCGGATCATTCAGGTTCTATCAAGGCGTTCTTGGAGAAATATACAGATACTACAGTTGTAGGAAATGCAAAGACATTTCCAATGATGGGACAGTTTATGGATGCTACGTTATTTGAGAACCGTAAATGCGTAGTGGCTGAAGGAGATACTCTAGAGCTTGGTAGCCATACACTTACATTTGTTATGGCTCCAATGGTTCATTGGCCAGAGGTTATGGTTACGTATGAATCTAGTGAGAAGGTACTGTTCTCAGCTGATGGCTTCGGAAAGTTTGGTGCACTTGATGTGGATGAGCCATGGATTGATGAGGCCCGTAGATATTATCTCAATATTGTGGGTAAGTATGGTGCTTCAGTGCAGGGACTGCTGAAAAAGGCTGCAGCTCTTGATATTAAAACTATTTGCCCTCTTCATGGTCCAATTCTCACTGAGAATTTAGGATACTATATTGATTTGTATGATACATGGAGCAGCTACAAGCCAGAGATTGACGGTGTGCTTGTGGTTAGTGCTTCAATTCACGGTAATACAAAAAAGGCAGCTCTTCAAATGTATGAAAAGCTTCAGGCAGCTGGTGTAGAAGCTAAGTTTATTGATGTGTGCAGAGAGTCAGTTTCAGAAGCGGTTGCTCAGGCTTTTCGTTATAGCAAAATGGTATGCTGCGCTAGCACCTATGATGGAAGTTTGTTCCTTCCAATGGAAGATTTCTTACATCATCTAAAGGCAAAGACTTATCAAAATAGAAAGGTTGCTTTGGTTGAAAATGGAACATGGGCTCCTCAGGCAGCTAAATGCATGAAGGCAATTTTAGAGCCTATGAAGAACATTGAGTTTATAGAGCCAGTTGTTACAATAAAGTCTACTCTGAATCAAGAGAGTGAACAGAAATTGTTAGAACTTATTGATGCGTTGAAATAATAATACGTATATACGGAATGGAACAATTCTGTAAAAAAATATAAGGATATCCACATTCTGTGGATATTCTTTTTTATTTAAGGCATACTAGGTTCAAGCAAACGGAGGGGGAATAGGACAATGATTTTAACAGTAACTTTAAATGCAGCAATTGACAAAAGATACGTAGTTGAAAACTTCCAAGAAGGAGAAGTTAACCGTGTATTAGAATGCGAATATGTACCAGGGGGAAAGGGCCTTAATGTATCCAAACCACTGGCAATCGCTGGAGCAGATGTAGTTGCAACAGGCTTTGTAGGCGGTCACGCTGGGGCATACATTTGCGATAGATTAAAAGACTTCAAGGTTAAAGACGGATTCTACAGAGTTGCAGCAGAGAGCCGCTCTTGCATCAACATTTGGGACACAGCCAAAAAGAAGCAGACAGAATTCCTAGAGCCAGGCTTTGTAATCGACGAAAAGGACTGGAAAGGCTTCGAAGAAAAATTCAAAGAACTAGCCAAGGATGCAGAAGTTGTCACAATTTCAGGAAGTGTACCAAAGGGCCTAGATTCCTCAGCATACAAAAAACTCATTTCTATCGTTAAGGACCTAGGCAAAAAAGTAATCCTAGATACAAGCGGCAAGCTTCTCACAGAGGCCGTAGAAGAAATTCCATACATGATCAAACCTAACATTGACGAAATTGCCATGCTAACAGGTGAAAAAATCAACGTGGATGCACCAAACTTCTTTGAAGACGTTATTGCGGCAGCAAAACGTGTCCACAACATGGGCGTAAAGCTTGTGGTAGTTTCCCTTGGGGCAGACGGTTCCCTAATGGTATGCGACGACGGCGTATTCAGAGCAATCGTACCACGGGTAGACGCCGTAAACACCGTAGGCTGCGGCGACTCCATGATAGCCGGCTTCGCCCTAGGAATCTCTCAGGGCCTAACCCCAGAGGAAACCCTGAAAAAAGCCAGCGCCATTTCGGCGGCCTCAGCTATGACCGAAGAAACGGGCCGCTTCAACCTTCCGGACATGGAACACCTACTGTCTCAAATCCAAATCAAACGCCTAGAAGACTAGCAACCAATAGCCACCAGTTAATAGGACCGGCACCCACCTAGCCACCGGGGCCCGCTGCCCACCACTGTCAGGAAAACATCGCAAGAATATTATGTTTTCCATATATGCAAAGTGTCGCATCTTTATTAGCATGTGTCTTTCTCATGTCTGTACAATTTTGGAAAACTGTTTTCTATAGGTGGACACACGAAAACTCTTAATAATTGTGCATTTCAGGGTCAGGGGAACTTGGTGCGATTTTGGAGTGCGCTTAGAAAATTAAAAACAGGATTATCAATATATTGGCATGCGCCGCTAGGACGGCGGCGCAAGTGCGACACGCGACACGATGTCGTATAAAGCACGGTGCCAATATATGATAATCCTGTTTTTTAAATTTTCTTAGCAAACGTAACATGAGCCCAAGTCCCCTGAGCCCCGAGATGCACAGTTAATAAATCTACAGTGTCCACCTAGTTAGAAAACATTTTCCAAAATAGTTCATCCATAGAAAGACACATGCGGATGCTCCCTTTTTGCATATTGGAAAACTATAATATTCGCGAAATCGTTTTCCTGATAGTGGTGGGCAGTGGGCCCCGGTGGCTAGGTGGGTGCAGGGTGTAAGTCGGCGGTGGTGGCTATTGGTTGAGCTCTTCGGCGGAGGTTGAGTGGTCCTTTGACATGTAGGTGTACATGAGTCCGTTGTAGTCGGATGAGATGACGGCTACAAGTGAGATGTTGCCGGAATCAAGGCGCCAGATGTCAGAGAGCTGGGTTACGTCGTCGGAGCTTTCGGTGGTTTTGCCGTGGTTGTTTTCTAGTTGCTTGTGGATGTCTGCGTATAGTGCGGATACTTCTTCGCCGTCTTCGGATGAATAGAGCCAGGTGATGCTGGCCATTTTTCCGTCCTCATCGAAGGTGTAGCGAACGTTTCCGTCCTTTTGTAGGTATTCGCCGGCGTAGGAGTATGTGTCCCCTAGGTAGGTAACGGTGGTTTCTGTAGGTTCTCCAAGTTCTTTAATCATTTCGTCGTAGGTTGTGTCAAATGTAAGTGATGAAAATGGAATACGGTCCTTGTCAGATTTGCAGGCAGTAAAGGTTAGTGCGATGACAAGTGAAAATGAAATGATTTTTGCAAGTGTGTTTCTTCCCCTCATAGTTGTGTCTCCTTAAAATTCCTGTTTTATGAATTGCTTAGGCGTGATGTCTTTGTACTTGTGGAATGTTTTAATAAAGTAGCTCTCATCGTTGAAACCACAGGAAATTGCGACCTCTCGAATAGAGACATCTTTTGTTGAAAGCATTTCGCAGGCACATTCAATACGATAATAATTCAGATAATCGATTGGCGTGCGCTCAGTCATTGATTTAAAGTAGCGGCAGAAATATTTTGGATTCATACCTGCTATGTGGGCAAGGCTGTCCAAATTGATGTTGTTGGAATAATTCTCAGAAATATACTGGAGCACCTCTTTGATGGAGTTGAGACGTTCACTGGTAATGTTATCAATGGTGCTCTTGGTGTAGAGACGGCTTTGAATGATTTCTCCAAAGAGAATGTAAAGGTACCCTTGGACCTTGAATTCATAGCCATCACCTTTCTCTGATAAGGTGTTGCATAGATCCTGAACAATGGCAGAGATTACCCTGTTGTTTTCGGAAAGGAAGGAATTGATTCTAATTTTGTGACTGATAATATCCTGAACCGTTTTGCTGCAGGCATTGTTATTTTTCAATAACATCTGCAAATCAAAAACGATGCAATCGTAAATACAGTCCATTGGAGTGCCACCGTGAAGCATTCCATCGGAAATAAAAATCACATCCCCGGCATGATAAGTTTGAGTGTTGTCATCTAAAGTAAGGGTGAATGAACCCTCGCGTATGAATACAATCTCATAGTTAGTGTGCCAGTGATAAGTCATCAAATACCTAGGAGTACGGGGCGTTTCCCTGTAATGAGCGATAGGGAAATTAAAGGTGCCATGCTGACGATGCTCCTGATAATCAATATATTTCATAACAAACCCTCCAAAACATACAATCAACCAACTTAAATCAAAAAGTGAATATTGTCATATTTTTATTCAGTATAACACTTTTTATGAAAAAATCCATTAAATATAATTTACTTATAACGTAACGGTTCGCCTTTAATGGCAAGGAGGATAAATATTATGAGTAAGAACAGATATATCGGAGAATACCCAGTAATCGGTATCCGTCCATGTATTGATGGTCGCCGTGGACCTCTTAAGGTTAGAGAGTCTTTGGAAGATCAGACAATGAACATGGCAAAATCAGCTAAGAAGTTGTTCGAGGAAAATCTTAAATATTCTAATGGAGAACCTGTAAAGGTTGTCATTGCAGATACAACTATTGGTCGAGTTGCTGAGTCTGCAGCATGCGAGGCAAAGTTTAGAAAAGAAGGAGTTGCAATCACACTTTCTGTTACACCTTGTTGGTGCTATGGTTCAGAAACAATGGATATGAACCCACTTACAATTAAGGGGGTATGGGGACTTAATGCAACAGAAAGACCTGGCGCTGTTTATCTTGCTTCTGTACTTGCTACACACGCACAGAAAGGTCTTCCTGCATTTGGTATCTACGGAAAGGATGTTCAGGAAGCTGATGATACAGCTATTCCTGAGGATGTCAAAGATAAACTCCTTAGATTTGGTCGTGCCGCAGTTGCAGCTGCTTCTATGAGAGATAAGTCATATTTACAGATTGGTTCAGTAACAATGGGTATTGGCGGCTCTATCATGGATCAGAACTTCGTAGAAGAATACCTTGGCATGAGAGTTGAGTCAATTGATGAGGTAGAAATTCTTAGAAGAATCGATGAAGGAATCTACAACGAGGATGATTATAAGAAGTGCCTCAATTGGATTAAGACAGAATGCAAGAAGGGCTTTGATAAGAACCCAGACTTTGTAAAGAAGAGCGACGAGCAGAAAGAAAAGGATTGGGAATTCGTTGCTAAGATGGCAGTTATTATCGAAGATTTATATCAGGGAAATCCAAATCTTCCAGAGGGAAGAGAGGAAGAGGCTGTTGGACACAACGCAATCTGCGGTGGTTTCCAGGGCCAGAGACAGTGGACAGACCACTGGCCAAACTGCGATTTACCTGAGGCAGTTTTAAATACATCCTTTGACTGGAATGGGGCTAGAGAGCCATTCATTCTTGCAACAGAAAATGATGCATTAAACGGACTTGGAATGTTATTTATGAAGCTCCTTACAAACAGAGCTCAGATGTTTGCAGATGTTAGAACATGCTGGAACACAGAGTCTGTAAAGAGAGTTACAAATTATACATTAGAGGGACATGCAAAAGAAGCTGATGGTATTATCCATCTTATTAACTCAGGCGCTTGTTGCTTAGATGCATCTGGTGTATGTACTGACAAAGATGGAAATCCATGCATCAAACCATGGTATGAAATCACAGAAGAAGATCAGAAGAAAATTATGGATGCAGTAACATGGTGCGAAGCTGATAATGGATACTTCAGAGGTGGCGGATGGTCATCACGTTTTGAGACTAAGGTTGAAATGCCAGCCACAATGATTCGTTTGAACCTTGTTAAGAACTTAGGTCCAGTGCTTCAGATTGCAGAAGGTTGGACAGTAGGTTTACCTGAGGATGTTTCTGATACTCTTTGGAAGAGAACAGATTACACATGGCCATGTACATGGTTCACACCAAGATGTGATGGCAAGGAAGGCAGCCCATTTGAGAATGCATATAGCTTAATGAACAACTGGGGCGCAAACCATGGTGCAATTTCATATGGACACATTGGAGCAGATCTTATCACAATGGCATCAATGCTTAGAATTCCAGTTTGTTTACACAATGTTCCTGACAAGGATGTATACAGACCAGCTGCTTGGAATGCATTTGGCGCAGACAAAGAAGGACAGGATTTCAGAGCATGTGCAGCTTATGGACCACTTTATAAGACAGTAAGATAACTAAAAATATTAAGCCGGGGGCTTAGGCTCCCGGCATATTATAAAACGATGAGCGAAACGTTTCGCTCGAAAAGGGGAGAAAATTGCCAGCAACAATTAGAGATATACGAGAAAGAACAGGTCTTTCGCTAGCAACAATTTCAAAATATATAAACGGTGGAAATGTTTTACCTGAAAATCGGGAGAAAATCGAAGCAGCTATCAAGGAATTAAACTATCAGCCAAATGAGATGGCAAGAGGTCTTGTCACCAACAAGACCAGATCCATCGGAGTAATGGTAAATGATATCAGTAGCATGTTCTGTGGTGTGTTGCTCAGATACATAGGAGATGTGCTTAAAGAAAATGGCTATAGCATGATTATTTCGGATTCTAGAGATGATGAAGCAATTGAGGCTGAGAACATCAAATTCCTACTGAATAAAAAGGTAGATGGAATAATAATAATTCCACTTTCAAACACCACTAATTTTTTGAAGCCAGCCTATGCAGCAAAGGTTCCTGTAGTTTTATTGGATCGTTCAATTCGTAATTGTGAATCTGATTGCATTCGAATTGATAACAGAGAGGCAGCTCTTGGAGCTACAAATACTTTGATAGAGAATGGACATAAAAAAATAGCAGTTATTTACTCATCGCAGATTTATACAGGAATAGAAAGATATAAAGGATTTAGAGAAGCGATGCAGGAAGCAGGTATCAAGATGCCAGTGGAGTACATAAAAAGTGGTGTTCACAGTATTGAGCATGGCTACCAGAGTATGAGAGAACTGCTTGCTCTAAAAAATCGTCCTACAGCAGTCTTTACAAGTAACTATGAAATAACCCTTGGAGTAGTAATGGCGGTAAATGAATCCAAGTATTCATGTCCAGAGGATATTTCAATTCTTGGTTTTGATAATCTGATTCTTTCACACGTTGTGCAACCAAAGATGACCATGGTTGTTCAACCAATGAAAGAAATGGGGCGCAAGGCCGGAGAGCTGATTCTAAAGCGAGTAAATGGAACAGAAAAAAGTGCACCAATGGAATACATCCTTGGTACAAAAATAGAAAAGGGAAATTCTATAAAGAAGCTTAAATAGCACGATACGTCGGAATTGTAAAAGACAATTATGACGATTCATATTAGGAGAATGTTATGGGAGCAAAATTACTGGGAATTGATATTGGCACTTCTGCTTGCAAAATTGCTGTTTTTGATGAAGATGGCACAGTAGTTGAACAAGTAAATAAGCCATATCAGGTGTATTACCCTCAACCAGGATTCGTAGAGCAGGATGCAGATGAATGGTGGGAAGCAATCGTTGCAGGTATAAAGGATATCCTTGCAACGAAAAAGGTTTTGCCAGAGGAAATAAAAGGAATAGGAGTTGATGGACAGAGCTGGTCAGCAATACCTGTTGACAAGGATGGCAAGGTTCTTGCAAAAACTCCTATTTGGATGGACACAAGAGCTAGAGACATTTGTGACAGAATCAATGCTGAGGTGGGAGAAGATAAAATATTCCAGGTGGCAGGAAATAAATTTTTACCTAGCTACACCACACCAAAGATGCTTTGGTTCAAAGAAAATAAACCTGAAATTTTTGAAAAGACCTATAAGTTTTTACAGAGTAATAGCTACATAGTTTACAAGCTAACTGGAAATATGAGTCAGGATTTATCCCAAGGATACGGACTCCATTTTTTCAATTGTAAAACACTGGAATATGACAGTAAATTAGCTCAGGAGCTGGGGTTATCAGTAGAGCTTGTCCCTCCACTTTATGAATGTGATGAGGTGGTCGGCCATGTAACTGATGAGGCGGCAAAGTATACTGGACTGAAAGCAGGCACTCCAGTTGTTGCAGGTGGTTTGGATGCAGCCTGCGGAGCCTTAGGGGCTGGCGTATATAAAAGTGGCCAGACCCAGGAGCAAGGCGGACAGGCAGGTGGAATGAGCATTTGCCTGTCAAAAGCACTTGCTGACAAGGCTTTGATATTAAGTCCTCACGTAGTTCCAGGTGCATGGTTGTTGCAGGGAGGAACTGTTGGCGGAGGCGGAGCTCTTAGGTGGTTCAAACAGGAATTTGGCGGTAATGAAAGCTTTGATGATCTGACAAAGGCAGCAGAACAAATTCCAGCAGGGTCCGAGGGAGTAGTATTTTTACCATATATGTCTGGTGAGCGTTCTCCAATATGGAATCCAGATGCTAAAGGCGTATTTTATGGATTATCTTTTGATAAAACAAAAGCTCATATGACTCGTGCAGTGCTAGAGGGCGTAGCTTTTTCTTTGGAGCACAATTTGCAGATTGCTAGAAAAACCGGAGCTGAAGTTGGTGTTATGAATGCTATGGGCGGCTCGGCAAATTCTTTGCTTTGGACTCAGATAAAAGCTGATGTTACAGGCTGCAAAATACAGGTGCCAGCATCGGATACAGCTACAACACTTGGAGCTGTCATCTTAGCTGGAATAGGTTGTGGTATTTATAGTTCTTATGGAGAGGCTGTGGAAAAGACTATTCACATTACTCGAGTACATGAACCAAATCCGAAGAACCATGAAATATATAAAAAATCCATGGAGCTTTATTTAGAGCTCTATGAGGATTTAAAGGAAACATTTAACAAATTTTAGGTCAAGCAAGGAGATAATGAAATGAAAGCAGGAGTAGTACATGCAAAAAATGATATCAGATATGAGGATATCAAAAAGCCTGAGGTTGAACCAGGAAAGGTAATTGTAAAGGTTAAGTACACAGGAATTTGTGGTTCGGATGTACCTAGAGTAAATGGCGACGCTTGTCACTATTATCCTAATGTTTTAGGACATGAATTTTCCGGTGTAGTTGATGAGGTTGGCGAAGGAGTTACAACACTTAAGAAAGGGGACAGAGTAGCAGGTGTACCACTTGTACCTTGTATGAAATGTCCAGATTGTCAAAAGGGAAATTATTCTTTGTGCAAGCATTATAGCTTCATTGGTTCAAGAGAATTCGGTAGCTTTGCAGAGTATGTATCAGTTCCAGAGAAGAACGCAGTAAAGTTTGGTGATGATGTAACCTTTGAAAAGGGAGCGTTATTTGAGCCAGCAACAGTTGCACTTCATGGCCTTCGCAGAGTTGATTACAAGGGTGGAAAAAATGTTGCAATCCTTGGTGGTGGAACAATCGGAATGATGACAGCTCAGTGGGCAAAAATATTTGGTGCAAAATCAGTTACAGTTTTTGACATCCTTGACGAGAGACTTGAGCTTGCAAAGAGACTTGGGGCTGACTACGGTGTCAATTCTGGCAAGGAAAACTTCATGGATCAGGTAAATGAAATCACAGGCGGCAGAGGCTTTGACTACGTTTACGAAACAGCTGGAAATACAATCACTATGAAGATGGCATTTAAGCTAGCTGCCAACAAAGCAGGGGTTTGTTTCATTGGTACACCTACTAGAGAGTTAAGCTTTACTATTGATGAGTGGGAAGCAATGAACAGAAAAGAGTTTACACTTACAGGTTCATGGATGAGCTACTCAGCACCATTCCCAGGAGATGAGTGGGAGCTTACAGCTCACTATTTCTCAACTGGTGAATTAAAATATGATGATTCATTTATTTTCAAGAAGATACCATTAAGCAAGATTGCGGATGCTTTTGAAATGTATAAAACACCAGGAACTGTTAAAGGAAAGATATTAATAGATAGCGAACAATAAAGGAGGATGTTCTACTATGGGAGTTGATGTTACAAAGGTACCTCAAATTACTCTTAACAATGGGGAAAAAGTACCATGCATCGGACTTGGAACTTTTGGTTCAGACAGATTTGATGCTAAAGAAGTTTCTGATGCTGTAGAGGGGGCAATCAGAGCAGGCTATAGAATGATTGACTGTGCTGCATGCTACGGAAATGAAAAGGAAATTGGTCAGGTTATTAAAAAGGTATTGGACGACAAGGTTTGTGAGAGAAAAGACCTTTATGTAATGACAAAGGTTTGGAATGATATGCACAGACATTGCGAGGAAAGTGCAAAAAAGAGTATTGCAGACCTTCAATGTGAATATATTGATTTATTCTTTATTCACTGGCCATTTCCTAACTATCATGCACCACATTGTGATGTTACATCTAGAAATCCTGATTCAAAGCCATTTTCTGTTGAAGAATTCATGGATACCTACAGACAAATCGAGGGCTTGGTAAAGAAGGGATTAGTTAGACATATTGGCATTTCAAACATGACTATTCCAAAGCTTGAGCAGGTTATTGATAAGTTTGAAATCAAGCCAGTTGCCTGCGAGATTGAGCTTCACCCATGTATGCAGCAGCAGGAGCTATTTGATTATCTTGTGGCTCATGATATTCAGCCAGTGGGCTATATGCCAATGGGTTCACCTATGAGACCTGAAAGAGATATGGAACCTGACGATATTGCAGATTTACAGCTTCCAGAGATGAAGAAAATCGCTGAAGCACACGGCGTTCATCCTGCAATTATCGCTCTTAAATGGGCAATTCAAAGAGGTCAAATACCTATTCCATTCTCATTACATAATTATGTAGCAAACCTTGAATGTACAATGACCGAACCTCTTACAGATGAAGAAATGAAGGTTATTGCAGGACTTGAGAAGAATAATCGTTTAGTTAAGGGACAAGTATTCTTGTGGCCAGGTGCAAATGACTGGCATGATTTGTGGGATGAGGACGGAATTATTGTTGATTGTCCAGATGCTAAATAAAGTATTCAGAAAATTAAAGTGACTTTTGTTATATTTTTTTACAAGATTTTGCCTACATATATTTTTCACATATGGGATAATAAACATAAGCAAACGAAACGTTTCGCTTTAGGCATTATCTGTTCAGGGAGGAGGATTAAGACATGTCATTAGTGACAACAGCGGAGATGTTAAAAAAGGCAGATGCAAATGGGTATGCCGTAGGAGCGTTTAACGTAGAGAACATGGAAATGGTAATGGCTGTTATTAAGGCTTGTGAAGAAATGCATTCACCAGCGATTCTGCAGACAACACCATCTACAGTTAAATATGCAGGACTTGATATGTATTATGCAAACGTTAAAGCAGCAGCTGAACGAGCATCAGTACCTATCGCATTGCATCTAGATCATGGCAACAGCTTTGAACTTGCTATGCAGGCACTCAGAGTTGGATATACATCAATTATGATTGATGGTTCTCATGATTCTTTTGAAGAAAATATTGCAGTATCGAAGCGAGTTTCAGATGCTTGCAGACCAAATGGTATTCCAGTAGAAGCAGAGCTTGGCAAGGTCGGGGGTAAAGAAGATGACCTTGAATGCGATGATCCAGGATACACAGATCCTGATGACGCAGTAAAATTTGTCAGAGAAACTGGAATCACATCCCTGGCAGTAGCAATAGGAACTGCTCATGGTATTTACAAGGGTGAGCCTAAGCTTGATTTAAATCGTTTATCAGAAATTAGACAGGTTGTAGATATTCCTCTTGTACTTCATGGAGCATCTGGCGTTCCAGATGAAACTGTTAAGGAATGCATCAAACGTGGTATCAGCAAGGTTAACTTTGCTACAGAGTTAAGAATAGCTTATAGCAATGGAATTAAGGAATATCTAAAAGAAAATCCAGATGCCTTCGATCCTAAAAAGTACGATGCAGTTGGAATGGAAAAGGTAACAGAGTTAGTAAAAAATAAAATTAAAGTATGCGGTAGCGAAAATAAAGCATAATCCATACTTTTAGTTTGTGGGATTGGGGGAATAAAACTTGGAGAAAATAAAACAGAATCCTATTGTTAAAAAGATAGGATTTAACAGAATTGTACTTATCGGCGTTCTCCTTTTAATGTACTTGTTATTCTGTGTTGCTACAGGATTCAAGTTCGCAGGATTACCAAGAATTCTTAGTGCTCTTAATTACGCATATTTCCTTGGTTTCTTGTCATTGGGAGTTACATTTGTAATCGCTACAGGCGGAATCGATTTCTCAATCGGACCAGTAATGTTCTGCTCAGCATTGATTTCAGGTTACTGCCTAACAAGTTATGGAATGCCAATGGGACTTGCACTTTTAATTAGTGTTTTGGTTGGCTTCTGTTTCGGATTGTTTAACGGATATTTAGTAGCTTATTGGTCAGTACCACCATTTATCGTTTCAATGGCCAGCATGAACATTGCAAAGGGTATTGCTTCAGTATTTACAAAAACCCAGTCAGTTTCATGGCCACAGGCCACAGCAGGTGGATGGTTCAGAAAGCTTGTTAGATTTGGGGATTTCCCAATGGGTCTTTTAATCTTTTTAGTAGCAGCAATTATCTGTGCTGTACTATTAAATAAAACAAGACCAGGACGTTATATCCTTTGTTTAGGAAGCAATCGCGAAGCGGTTAGACTTTCAGGTGTAAACACAAAGAAATGGGAGATGTTAGCATACGTTATTTGTGGAATCTTAGTAGGTATCGGAGCAATCTTCTTTGTAGGTGCTTACACAACTGTTCAGCCTGGATATGGTGATCAGTATAACAACGAAGCAATTGCAGGCTGCGTAATGGGTGGTACATCTATGGCAGGTGGTCTTGCTTCAATAAGCGGTACAGTAATCGGTGTATTTATAATAGCTCTTCTTCAGGAAGGTATTCTTGCACTTGGATTTACAAAGGATTATCAGCTTATTATTACCGGTGTAATTGTTATCGCAGCTGTTTATGCTGACGTAGTTGCTAGACGTAGAAAGAATTAACCAGGAGGGAGAATAAGATGGGTGAAGTAATACTTACAATGAACGACATTGATAAATCTTTCCCTGGTGTTCATGCTCTAGATCATGTTCACTTCGATGTAAAACGAGGTGAGGTGCATGCCCTTATGGGAGAGAACGGTGCCGGTAAATCAACATTGATGAAGGTACTTACAGGAATCTATACAAAGGATTCAGGTACTATTGAATATGAAGGTAAAGAAGTGGAATTCCATAATGCTAGAGAAGCTCAAGAAGCTGGTGTAGTAATTGTACATCAGGAGCTTAACATGGTAGGCCACTTAACAGTAGCTCAAAATATTTTCATCGGTCGTGAGTTTAAGAAGGGACTTAAAATCGATGATAAGAAAATGAATGAAGAAGCTAGAAAGCTTTTTGAAAGACTTAATATTGACATTGATCCATCAGCTACAATGTCAGATTTAACAGTCGGAAAACAGCAGATGTGTGAAATTGCAAAGGCCATTTCTCACGAAGCAAAGGTTATCGTATTTGATGAGCCATCTGCAGCTCTTACAGAAGCAGAAATCGCAGAGCTTTTCAAAATCATTAGAGATTTAAGAGAGCAGCAGCTTGGTATCGTTTATATCTCACACAGAATGGATGAGATTAAGGTTATCACAGATAGAGTTACAGTCATGCGAGATGGTGGTTATGTTGGAACACTTATCACAAAGGATTGTACAAAGGATGACATCATCAACATGATGGTTGGTCGTGTTATTTACGAAGAACCAAAAACAAAGAGCTTAGTTCCAAAGGATGCACCAGTAGTTCTTAAGGTTGAGCATCTCAACGCAGGAAAGATGGTACAGGATGTAAGCTTTGAGCTAAGAAAGGGAGAAATTTTAGGGTTCTCTGGTTTGATGGGTGCAGGTCGTACAGAAACAGCCAGAGCAATATTTGGAGCTGATCCAAAGGAGAGTGGAGACATATATGTTAATGGAAAGAAGGTTACAATCAATTCTCCACAGGATGCAGTAAACAATGGTATCGGATATCTTTCAGAGGATAGAAAGAGATATGGTATCGTAGTTAGAAAAACAATTGCTGAGAATTCAACTCTTGCAACCTTGGATAAATATATGAAGGGTATCTTCATTGACAAGAAGAAGGAAGCAGAGGTTACTCAGAAATATGTTGATTCACTTGCTACTAAGACACCAAGTATTGACCAGTTAGTTGTTAATCTTTCAGGTGGTAACCAACAGAAGGTTGTAATCGCTAAATGGCTTGTTCGTGATTGCGAAATCCTTATTTTCGATGAACCTACAAGAGGTATCGATGTAGGTGCTAAGAACGAAATCTACAAGCTGATGAATCGATTAGCAGCAGAAGGAAAATCAATCATTATGATTTCCTCTGAGATGACAGAAATACTAAGAATGAGTGACAGAATCATAGTTATGTGTGAAGGTAAAGTTACTGGTGAGCTTGACATCGAAGAAGTTTCACAGGAAAAGATTATGACAATGGCAACTCGTGAGATTAAAGATTAGTTTGGAGGGAGAATAATGAATAACGGTGTAAATAAAAAATCCATCATGCAAAGACTTGGTGGTCAAAAATTTATTGTCCTTCTGGTAGTAATTGTATTATTTGCAGTATTCTCAATCGCTAGCGAGGATTTTAGAAAGTACACAACAGTATTACAGATTTTAGACTTTTCATACTACATTGTATTAATGGCAATCGGTGTTACATTCCCACTTATTACTGGTGGTGTAGACCTTTCAATCGGAACTGGACTTATTTGCTACTCATTGGCAGGTGGCTACCTAGTAGTTCACCATGGGGTGCCAACAATCGTAGGAATACTTATAAGCGTTCTATTTGGTATCATCATCGGTTGCGCCAACGGTGTATTAATCGCAGTTATGGATTTACCACCATTCTTGGCAACGCTTTGTACATGTATGATAACAAGAGGTCTTGGCTCTATTTGCTCAAAGGGTTATGGCGTTTCATGGCCTACAACTGGAGCACCAGGTAGCTGGTTTAGAGGAATTTTCAAGCTTACTATTGGAAATACAAAATATCCAATTGGCTTTCTTTGGATTCTCCTTATCGTTGCTGCCATGGCATTTGTACTCAATCACACAAAGATTGGACGTTATACAATTGCCATTGGTAGTAACAAAGAAGCAGCAATCCTTTCTGGTATAAATGTAAAGTTTTACCACATTATGGCATATACAATCTCAGGATTCTTTGCAGGCCTTGCATCAATTGCATACTCAGCTGTATTCCCTACAGTTCAGCCAGGAACTGGTGCAGGATTCGAGCTTGAGGCAATCGGTGGAGCAATCATCGGTGGTGTTTCAGCAACAGGTGGTGCAGGAAGTATCGAAGGAACACTCATTGGTGTATTCGTTATCTGCTTACTTAAAACTGGATTACCATATGTTGGATTACAGGCAAACTGGCAGCAAATTATTACAGGTTTAGTTCTTATTGGGGCGGTTCTTGTAGATATCATCAAGAAACGTAGAGCTAGAGCTTAGTTAGATATGGCACTCTTTTGGAGAAAAGAGTTCATATAGAAAATTTTATCTCATTGAAAAAAACGGGAGGGTTAAAACATGAGAAGAAGATTTTTAGCAACATTTTTAACAGCTGCAATGGCAGCAACACTTTTTGTAGGATGTGGCGAGGAAGCTGCTTCTACAGGTGGAACAACTGAAGGCGGCGACACAGCTGCTCAGACAACAGACGGCGGCGAAACAACTGCAGCAGCTGGCGATTATCACTTTGAGATTATCGTAAAGTCTTACCAGTCTTCATACTGGCAGGCAGCTGTTAAGGGTATCGAGCAGGAAGCTGAGGCTAAGGGCGTTACAGTTAACTGTACAGGTCCTAATGCTGAGTCTGATATCGCTGATCAGGTTAACATGCTCAACAGTGCTATCAACAACGCACCAGACGGAATCGGTCTTGCAGCTTGTGATCAGGACGCATGCCTTGATTCTCTTCAGACAGCACTTGATGCAGGTATCCCTGTAGTTTGCTTCGACTCAGGTATTCCTAATGCACCAGCAGGCTCTGTAGTTTCTACAGTTGCAACAGACAACTACTCAGCAGGTGCTACAGCAGCTGAGAATCTTTACCCAGCACTTAAGGACCAGATCGGCAATGGTCAGGTTAGAGTTGGTGAAGTTAACCAGGAAGCTACTTCAGAGTCAATCATCAACAGAGGTCTTGGATTCATCGACAAGTTTGCTGAGCTTGCAGCAGCTGATGGATTTACAGTAGCAGTTGTTGGTAATGAGAAATATGTAAATGATACAAAGGCTGAGACAGTTGCAGAAGCTGACGCTGACATCGTTATCGAAGTTGCAGTTCCTGCACAGACAACAGTTGAGCTCTGCGCTACAGAAGCTTCAGCAATCATGAACAAGTCAGACACAATCGGTATGTTTGGTTCTAACCAGGTAGCAGCTGAAGGTATCCTTACAGCAAACGAGAACCTTAACGTTCTTGGCGACAAGATCCTTGCAGCAGGCTTTGATGCTGGTTCAGTAATCAAGGGCGCTATCCAGAGCGGAACACTTTACGGTGCTGTTACACAGTCTCCACTTGCAATGGGTATCACAACAATCGACGTACTTTGCGATGCAGCAGCTGGCAACTCAGTATCAGATGTTCCTACAGATGGCTACTGGTACAATGCAGACAATATGGATGACGAAAGTATCGCTCCTAACCTTTACGACTAATAAATAACGTGAGTGATTACGCTAACAAAGTTGTTACGCCTACAATCCTAAGTAACTCTTCACTCGAGCGAGGGACGCTCTCATTCAGAGTTCTTAGAGATTGTCGGCTACAACATTTGTTACCTATCACTCAAGCTTAGGAGGACGATAATGCTTAAAGGAATTCCAACCATATTGTCACCAGAGCTTCTTAAGGTTCTGGACGAGATGGGACATACAGATGAAATTACAATAGCTGATGGCAACTTCCCAGGACACAGCTTTGGAAAGCCAGTTATCAGACTTGATGGTCACGGAGTACCTGAAATATTAGATGCAATCCTTCAGGTATTTCCACTAGATACTTATCCTAACAAAAATGGTGAAGTTGACCCACCATGCACTTTAATGGCACTAGAACCAAATGATGTCGGCAAAGTTCAAACCCCTATTTGGGATGAGTACAAAAACATAGTTAAGAAGTATGACGACAGAGGCGCTGACGCATTCCAGGAAATCAACAAATGGAAATTCTACGATCAGACCCGCGAGAAATCAACCTGCGTCATTATGTCTACAGAGACAGCAATTTACGCTAACATTATTCTCCGCAAGGGTGTTGTTATCAATTAACGCATCCTGTCAAAAATCATACCTCATAAATGGGCCCACCCTTCCGGTGGGCCCAAATTTTTTCTAATACCTCATCCTTTAGTTCCCTAGAACATCATCTCACCTTGCCCCTTTAACAAACCGCAGGCCCCGTCCCTATGCTTACCTGGCCCTTTGGCCCTGCCCCCTGCTCTTGGCACGCCACCGCCTCCTCGGGTCCCTTCTGCACACAATTTTGCGAATATCGTAGTTTTCCAATATGCAAAAGGGAGCATCCGCATGTGTCTTTCTATGGATGAACTGTTTTGCAAAATGTATTTTTATTGGGCGGACATGTTGGAAAGTTACAATTGGTACAACTCAGGTCTCAAGGGGGAATTGGGCTCATGTTACGCTCACCAAGAAAAATGACAAAGCAGGTTTTGTAAAAATATGGACCGCCCTTTAGTTCAGTCCGTTTCACTGTCGGGCTCGATGTGCCGTCCGTGGCACCTCGTCCATATTTTTATCAAAACCTGCTTTTATTTTTCTAGTTTCACTCCCAAATCGCCCAATTCCCCCTGAGCCTGAGTTGTACTAAATATAGTTTTTTGTGTCCGCCCATAAAATACCTTTTGCAAAATTGTACAGACATGAGAAAGACACATGCTAATAAAGATGCGAGTCGTTGCATATTTGGAAAACAAGATATTCTTGCAAAGTGTGCAGAAGGGACCCGAGGAGGCGGTGGCGTGCCAAGGGCAGGGGGCTAGAGGCCCAGGGCAAGCATAGGGACGGGGCCATAGGCAAAAGGAGTGGGGCAAGGTGAGATGATGGGCACAAAGTGGCAGAATGAGGTATTAGAAAAAATACAGTTACTTTGGGGTGGAATTGATGTATGATAGCAATATAAAGAAGGAGATAATTATGGGGAAAAATAGTTTTGAGAATCATTATTTGAGGGTGTTGTCTAAACAGTTTCCAAATGTGGCTACCACAGCGACGGAGATAATCAATCTTCAGTCTATCCTTAGTTTGCCAAAGGGCACAGAGCATTATTTGTCGGATATTCATGGGGAGCATGAGCAGTTTGCACATGTTCTAAAGAATGGTTCGGGTGCTGTAAAACGAAAAATTGATGAGGAGTTCGGCAATATGCTTTCCGAGAAGGAAAAGCGTGATTTGGCGACTCTTATTTATTATCCTGAGGAGCGAATTAGAATGATTCAGGATAGCTCTTGGAATATGGATGACTGGTATGTGGTTATGATTAATCGTCTGATTCAGGTGTGTAAGGCCGCAGCTAGTAAGTATACTCGTTCAAAAGTGCGTAAGGCGTTGCCGAAGGATTTTGCCTATGTGATTGAGGAGTTGATTACTGGAAGACGTGATCACGGTGATCAGGAAGCTTATTTCAATGAGATTATTCATACGGTTATACGAATTGGAAAAGCACCTGAGTTGATTATTGCACTTTCCAATTGTATTAGTAGGTTCGTAGTGGATCATTTGCATATTGTGGGGGATATCTATGATAGAGGTCCTGGGCCACATATTTGTATGGATACACTTATGAACTATCATAGTGTGGATATCCAATGGGGAAATCATGATGTAGTGTGGATGGGTGCTGCTACGGGGCAGCTGGCTTGTATTGCTACAGTGCTTAGGTTTTCTGCTAGATATGGCAATTTGGATATACTTGAGGATGGCTATGGTATTAATTTGTTGCCTCTGTTTAAATTTGCTATAGATACTTATAAAGAGGATCCTTGTGATTGTTTTGCTCTGCATTATCGTGAGGGAGAGTACGATTTAGCAAATGCCGAGACGGATCGTAAGATGCATAAGGCTATGTCGATTATTCAGTTCAAGGTAGAGGGGCAGCTGATTAAGGAGCATCCAGAGTTTCATATGGAAGATAGATTGCTTCTGGATAAAATGGATTTGCAGCGAGGGGTTATTACAATTGATGGCAAGGAGTATGAGCTGTTAGATAAGAATTTCCCTACCGTAAATCCGGATGATCCATATGCACTTTCTGCTGAGGAGGCAGAGGTAATGGAGAAGCTTCGTAATGGATTTATTAATTGCGAAAAGCTTCAGCAGCATGTGAGATTTTTGTATCGTAAAGGCGGATTGTATAAGACCTATAATAATAATTTGCTGTTTCATGGTTGTGTGCCTTTAGATGACAACGGTCAGTTTAGAGAGGTTGAGCTCTGTGGTAAAAAATATAAGGGCAAGGCTCTTTATGATGCTTTGGAACAGCTTCTACGAAAGGGTTATTATGCTATTGACCCAGAGGAGAAAAAGCAAGGCATGGATATGCTTTGGTTTACTTGGTGTCACGCTAATTCACCTGTGTTTGGCAAGGATAAGATGGCTACCTTTGAGCGATATTTCATTGCTGAGAAGGAGACTCATGTAGAGAAAAAGAATCCTTATTATACTTGGTACGATAAGGATGAGACAGTTACCATGATATTAAATGAGTTTGGTCTTGATTCTCCTGAGAGCCATATTATCAATGGTCATGTGCCAGTGGAGGCGAAAAAAGGAGAGCTGCCAATCAAATGTGGTGGTAGACTTATTGTAATAGATGGTGGATTTTCAAAGGCATACCAGCCAAAGACAGGTATTGCAGGTTATACCTTGACATACAATTCCTATGGATTCCTTCTCGCCGCCCATGAGCCTTTTGAATCAGTTGAGAAGGCTGTTGAGACTGGTAGCGATATTCACTCAGATACAGTGCTTGTTCAGCATGTGGAGCGTCGCAAGACGGTTGCTGACACTGACAATGGTGAATTAATTAAAGAATCCATAGCTGAGCTAGAGGAATTGCTAGATGCTTATCGTACAGGTAAGCTGGTTGAAAAGGAGTAGTCATAATTGTTCCCTATATTTGGCAGGTGACATTCCATAATAGCTTTTGAAGGCTTTGTAAAATGTACTTAAATCGTTGTAGCCTATCATTTCCATGATGGAATTAATAGGGATTTCTTTGTTTCCTAGGAGCTCTGCAGCTTTTTTCATGCGGAGCTCCTTTGTTATTTCTGAATAATTTTTACCAGTACTGTTTTTGATGATACGAGTGATATGACGCTCACTATATCCAAAGAATCTAGCAAGTTCTGCAAGAGTTAAGTTTGCATAGTTATTTTGTATGTACTGTAGCATTAGAATAAGGTTTTCATCGTTGGCGGAGTTTCCATCTGGAACCATAAGGACATCCTTCTCGTGTACTCGCAATAGATGTATAAAGAAAAGAGAGATTAGAGTGTCCATCATCCTGCCACGATATTTGGAATCACCAAAAAATTCCTTGGATAATTGAGCGGAGATGTCTGTTAATACTGTGTCATTACCGGTTCTAAAGGTGATACAGTTTTGATCTTGAATATTGTAAAGGCAATGCATAAAAAAGTTTGAAAGAACATCCTTATCTGATAATAGACCTAAAAAGGAGTTTTCAAAGGTACTGGTCCTGATTTGTAAATTTATAATGTCTGCATCATCAGAAAAAGCAGCAAGGGCATGCTCATGACCTGGTGCAATAATGCATATGTCACCAGGGAGCAGAGTGTGAGCCTTGTTATCCATGTAATTTGTACAGGTGCCTTCTCTATTGTAAACAAGCTCAAAGAATGTGTGAGAGTGAAGTAATGGAGGTAAATAACGAGCATGCTCTACTATTCCAACATTTTCTCCAGGATTGAAAAAGCTATCCTCATCCAAGGAATCATCAAATGGTATCTGTAAAGAGTTGTAAAAATCGATTCCAGTAATTGAAGATATTTTGTTTAGCTCATCCTTTGTGACATATTCACAACCTGCGATAAAAGGATTTGAATGGCATATTTCCCTAAGTTCTATTTCTAATTCAGATAATGGTTTCATATAAACACCCCAACAAATAAGCAATTATCATTTTTATGATGATAAATCACATGTCCGATTTTGCCAATACTTTTTGTCTTATTGAGATAAAGTTATTAGAAAATAATCATGATATTCTTAGACTAAATAAAAGAGTTATTTGATTTTTATGTTTTAGGAGGGTAATCATGGAAAATCAACAAAAGCATTCAGGCTACACGAAGAAGACGGCTATTGCCTATGCATTGTCCCAGGGTGGAGGATTCATGCTAATCCAGGCGACTGTAGCTAGCTACTTTTCGAACTTTATGACAGATACTGTAATGATTCCTGCAGCGGCAGCATCAGTTATTATGTTTATTGCTACGCTTTGGGATGCAATAAATGACCCAATTATGGGCGGTATATGTGACAGAACAAAAACAAAGCATGGCTCATATAGACCATATTTGTTATGGGTGCCATTAGTATTGACCGTTGTCTCATTTTTCCTATTTTTAAATCCATCAGGATTATCAACAAACCAAAAAATAATTTACATTGGAGTATTTTATATTCTCTATGGAATGTGTGTAACTGCACTTACTATGCCTCAGATGGCACTTATGCCAGCAGTTACAAAAAATGATAAGGAAAGAGGTCATGCAGTAACACTAGGAATGATTTCTGTAGCTATTGCATTTACGATTGCATCTACATTTACAACAAACTTTGTAGGATTCTTTGGAAGCTATGCACCACTTATGATTATCTACGGTGCGCTTGCAGTACTTGCAAATGTAATGCTATTTAGAAATACAAAAGAACGTTACAGAATAGCTGTTGATGGTCGTTCAGTGTTTGAAGATTTAAAAGTATTTGGCAGACATAAAAAGCTAATTATCATGCTTATTATTTGGATGATGTCATCTGTTGGATATGGAGCAATGTTCTCTACATCTGTTTATTACATGATGTACTACATTATGAGACCTGACCTTATAGCTGCTTACATGGGTGTTCTTTCAATTGGTGCTTTAATCTCGATGATGGTTCTCATGCCATTATTTATTAAAATCTGTGGAACTCCAACAAAGGCATTTATCCTTACCCAAGCAGTTACTTTGGCATGTTATATATTGCTATTCTTTGTTGGTAACAAAAATATGACAGTATTGTTTGTAGTTTCAGGAATTGCCACTGCATTTTCAGCTATGGAGCAGGCGTTAATCAATTTCTTTGTAAATGACACAATTGATTATATCCAGCTAAAGGAAAATGTAAGTATGAATGGTATGGTTTCTGCAATCAAAGGTTTTTCATATAAGTGTGGTTCTACTCTTGTTAGCTCAGGTGTATTGGCAGTGCTTGCAGCTAGCGGCTACATCGCAAATGCCATTGGACAGGAGCCTGAGTCAGCAATGATAGCTATCAACTCACTTAGATTTGCACTTCCTGCAGCAACCTGCGTAATTCTTATTGTTTGCTTGATATTTAATCCTATTGAAAAACATAGAGCAGAGATTAACAAAATGAAAGAAAGTATGAGAGCGATAGATGAATAAAATGAATGAATTAGGACGTTGGATAACAAACAAAACTAATAGACCATTTATTGCTAGAAAAGAAATTGTAGTTTCAGGGCCAGTGAGAAATGCTAAGGCATTTGTTACTGGCCTTGGCCAGTTTAATTTCTACATTGATGGCAATAAAGTGTCGGACCATGTATTAGATCCTGGATGGACAGACTACAAAAAGACTGTTCAATATGTGGATTTTGATGTAACAAGAGATTTAGATAAAGGTGATCATGTATTGGAAATAGAAGTGGGAAATGGATGGTTTAATTGGGATATGGAATTTGGATATAGCTTTCATTTTCCAGAGTTTATGCCACCAAACCCTAATCCATATGTGAACTTTGGGAAATATCTTATCTGTAATATGAAGCTTACGGTGGAGTACGCGGACGGTACTACCTCAGAGGTAATTACTGACGATAGTTGGCAGGTAAAGTCCCATAGAATCAAGCACTCTAATGTTTATGGCTCTGAGTATATTGGAACTGATGATGGATGTTGGGAGAATGCAGTAATAGCAGATGCCGAGGATATTCCATCTGGAAAATTAAAACTTCAAACTCAGCCCGCTATTAAAGTAATCAAATCATACGAGGGAAAACTGCTTGATACACAAAATGGAATTCGTATATACGATTTGGGGCAGAATATTTCCGGTATCCTTAGGGCTAAAGTTAAAGGCAAAAAAGGTGATGTAGTAACCTTCAAGCTAGCAGAGAAGCTTGACGAAAATGGCATGCCTGATCAAATGGCAAAAAACTGGATGCTTATAGATAATGTGGTTTCCTATGAGATTGAAAGCGATGACATAATTGTAGATATAGAACAAAAATTTACATATTTTGCAGGAAGATATTTTGCTGTAGAAGGTGATGCAGAAATAATAGAACTATATGGTGATGCTATTTCTTCAGCATGGAAGACTGATGGTCAGTTTAGCTGCGATGATGAAAGATACAACCGTATTTACGATATGATTGAAAAAACAGTTGAGGCAAATATGCTCAGTGTTCACACAGACTGTCCTACAATAGAACGCTTCGCATGGCAGGAGCCTAATCATCTCATGGGTGCAGCAATAATGTTTATGAAGGATGGCAAGGATTTATGGCGCAAGTTCCTTGATGATATGAGAGATGCTCAGCATAGAGCGTCAGACAAATTCAAGGACTTTCAGGGAAATAATTTTTACCCAGGTGAGGGACTCGTCCCTTCCCAGGCCCCATGTTATATACCAAATGTTTTGCCTGTGCCTGGAATGGGTAGCTTTTATGACATTATTCCATGGGGAAGCTCAATTATTTTAGGAACCAGATGGCATTACATTTTCTACGGTGATAAAAGCATTATTGAAGAAAACTATGAAGCAGGACTCAGATATTTAGATCATTTAAAAGCAAAGGTTAATGATGAAGGCTTCATAAATCATGGCCTTGGTGACTGGGGCAATCCTAAGGGAGAGCTTGCCCGTGAAAATGTGGAGACTGTATTTTTGTATGCTGATGCCATAACACTTGCGTGGTTTGCAGATATTTTTGATAAACAAGAGGATAAAGCTGCTCTTGAAAAATATGCAGAGGACATAAAAAATAATTACAACGAGAAGCTATTGGTAAAAGATGCAGTAGGAAAATATTGCTACCAAAGCTTTGAAAAACGTAACGAAGGAATTGTTACAACACAAGCTATTGAGGCACTTCCTTTGTATTGGGGAATGGTGCCAGATTATGCGGTGAATGATGTGGCAGAATGTCTTAAGAAAACTATTGAAGAACCAGGGGCATTAGTTGCCGGTGAAGTAGGTCTCCCTTATGTTATTCAATCTGCAGCTAAGTATGGAATGAATGATTTGATAGCCAAGTGTATCACAAGAAAAGAGCATCCATCCTACTACGCATTTATCCTTGATGGAGAGACTACCCTTGGCGAATATTGGGAATCTAATCCTCGCTCACATTGCCACGATATGATGGGACATATTATTGAGTGGTATTACAATGGAATTGCTGGAATAAGACCTTTGGAGCCAGGATTTAAGAAGGTATTAATTGAACCATATATGCCGGATTCTATGAATCATGTAGAGACTAAATATCATTCTGTCAGTGGTGACATTAAGGTAGTTCTCAGTAGGATTGGCGATAAGGTTGACATTGTTGTAGAGTCAACCGGCGTAATTGAGTACGAAGTAAGTAGAAAATTCTTGGAGGCTTGAAAATAATGAAATATGAAAATCAAAGAAATCCAATATTACCGTTAGATATACATATACCAGATAGTGAAGCCCATGTAATGTCAGATGGAAAATTATATGTGTATGGAAGTTTTGACAACAGAGAGGATGTGTACTGTAGTGAGGAGTATCATGTTGTTTCAACTGAAGATATGAATTTATGGGAAATAGAAGATGAGGCTTCTTTAGTGGGAAATCAAGTATCATGGTTTGACAATCCAAATGCTCCTAAATATCCAGGAATTGACTGGTCTAATCCTACACCATTTATAAAGAAGATGATGTCAGAACGATCTGAAGATAAAGAAGCATTTGAAGTTGATAATAATAAGCCTAAGCCTGCACTTCTTTTTGCTCCAGATTGCATAGAAAAGGATGGCAACTATTACTTTTATTTCTGTATGTCGGATGATAGTGAAGGTGTTGCTATATCAGACTCTCCTAAAGGAAAGTTTACAAATATGTTCCAGTTACCTTGCGGCGGTATTGATCCTGCAATATTCGTTGATGATGATGGGCAGGCTTACTATTATTGGGGACAGTTATTTTCCCATGGAGTTAAGCTAAATGAGGATATGATTAGTTTTGATAGAGATAAAATAATAGACAATCTTGTAACTGAAGAGAATCATTATTTCCATGAAGGCTCATCCATGCGAAAAATTGGTGACAACTATTATTATGTATATGCAGATATGGAGCGAGGCAAACCCACAGCCCTAGGATATTCAATGTCAAAATCACCTCTTGGACCATTTGAATATAAAGGAATAATAGTAGATAACGCATCTTGTGATCCTGCAAGCTGGAATAACCATGGGTCTATAGAATGTGTAAATGGTCAATGGTATGTTTTCTATCATAGATGCAGTAGGAACAGCCAGTTGTACAGGCGACTTTGTATTGAGAAAATCAATATTTTACCAGATGGTACAATACCAGAGGTAAAAATGACATCACAGGGAGTAGGAGAACCATTTGCCCTTGGAGAAAAGATAATGGGGTATATGGCTTGTGAGGTTCATGGAGGATGCTATATAGATATTGATGAAAAGTATCAAGAGGTTCTTACTAACTTCATAGCAGACAGTGAAGCGGTATTTAGATATGTTAAAAGTGATGTGGATTTTGAAAAGATTAAAGTTACAGCATTAGGAAAAGGAAAAGTTCAGTTATTGATGAATGGAAATAATGTTGGCACGGTAGAGGTTAATTCCATAGATGAATATGGGATTTTTGAAGGGGCGATTGAAAGTCTTGCTGGAGAATATGAATTAGTAATTAAATCCATAGATTCAAAAGATTTAAAAATTGCTGAGATTATATTGGAGTAAATGTAGAAATGAAAAGAGAAGATATAAATATCCGTGATCCATACGTATTAGTGGATGATGGAAAATACTATTTGTATGGCACCAGAAGTGATACCTGCTGGGGTGAAGCTTTTGGATTTGATTGCTATGTAAGTTCTGATTTGGAAAATTTTGAGGGACCAATTGAGATATTTAAAAGACCTGAAGGATTTTTCGCCACAGAAAATTACTGGGCACCTGAATGCTATAAGCAAGATGGAAGGTACTTTCTAGTAACCACCTTTGGTGGTCCTAATATCAAAAAAGGAATCTATATTTTAGAATCAGATAATCCAGCAGGACCATTTGAAATGTATTCCAAGAGACTTACACCAGAGGACTGGACTTGTATTGATGGAACTTTATATTTTGATAAAGAAAAAATATACCTAGTATTTTCTCATTCCTTTGAGGATGCATTAGATGGTACCGGAAATGCAGATGGAGATTTTTGTGTAGTAGAGCTCTCGGCAGATTTACAGGAATCCATTACACAGCCAAAGGTACTTTTTTCTCCAAAGGAAGCAATCTGGGCAAAGCCAGTTCCTTTTGCAAAAGCAGAGTTTGGATTGGAGGACGATTGCTATTTCAGCGATGGACCAAGCTTTATGAAAAT
>JAEEGL012846703.1_pt1 | contig 38762 bp, 31 predicted proteins | sample 9134231 | NCBI WGS metagenome assembly JAEEGL01 (sample SAMN16246548, study PRJNA631951) | gut metagenome | biome: gut microbiome; feature: rumen; material: fiber-attached | host: Bos | place: Iran: Karaj | collected 2018-10 | reverse complement strand
CCATCAAGCGCCCATTCACCAGCACATCTTCACAAATTCTTACTTCACGTAGACTTTTCATTCCGCTAAACGCATTAGTTTCAAGCTTACTGCCCGCTTGAATAAACAAACTTTCAATTGGACAGCTAGCGAAAGCATTTCGGGACAACACACATTTTTCTCCCAAACTAACACTTTTTAAATTACGACACTCGCAAAAGGCATTCGATTTAACCTCACAATTATTTCCTATAGTAACTTTGGTGATTGGCAATTTCCAGAAAGCAAATGGTTCAATTAATTGAACAGGTCCACAATCAATTTCTCGTAACCTGTTAAATGAATGTACTAGTCGTAAGTCTTGCCCGTTAGTACACGTAACCCATTCACATTCAAACAAAACTTGTGGAATATGAGTTATCCCTTTACCAAAAACAACTTTCTCAAGATTTGGAAAAGTAGCAAAACCAATATCCCCAAAACGCTTAGAGACATTTGAGATTTTAATTACTTTCACTTCTTCAGGCTTAATGTTTTCTTTACCTAAATAATCCCAAATTTCTTTAGCAGCATAGTGCCCATCTAAAACCAAAACGCCATCATTAAAACTCCAACTTTTTGGATAATGTTTTCCCGACATAATCGCCTCCGTAATGCAAGGAAAATTCTACCACAACACCTGCCTTACGTCAATAGCAAATTATCTATTTTTTAAATCAGCAAGATTTAGTTCTTTGCATTCAATTTCTTTCACAAAATCTTCTTCGTGGCTAACAAAAATTAGTGGACCACGGAAGCTATTAATTGCCTTGGCTAATGCTTTTTTTGACAAAGGATCAAGGTGATTGGTTGGTTCATCGAGCACTATCATATTGAACTGTTCAAGCATAAATTTGGCGAGTTTTACCTTACTTTGCTCTCCTCCACTCAATCTTACTAAAGGTTGCATCTGGTGTTTCGTGCTAACCCCTGCTTTGGCTAGGCTAGAACGAAGTTGTTTGTCATCAAGCTTAGGAAATTCATTTCTTAATTCCTCAATTGGAGTGTAATGTGGGCAATCCCATGCTATTTCTTGAGCAAAATAACCAATTTTAAGTAAGTGATGCTTGGTAACTTTCCCACTTAATGGGTTAATCTCACCTAGCAGAGTTTTAAGCAAAGTCGTTTTTCCCAATCCATTAAAACCACTAATGCGCCATTTTTCTCCATTACGAATTTCAAGGTTAATGCCTTTTATTAGTGGATAGTTATACCCAATCGATAAATTTTCCGCTTTCATAACAGTTTGGGCAGACAGTGGTGAATATAAAAATTTGTAATTTGGTTCAATTTGTTCTTCTCCACGCTCGATAATTTCAATTTTATTAAGTTGTTTTACTCTACTCTGCGCCTGCTTAGCTGTGGCAGCTCTCGCACTGTTTCTAGCAATGAAATCCTCTAATTTTTCAATTTGTTGTTCTTGCTTTTTTATAGAACGCTCCAAAACCAGATTTTTCTCCGCTTGCTGTTTTAAAAATGAAGTGTAGTTTCCAGTGTAGCGCACAATAGATTTATTCTCCACACTCCAAATCGTGTTGCAAATGCTGTCGAGAAAAACCGTATCGTGTGACACGATAAGGAAGCTCCCCTTAAACTCATTTAAGAAAGTTTTTAACCATTCTATGTGATTAGTGTCTAGGTGGTTCGTTGGCTCATCTAAGATGAGAATATCGGGGTTTTCTAATAACAATTTGCAAAGTATTACCTTAGCTTTTTGCCCACCGCTCAAACTTGCAATTTGCCTTTCTAATCCCAAAGCAGTCAATCCAAGCCCACTAGCCACTTTATCGATTGTGCTATCAATTGCATAGTAGTTATGTTCATCGAGATACTCAAAAATTGCAGCACTTTTATTAATCAATTCTTCAACTTTTTCGGCTGGAGCAGTGGCAATTTTTTCATTAATAAATTCATACTCACGCTCTTTTTCACTCAAATCTGAGAATGCTGTTTGTAAGTATTCGCGAATTGTGAATGAGTTATCAATTTTCACATATTGGTCAAGGTAACCTAATTTATAATTTTTCTCCCAAATCACATCGCCGTCATCTGGAATAATCTTCCCTGTAAGAATATTAATCAGTGTTGTTTTACCGGCTCCATTCTCGCCTACAAGCCCAATTTTATTGCCTTTATTAATTTTTATATTGACATTTTTATAAAGCACACGATCTTCAAAACCGTGTGTTAAATTCTTTATTTCTAACATTTTTTCACCCTCATAAATTATAAAATCAATTTTTTATCAACGCAAAAAAGCCGCAAACAAAATAATTTCCGACTTTAACTAATCTTAGCTAATCGTAGATACGAAACACTCCAATCGATTTCATAATTTCCCTCCTAGGTGCTTTTCTAGAATTAATAATATCATAAAAAAAGAAATCTGTCAAGGCTAAACAAATGGTTGCTTCAGTGTAGGAAGTAACACAGTTTACTAACTTTATCTTCATTTAAATAAAATAAAAAAAGTCGCATTATTTGCGACCTTTTCCTAAGGTGTGTGCGTTGGTGCTGGCCCTGTTGGTGATGTGCCTCCTGCTGCTGCAGATGCTCTAGCTGCTGCACGAGCCGCACGACGGCTAGAAACGCCACGATGAACATTTGAAACAAGCCCAATTGCACCTTCAACAATGGTTGTCAACACACTACGAAGAAACACATGCACCTTATCTAATCTAAGTTTACGAACATAAAGCTTTGTTGCTCGAGCCAAACTTGTGTTTGCCACACCCATTTTATATCTCTCTGGTCTAAATAGATTAACTCTATTATACCAGCGATCATAATCTTTTCCGAAGCACATTCCACCAGCCCATGCAGACAACCTAGAGTTAGTCAATTTTTCTTCAACCATACTGTTAATCTGACGTGTCGAATGTGTGTGATTAAAGCGATACATAAAGCCACGCTTTAACCCATCGCGATAAGACGCTAACGACACAACTGGAGCACTTGCAGGAAAACGAGTTCTTACATTATCGTTAGTTTCATATGTGTTAGATTCTGGATTAAAGAACCTACCTACACCATAATCTGGAATAAGTTGAGGTGGAATGAGAGCATTCAACACCTTACTTCCTGCCAAACGTTTTCCATCTTCATCATCACAGTCTTCACTTGCTTTCTTCGAGAAAGACAACACATGCCCCAAAATCTTTCGCTCTTCATCATCTTGAGGTGAAATCACTGCATCCAATGTTGGGTCTGCGGCATACTCGCCTTTGATTTTATACTTTTCGTCATCAATTGTAACCTTACAGAATGAATGCCCCGGCAAATGTGGATTAACACCATGCCCACCAATCATCTCCACTTTTAGAAGATCACCAAGGTTAAGGCTGTTACACATTTTAGTAAGAAGCAATGCATAGCCTGCACAAACTCGAGCATCAGTGGATAAAGTCCCCACATAGCTTCGCTCGTCAATATGCTTTTCATCCTCTCTGTAAGCCTTTTGGGTGACAAAGTCATACACCATTAAATAAGCTTCAAATGGTGACATTCCATCAAAAGTTATGTGGTGTTTTAATTCGTCCACCAAAGTGTCTGCCTCTACGTTAGCCTCAATAACTTGTTCAAGTTCATAAAAAGCTTGCTTTTTATTTGTTGGGGTGTGATATGCTAAGTCCCCTACCAACACGTTCGCAAACACGTCGTCAGGACCAACGTTAGGATCATTTCTATCTGCCAAATGATATTTTTCTTGACATGCATCTCTCAATGCAAGTAAAGCTCTAATCTGACTGCGGTTCAACTCATTTTGTTCCACCACAAAGTTGTAGCAGTTTGAAAAAACTTCATTAACCATTCCAAAAGCTTCGTCACAACGATCAAGTGCACTAAGTAGTTCACTTTCGGTTAGTGGAATATCAGTTAAATCGATCGAAAATTCTCTATTAAACGTGTGTCTTGCAAGTTCTTCCCCTAACTTCTCTTCGTCATAATCAGTAGGATAATTTTTAGAGTTAAAATCTACACAATAACGCAATAAACCATTGGGGTTTAATGATTGCACTGCTATAGTGTTTCCATTATTATCTATAGGAACATCAAATGTTCTTGCTGCTGATGTTGGGGTTAAACCAACAAGAAACTTCTTTGCCAATTTTCGGTCTTCGTCTGACATACTCTCATCATTCATAATTTGATAAGCAACAGCTTGCACCATTCTTGTTTCATAATATTTCCAAATATCTTCCACAAGTTCCGCTCCTGTTGCGTCGGTTGGTTTTAATTTAAAACGCATCACCTCTGAGTTTAGCACATCTGCACCTAGACCAGTAGTTTTTAATACATCTCCCGCCATAATAATACCTCTCCTATTTGTAGTCTGCTAATATTATACCATAAAAAAAGAAAAATGTCAATATTTTTTAAAAATTTCTTTTCGTTCGATTATTACTAAACATTCGCCTTATCTTCAATATGAGTTTTAATATTTTCTCTACTCTGTCTTGCTTGCCTTTCCTTATAGTTTTTAACGATTTCCTCTTCATTCACTGCAAGAAACATCATCGAATCTTCTTCTGGATTACTCTTTACTTCAATTGACATAGATTCTAATTCATTCTCTTTTTCAATCCTAGCTTCCTCATCCTCAATGTATGGAGTCTCTTTCTTCAATTCATTTATTCTCTTATTCAAATTTCGTTTTCGTTTAATCTCATTCATTGAGTTTAAATACTCTTGAATTGTTTTAGACCAAATATTATTAGTAACATCAAAAACAATTAAATTATCAAAAAGAACCATATAGTTTAAAGCATGACCACCACCTAAAATTTTCTTTTCATCTCCAGCTAAAGTAGCAAAACTGGCAGTTAACATATGCATATCAATTCCCTGCGACAGACACATAAAAGCGAAAAACTCAGAAAACGTGTTACAAACACCTTGTTTAGATTTAAATAAATCAAAAATATTATCTTTTTTACTAGAAGCAATGTCTTTAGCATATATAAAATTATCACGACAATATGAATAAATTGCATTCAATTTTTCAAACTGACTATCGCAATCAGCACATAATGTATCTGCCATATCTATAATTGGAGTAATTTTTTCATAAAATTCAGTCATCGGATACTTCTTAAACAAACTAGTGCCTTGCCCTGAAACAAAACTTATATTATTGCATAAAAATCCCTTGATTTCGTTTTTATCGAATTTAGAAAAGATATCAAAATAGTTTAGTACATTTAACACAGCCTTTCCTTTCCCTTTTAACAAAAAACTAGGATTTTTTATTTCTAATGATTCTATTTCTCCATATGAATCAAAAGTCACATCGCCTTGTAAATAATATTTAAGTCCTTTCACCTTACTAGCTCCATTAATATGCACAAATTCTAACTTTGGGAATTTTAATAAATCAATTTCTTTAATCTTTCCTTCATAGCAAAAAGTTTTTAAATTTCTAAAATAAGCTATATCATCAATATCTAATGCACCACGTGATGATTGAGTGGCCTTTGCATTGTATAGATATCTTTTAAATTGATCCGACCAACTCGGATCCCCCTTTGTGGCAATAAAATCATCCACACTTTTCTTGACAAGTTCCAAATATGAAATTCGATGTAAATCACCTTCTGAACGATTTTCATAACTTAGTTCTATCAAAGCTATATTTTCTACATTAGGTGCAATTTTAGCCATTTGTCTATAATTAAAACTGGCATTTATGGTTGTACAACCATAAATAGTTAATCTCTTCAAATTTTCAAGTTTACCACCTATTGAACCCAAATCAGCATTAGAATATATATCCAAAATTTTTAAATTCTTAAAACGCTCCAAACCATTTAAATTCTCCGCCGAGGTACTAATTTTGGTCACTAGTCCACAGGGAATACCCCCACCCTGTCCGATACTTTCGATAATTTTCTTACCTGATGGAGAATTTGAATTAACACCGTACTTGATATCATCAAACAAACGAGAATTTTCATCACGATACAAAACGTTTTCAGCCATCACTTTTGCCCCCTGCTAACTTTTGTTTTTTCGGTACAAACTCTTTGAGATTAAGTTTGCCATTGTCAAGTTGATAGTTTAGAATCGCTATTTTTAGCATTTCTTTCTCTGAAGCAGTCATGTTTGAATAATCAATTTTTTTCATAATTTTCTCCTTTTGTTTATTTTACCAAAAGCAAAAAATTAAGTCAAACGTATGTAACCAATTTGATTAAATCGCTAGACAAAAAAATTGGTTTTTAGTATAATTTTTAAAAGGATTGGTGGCCTATGAAACTAATTCATTGTAGTGATATTCACTTGGGCGCAAGCATGCGCACTCATCTAAGCTCAGAACAAGCAAAAACTCGCCAAATTGAACTGCTTACCACGTTTTCAAAAATGATTGATTACGCAGTTGAGAATAAAATTGGCGCAATTATTATTGCTGGAGACCTTTTCGACACCGACGAATGTACGAACAAAACGCGTGATTTTTTGCTGGCTAATATCAATCAAGCAAATAGTGTGGAATTTTTCTATTTACCTGGAAATCACGATGAAAACAACGTGATTAAAAAGAATGAACTTCCTAAAAACCTACACATTTTTAATTCCAATTGGACCACATTTGACTTTGAAGGAATCAAAATCACTGGTTCAACTTTACCCAATAAGGAAATCTACAAAGAATTGAAACTTAATAGCGAGGAATTTAATATTGTGGTGCTACATGGGCAAGAAGACTATTCCCCTCTTTCTGACAAACTTGACACCGTGTTTATCGAGGAACTAAAAAACAAAAATATTGATTATCTAGCACTTGGGCACATCCATTCATTTAGCCAAAAACAACTAGACAAACGAGGAACTATGTGTTACTCCGGTTGCTTAGAGGGGCGTGGCTGGGATGAATGTGGCAAAAAAGGTTTTGTTTTGCTCGACATTGAAAATAACAACTTAAGCAGCAAATTTGTCCCTTTTAGTGAACGAACTTTGCACGAATTTGAGGTCGACATAACCAACTTACTCACCTCTCAAGATGTGATTAATTACATTTCTAATCTCACTTGCGACATACCATCTAAAGATTTTGTTCGTGTGGTGCTTATTGGAAAAATAAGCTCAAATCATTCTCTAAGCGCTAGTTTAATCAAAGCAAAACTTGATTATAAATTTTTTTGTTTCGAAGTAAAGGACAAGACTACCCTACTAATTGATGTCGAGAAATATAAACTTGACGTGTCGCTTGCTGGCGAATTTGTCCGATGTGTGACAAGTAGTGACCTATCTCAAAGTGAGAAAGATGAAATAATAAATCTAGGCCTTAAAACACTTAATGGCGAGGAGGTTGAACTATGAAACTAATCCGTTGCCACATTGAAAACTATGGAAAACTTCAAGACTTCAACTATAATTTTTCTTCAGGGCTCAACACAATTTTACAAGAAAACGGCTGGGGCAAAACCACTTTTTGTAGTTTTATAAAAGCAATGTTGTTTGGGTTGCCTACGTCCACCAAAAAAGATTTAGACGAAAACGAAAGGCTAAAATACACTCCATGGCAAACAGGTAACTTTGGCGGTTGGCTTGAATTTGAATTGAAAGGTAAAAACTATAGAATAGAACGTTTTTGGGGTGACAAACAAGCTAAAGATAAAACACGCCTCATCGACCTTAGCACAAATCAAGAAATTAATTCCCCTAACATTGTGGAAGATACGCTAAAAATAAATGCTGACACTTTTGAACGAAGCACCTTTGTGCCACATAATTTTTCATCTAAAATTAAAAATGAATCGATAAAAGAAAAATTAAGAAAACTACTCGATAACATCGAATCGGATAGTGTGGAAAAAATTTGTGTTCGCCTTGATGAGATGGAAACTGAAATCGAGCATCGCCGAGGCAAAGGTGGAAAACTTTGGGAATTAACGCAAAAACAAGACTATCTTGAAAACGAAATAAAAGAGTGTGAAAAAGCGAAAAATGAAAGTGTAACCACACAGTCTGAAATTGAGAACAACACAAAAAGAATTGAAGAAATAAACACAAAGATTAAAGAGCAAAGTGCACAACTTCAAGCATACAATGATAGTCGTGTTGAGCAAGAGCGCATAAAAGGAATTCAAAAAAGCATCGAAGAAATGGAACAATTAAAGAAAGAAGTTTCGTCTATCGAAGAATTTTTTAAAAATTCTCCTCCCGATGAGCAAACAATAAATCAACTAAACAAAACTCTCAACGAGCTTAAAGCCATGGAAAGCACACTTGAAACTATTAAAAATAGTAGTGTGGAAAAGAATATCAAAGGTTTAAACGATTTTTTTAAGAATGGGATACCATCTGAAGAAGAATTAAAAGAAATAAAACAAACAAATGCCCGCTTAAATGAACTTAATGCGTCTAAACTTACACCAAGTCAGGCGATAAATAAAATAAGCAAGAAAAAGCTACTGTTGCTTTGTGGTGATGTGCTTTCTATCATCATTGCTTTAGCCGGAATTATTGGGCTTGTGATAACTCACAATCCACTACTTTTCACCCCTATCACAATAATTGGAGTGCTCCTTGGATGCTTGAGCTTTTACTTTACTTTCCACACGCCAGAGACGGAAATAACACCAACTCAAATCGAACTCAACCGAAAAAAACGAACAGAACAAACCGAACTTCAAGATAAAATAAATAAGTTTATCATGAGATTTGAGCAAACAGATTCAAATTTTGACGAAGCACTAATAAAAATCGAAACGAAAAAACAAATGCTACTGCAATATCAAAACGACAAAACAAATCAAAGTGACCAAATCAATGAGTTAGAACGACGTGTAAAGCTAAATCAAGACTTTTTAAATAACTTTTTGTCGAATTACTACACCGCACCAATTTCATTTACCCAAAGCATTGCTGATTTAACAAAGAAATTACAACGTTATGAATTTTTGAAAGAACAGCTTTTGTCTAAACAATCCGCATTACCCGAACAACCTATTCCCACAACTGCCTCATCACCAGTTGAAATTGACGTTGGAAAACTTCAAGCAGAAACCAGCAAATTAGAGCGCGAGAAGGATCAACTTACCCAACTAAATGCACAGAACTTAACAAAACTAGATTCTTTAATGACACATGCGAGTGCTAAAAACAGCCTTCAATTTGAACTAAACGAAACTATTGAACAAATAAATAAATTAAATCACAATTTAAAACTCATTCAGCAAACACGTGAATTTATTAAAACAGCCAACACAAATTTGACTAGTAAATACCTATCACCAATCACAAATTCTTTTGTGAAATTCTCAAAACTGATTGCTGGCGATATGCTAAATAATGTGGCAATAGACACTGATTTAAATGTCACGATAGAAAACTATGGTGAGCACAAAAAATCACAATACTACAGCCTTGGAAGTCGTGATATCATCGACCTTTGTTTGCGGTTTGCTTTAACTGAAACACTGTTTAATGGAGAGACTCCTCCGCTAATTTTGGATGACACATTTTCAAATCTTGATGACGAAAAAACAAACAAAGCACTCGAACTGCTAAACAAAATTACGGATAAATTCCAGATTATTTATCTTGTTTGTCATTCTAGTAGAGCATTAAAAAAGACTTCGTAATGAAGTCTTTTTTCTTACACATCTTCAGTATCTTTGCTAACTTTTACAGTCACCCTTCTTGCCCCCGTGGTTCCTGTTTTTTTAGCAGGAGCTTTCGATGGAGCTTTACCACTTGTTTTTGTCGTAGCAGCCTTCGAACGGGTTGCGGCAGTTCTTCTAGATGTGGTTGACTTTGCTTTTTGCACTAGCATTGCCTTACTTGATGACTCGTCTTCAGAATCTAAATCATCATCTTCGTCATTTATATCTTTTGTTTCCACTTTTTCTGGCTCAACAACAACAGGAGCTGGCTCACCTTCTTCGCGGAATTTCAACTTTCTAAATGATGATTTTTCAATAATTCTATCAAACAAAATCAACAATTGTGGAAGCACAAATAAGATTGAAATCACACTAATGAGTGCACCACGTCCAATGAGTAATCCAATTTCCGCGAGTAATGGAATGCTTGATATAAAGTGAATTATAAACGCAGCCAAAATAAGGATTAATCCAGATGAAAGAATTGTTGGCAACGATGTATTGAGCGCTCTAGTCATTGCACACAATTTAGTGTGGTCTTTTCTAAAGCGAACATATCGCTCAGTGAGTAATATTCCATAGTCTATCGTAGCCCCCATTTGAATTGCCATCGCTAAGAGATAACAAATGAAGTAGACTGCCTCACCTGCCACCGCACTAATAGCAAGGTTAATCCATATTGCACCTTGAATAGTGAGCACAAGAAGTAATGGAATACTAAATGAACCAAATGAAAGCAATACAATTAATAGAATCAGCACTACAATTACAATGTCTGTTATCAGCTTATCCTTTGCAAACACTTTTTCTGTTTCAACTAAGTTTGCTGTCGCATTCACAATGTAGTAATCATCCTTAAACACTGAATTATTTAAAATTTCTTTTACTTTATCGATAACTTTGATTGCTGTTTCATCATCCACATCCAAAGTGATATTAAATAGCATACGGTCATGCTTGTCTCCATGAAGCGAAGCATAGGCATTTTCTAACAACTGTAGTTTAGGGCTATTTTTAATAGCTTCTTTAAATAAATCATTCACACCAAGATCTTCAAGATGAGCTTTCACGTAATGTATTACATTGATTAAGTATTCTGTATCCCTGCTGTTGGTCTTCCCTAATGCATCATACACACTATCAATTTGACTATCATTTAAAATCTCCAAAGGTGGTGTCACATCTGCATTAATAATATTATAAAATTCCCCTCTAGTTAATAGGGTGTATGCATTCGCAGTTTGATCATCAGTTGTCGATGTCAAGCTTGTGGCAGAATTTATGTAGTAAATTGTTTCATCGCCCTTTACGGAAGAAATACTCTTAATTTGCTCGAATATGTCACGCTCAGCTTCTATGTTGTTATTACTTACCAACACCACAAGCGAATTTTGTTTTCCAAAGTTTGTTTCAATCGCCTTATTTTCGGTATATGATTGAGTTCCTGCTTTACTTGGATCTGCGGTGTAGGTAAAGTTTACCCCATGTTGCAACACAATACCAACAGCAACTACACAAGTAAAGATAATTGGGATAATCAAGCGAGTGCGCAATGAGAATTTTGCGACTCCATCCATACGAGGCAAGAAACTACGGTGTTGCGTTTTATCAAGTAATTTGTTTAACATTAAAATTACAGAAGGCATCAAGAACAACACTGCCAGTATTGAGATAAACACACCTTTTGCAAGCACTAAACCAACGTCAGCACCAATCTTGTAGTCCATTACCACAAGTGCGAGTAATCCAGCCATAACCGTGCACGCACTCGAAACCACAGCCACAAACGAACCAGACAAAGCACGTTTCATTGCTTCCACAGGATCGTTACACGATTTACGCTCTTCCCTAAATCGGCTAAACAACACAATACAGTAGTCCATTTCCAATGCAATAAGCATAATCGCACTAATTGACTTTGTGATATATGAAATGTCCCCCATGATTGCATTTGTGTGCATGTTAAGAAGTATTGCACAACCAATAACGATTAAATATACAAGTGGTTCAAGATAACTTCGAGCCGTCAACGTTAGAATTACCAAAACCACTGCGATGATGATAATTAAAATGATACTTAATTCGCTATCAATAGATTTCTTACTATTAGCGGCCTCAACAGCTGCCCCATTCATGGAAATAGCTCCATAATCGCCGCTAGACAGCACATTTCTAATTTCATCTAGAGCCTGACTAGTCTTATCAGTATAATCACTTTCTTCGAAGAAAATACTAAACAAGACTGACTTATTATCCTCAGAAAGTTTATACGACACACTAGACACATCATCAACTTTTGTAATAGCTTTTTCCATATCAGCTATCTTATTTACGTCGATATTGGAAACCATCACACTAGCTGTTCCAGCGGACTCAAATTCATCGCGCATAACTTCAATAGATGCACGAGTGCTACTATCATCTGGCAAATACTGCGTCATATCATAGTTTACCCCAGCTTGAGGCACGAAGAATAATGCTACAGACAACACCAAAAAGAAGCCCAACAGCCACCAACGCGAGTTTACGACCCAGTTTGCTAAACCATTTGTAAACTTATTCATTTTTTACTCCTATTTTTTTTCATTAGTCTAATATAACTTGACTTACAAAAAATTATATGTTATTTTATAAATAAAAGCAAGTATTTTAAGCAATAATTTTTATTTTTAATTTATAATTTTTTGGAAGGTGAATCATGGAAATCAAACACGACACACGCACAATAAGAACACGTAAGCATTTGGCACAATCAATGTTAAAACTGCTTCAAGCCCACAGTTTGGAAGAAATAAATATCGTGGACATATGCAATCAAGCTCAAGTCCACAGGACAACATTCTACAATCATTTTAACGATAAATATGAACTTTTTTCTTATCTATTTGATGAAATTAAAAATGAAGTTTTTGACACAGCAATAGAAGCTCATTCTGAAAATAATTCATTGGAAATCTATATTCAAATTGCAAAAAATGTACTTGATTTTATTGATGACAACAAGCAAGTTTTTATTCAAATCTTACAACACAACAAAAATGAAATTGTTATCGGAGTATTCAATGAAAGTTTAGAACGAGCTATAAAGTTTTTGTTAAATCAAAATGGTCAGCAATTAGGTTTACCAATTGAAATTCTTGCAAGCTTTTACACTGGGGGATTCTCCGCACTTGCATTGTTATGGCTCAATAACCCCAATAAATACACAAAAGAAGAATTTTTAACATTCTTCAAAAGACTTATCACTGGTAAAATAGAAAATTAAGGATAATAAATGAGAAAAATTACTTTAATTTGCATTGGAACACTTAAAGAAAACTACTTAAAGGAAGCCTTCAATGAATATAAAAAAAGGCTATCCCGTTTTTTTGATTTTCAACTAATAGAATTACCCGAAACAAAACTTCTAAAAAACACCCCCGCCCAAATTCAATCCGTAATTGAAAATGAAGGCAAAATGATTTTAGAGAAAGTTTCATCATCAGCAAAAATCTTTCCACTTTGTGTGGAGGGTGTGCAATATAGCAGTGAAAAATTTAGCGATTTAATTGCTGAAAGTTCTGATTACTATGAAGTAATTTTTATAATTGGTGGTAGTTACGGACTTAGTGATGAAGTTAAAAAACTCGGCAAGCAATTATCATTTAGCAAACTGACATTTCCACATCAATTGATCAGAGTGATGTTTATGGAACAACTATATCGTGCAGGAACTATTTTAAATAATATTGAATATCATAAATAAAAAGTTGGCAAATCCAACTTTTTATAATTTTATAGACTCAGTCTCAATTTGGGCAAGCTTAAGCATATTTTTTGAGAACTCGTCATGATATTCATTTAAATATACCACTCTGGTTATACCAACCAAAATTATCCAACGTGCACACACAGCACATGGCGATAAACTTGTGTAGATTGTTGCCCCATTTAAATCGATTCCATTTTGCAATGCATTTTTAATCGCCATTTGTTCTGCACACACTGAAAAACATTTTTCCATACATGTTCCACTAGCAATTTTATGTTCCTTTCGATAACAACACTTAGAACAACTACCTTTTAACTTTTCAGAGATATTATTATACCCTTCAGCAACCACTTCCCCATCTTTCACAATCACAGCTCCGATATTACGATCTTCACGTGGACATGTTGATTTTTTGCCAACTTTTATTGCCAATTTCATGAACTTCTTATCAGCTAAATTCATACTTTCATCCCTTTATTGACTTATTACTACAGTAAAAATGATTGCTCCAACGTATTCATAATTTTTAGATATATGACTAATTCTTAAGCAATATTCACCAGTCTTATCTACTGTACGCACAATTTTATTTCGGTTTGATGCCATATTAGGCAAAGGAATATCACCATATTCCAAATCAAAACTAAATGCGTCATCTGGGATGTCAGAAATATTTGACTTAATTTCAATTTGGAAATTTTCCTTTACATCAGTAAACTGACCTGAATACTCATTTGGACTCTCTTTCTTAATTAGACGTAAATCATTGTCCTCATCATCTTTATCTTTAATCTGCCCATTTACATCAACGTAACTAATTTTTACATCGAAATCTTGCTCTAGAATTAATTGTTTTTTGTTAATGCTCAAATTCGTTGTTTCTCTGTAAACGTTAAAATTGCCGGTATTAGTTGAACAAATAGTTTCAATTGTATAATTTCCAACATCTAAACTTTGAATATTAGTTATGTTTTCAAGCAAATTATGTTCACTATCGTAGACATTGTATTTTACTTGCATCTCTTCATCTGATTGCATATCAGCCTGAGTCAGAGTAATTGACGAGAGCTGATTGGTTTGACTTAGACGAACTTCATTTAAATTGTAAACCGCATTGGGATTTTGGCTAGCGTCCTGCAACCACAAATTAGCTATTTCGTAGTCAGTACCATAATTTGCAAAAACACTTTTGGCATATTGAAATAAATTTTGATTCTTATATCCTTTAAAATCAGCTTTTGTAATGATGTAATCCGCAATTATATCAGAATCTTCATAGTTTTCGCCGCCATTAACGTGGATTTTTACTTTGTAATTACCAACATTCTTTGGAAGAGTCGCCACAAAATCTTCTGAATTTTCTGATTTATATGTAATGTCTTCATTTTGGACATCCATTCCACTGCCTAACGCAACTTGATTTTTGAATGAATCTGCATCTATTCCTTGATTTCGCCCATTATATGGAACCGTTATTGTTGGAAGTGAAATTTCATACTTGGCTTTTTTTACTGTTACTTTAAAAGTGCTTTTCTTATTAGCATAAATTACAGTGATTGTGTGCTCACCCACTGTATCCAGTCTTCCAGCATCAACACTTGCTAAGCCGAGTTCCAATTCTAACTTTTTACCATTATCACAAACAGCAGTAAACTTCCCGCCGGTCAAATCTAAATAATTACCAACCACATATTCAGTTGTTGGTAAAGTGGTAACTGTTATGCTCGCAATATCCGAAGTTTTCCCACAACCTGAAAAAAGTAAGCCGCCACAAACTACTGACCCAAAACATAAAACACTAGCAACTCCAAATTTTTTCATAGCTCCTCCATATTTATTTTACTCATAAATTTATTTTTTATCTAGTTAATATATTATAACTAATTTATTATTTTTTTCCAAACGATTTAAACCATTTTTTACAAATATTTTATTAAATTTTATATTTTTTGAAATTTATTTCTGAATTACTTGACTTTTATTTTTAATAATGATATTTTAATTATGTTTCTCCTTTTTTAAGAAAATTTCATTTTTGATTTTTAAACCTTTACGGCAAGTTTCTTTTATGAAACTTGCTTTTTTCATTGTTACATAACACACTGACCAATTTAATATTTATAAAACAATCGTTTGTATTAATAAATTTTTTGTGTTGACTACCAATTAATAACAATAATAAAATAAGAAGTAAAAGTTTAACTCACAAAAAAGCCACGGATGTTTCCGTGGCTTTTTAACAAAAAATAAAACAAGCTTTCGCTTGTTTTATTTAATTATTCTCTAGTTGAAGTTTTGTCAGAAGTAGCTTCAGTTTCACGTTTAATGAGCTCTTCTGCTACCTTAAGATATGTTGCACATTGTTTTCCCAAAGCTCCAACATGTCCCATACCTTTACCAATAACACTTAATTCACGATTGTCTCCATTTTCGCCAAGGTATTTAACAACTATTTGTACCTGTTGAATCAACCCAGATTGAGCATCCTTGTAGTCATTAAATTCTCTGTCCTTGTCTGGACCAATCATTTCCCTTTCAGGTTCTTTCTCAGCAGATTCTACTGGATCAGGAGTTGTTCCTTGTTTTGCTTCTTCAGCTTGTTTTTTCTCCAATTCTGAATCAACACGAATACGTGTCTCAGCTTTTTTCTCAGCATCTTGTTCTGCTTCTTCAACAATTTTACGAATTTGAGCCTGTTGTTCATCTGTCAATTTTTTCTCTGGATCTTCTGTTGGTTCTTCAACCTTTTCACCAGTTGACTCTTCAACCTTTTCACCAGTTGGCTCTTCTACTGATTCAACAGGAGTCTCGGTAGATGTTGCACCAGCTGTTTCTGTTTCATCTTTCTTAGGCTCAGTTGGAACTACTGGATCTGCAGGGGTTTTACCTTCAGTAGCATGTTTCTTTGCTTCAGTTTCTTGCGCAGACTCATCTTTTTTATCTTCGTCTTTCTTAGCAGCGTCACCAGCATCTGTTGCACCAGTAGCACCTTGTTCTTGAGCTTCTGGAGCTGGATTACCAGCTTCACCTTGTGCATCATTAGTTGCACCTTGTCCTTCTGCTTTTGGAGTAGGCTTACCAGCTTCATCAGCCTTATCACCTTTAGCGCCTTCGCTAGTAGCGCCACCATCTTTTGTTGCGCCTTTGTTTTTGTCAGCTTCACCTTGTGCATTTTGAGTATTTTCCTTGTCAGCACTTGGAATAGGACTTAAGTAGTCAACAAATCTTCTCCACAAACTCTTCTTTGCTTTAGATTGAGTTGTGTTAGTGTTAGTGTTAGTGTTAGCAGTAGTGTTAGCCTCAGTATCTTTACTTTCTGTTTTTGATTTCTTAAATGCATTTCTCAATGATGCAATAGTTTGTTTGTAAGTTTGTCTTGCATCACGAATCTTGTTTCTGCAAACATCTCTTGCATTACCAACTGATTTGTTACGTTCTGCCTTAGCAGCACGAATTTCAGTCTTCTCAGCCTTCTTAGCATCTCTCTTAGCTTGACGGTATGCTTTTCTAGCAGCTTTTCTTTCCTCACGGCTAGTCATAGCTGTTGGTTGAGTTGCCTCATTTTCAGTAGTGTTGTTTTGTGTTTTAGCTTGTTTTTCAGCACGACGCTCAGCTTTCTTAGCTTGCTTGTCGTTGATATTTTTAGCTTTAGTAGTGTACTTATTAGCTTTCTCTTTAAACTTTTCAGCTTGTTGAGTGTTACCATTCTTTTCAAACTCAGCAGCTCTCTCGAGAGCTTTTTGAGCTTTCTTCTCAGCTCTTGCAGCGCGATTAGCAGCACGTCTAGCCCAGAAACCTTGTTTCTTCTCAGCTGGAGCGTTAGCTGTTTGCTTTTCGGTTGTTGTATTAGCTGTTTGTTTCTCAGTTGACTCGTTAGTTTTGTGCTTTTCAGCTTTTCTTTCAGCACGTTTTTGTGCTTTTTCTGCATGAGCAGTTTGAATGTTGTGAGCTTTAGTAGTGTACTTATCAGCTTTCTCTTTTAATTGTTCAGCTCTTTGTGTGTTACCATTTTGTGCTGCAATTTCTGCTTGTTTAGCAGCCTTTTCAGCTTTTCTTTCAGCTCTTGCTACACGCTTAGCTGAAAACCATGCTCTTAAACCTCTGTCTTCAGATGGCTTACTGTTTCCTTGTTCCATTTCATTTGCCTTCTTTTTATCTTGATTTGCCATCTCCCTTTCTTGTACAATAGGGTTCCCTTCATTACCCTGTGCATTCTCTGGAATAGTCCAAATGTATGCTTTAAGGCGGTTGTAGCCTCTCTTAATAATGTTTGGACGAACTGCCATTGTTCTGTCTACAATACGTTTGTATTCGTTATTGTAATCAGTCTTGTTTTCATTGCTACGATCACGTGCAACTTTTTGACTAGTTGTGTCCATATCTATTGCATTTACTTTTGCTTTGGCAGCATGATAAACCTTTGATGCAAACTTTTTAGCTCTCATGTCATTGCGTCTTTCATCTTCGTTCAACTTTTCAACAAAAGCTTCATTTCTTGCAGTTTTCTTTTCTGCGTAGTCAGCTCTTGTCTTTTCAGATTTCTTAACTTGTCTTGGGTTTGATGTGTAGAACTTGATAAAGTCGTTATATTGCTCTTTAGCTCTACGGTCTCCATCAATAAACATGTTAATGAATCTCAATGTGTTGTTCTTCATGTCAAACTTTTCTTCAATTTCTTTGTCTAATTCGCTTCCACCTAATGTGTTTAACTTACCAGCCAAAAATTGAAGTTTTGCACGATCTTCTTCATCAAATGCTCTGTCGTTTAAAGCGTTGTTAAGACGATCCATTGTGTACTTCTCGTAGTAAGGAGTCACAATTGCTTTAGCATGGTCATCAAAACGAAGATTTTTCTTCATTCTACGATCTTGCAAAAATCCTCTTACCTTCAAAGCAGTCTTCTCACTAAATGATTGACATGCCGCAACAAAACCATTCTTAGCTCCACGCAATGCTTCAGATGCAGCACGAGCAAATTTTTGTGAACCCAAACTTGCGCTTAAGCCAGCACTTTCAGCGCCAAGAATAATCTTGTCAAGTGCGATTCCCAAACCATTTGCTGTTCTGCGGAAATTGTAATCAGCTAATCTAAAACGATCTTCCACTGCATTTGTCGCACGCCATTTTACTTTGTCCTCAGGTTTTGCTGAATCATAAGCTTCTTGGTCGACACGACCATTTAATTGAAATCCTTTCAAGTCACCTTTTGCTGCTTCTTTGCTAGCCTTAATGTCTTCATTCTTAACAGCATCCGCAACAGCTCCCATGTTTAAAAGGTAATTACAAAGCAAACCAGCATCTTGCTCTGATAATTCGTGAGTTTCAATCAACGCTGTCTTAAAGTTTTCTAACTCAACACCTTTTTGTTCTGGAGAGTTTGCATTGTAATAACGTCTAGCAAATTCGTCAGCGGACCTTCTTAAGTCGATAAAAGCTTGCAAATTTACAGCTTTCTTCTTTTCCACTTCTTTTTTCTCCATAATTTTCATCTCCTAATATAATCCCTCCTACTAGTTGACATAGTCAACTCTAGTCAACTCTGTCCATCTAGACAACAACGATTTTATCACAAAATTTCTATTTGTCAATACCTATTTTGAAATTTTTTCATTATTTGGGCGTTTTCCACCCAAAATTTGACCAAAAATGACCAATTTTTATAAAATTTGGGCAAAATTCGAGCAGTTTTTATCAAAAATTGAAAAAATTTTGAAAAATTTTAAGTTTTGAATACACTTAATTTTTATTCTTCGCGCAACATATATATAACGTACGTAAAAGTAAGATTTAATCTAAAATTGTAGAACTATGGCGCCACTAAACTGAAACTAAACTTTAGGGGTATTGATTTTTTGAGTAAGTTATGCTAAAATAACGCTGTCGAATGTCGATAATGGAGAAATATTATGTTAAAAACTAATGAGAACTACAATAAATTTGATGAGGAACTAGGCGAAAGTGAAAATTCAAGTAACAATGAGCGTATAACAATCGAAGAGCCGGCATCTTTTATACAAATGGCTTATGAAAAGTTGCTTATCATAATTAGCTTATGCTCGATTTGTTTAGTCATCTTTGCAAAGATGTTTGCAGTCGTCAGTGTGCCTGTTTGCTTTAAAATATTCTATTGGATGGGCGCAATTGCTCTGCTATTTAACATTGTTATCTACATCATGCACGCCGTGAAAACCCAAAAAGTTAAATTTGATATTCAATTAGGCTCTTTGGTCGTGGCTGTGATTGCGGCTGTGTTTATTGGATAACGAAAAAATCACCTTAACCTAGGTGATTTTTTGTTTTAATTCCTTGACAATGTGGCAAAATTAAGTTATAATGAAACTATGCTGATGTGGCTCAGGGGTAGAGCACGTCCTTGGTAAGGACGGGGTCATGGGTCCGATTCCCATCATCAGCTCCACACGAGTGTCGCTTCAGCGGGACTCGTTTTCGTTTTATTGCATAAAACCTCTCAGGCTATCGCCTCGACCCATGACCGTTTGGGGCTCTGCCCCAATCTACTAGGCGAGTAAAGTTTAAACTCTATATAACCACTCGCCTGTAGGCACGGTCCGATTCCCATCATCAGCTCCAGCAAACAAATTTTGCATGTGATTGCCTTCGGCGTTTTGCCGAGGGTTTTCTTTTAGGTAAATGTAAGTTTTCTTAAATTTCTTCACCATAATTTTTAATTAAATTTTTTGCCCATTCCAGAACACTATTAGTGTTATCTTCACTTCCTTCTTTGGGGCAAACAAATTCCTGCCCTATTGGAGAAGCCATAAAGTTTCCATTTTCATCAACCATTCTCGCTCCATTCCATGAAAACGTTACATTATTAGGGCAAGCGTCACCACATTTTTTAAACTGCCATTGGGTTCTATTACTATTTCCCTCACTCATATCCGTCAGAACAAGCGGATTTCGTTTTAATCCATCCTTATTTGCTTCTTTAAAATTGAAAATGCCAAACCCTTTTTTATCGCAAAAGCTACATTTTTCTTTTGCAATATATAATGATTTTGCAATAATATTGAATAATAAATAGATTCGTGGCTTAATTAAAATGAGGTAAAAATCATGAAAAAAGAAAAACAAAAAAAATCCTATGTTAATAGGATTTTTTCTTAAAAAAAATATTTTAGTGGAATGTTCAGCCTTTCTGCTTTTTTGCGTTTGATAACAATTGGAATGGCTATTCCTGCCGCACCAAAAACCAAAATTCCACCCATAATTGCTAAGATTAATCCAAAATTAGTGGTAGATCTTGACACAGGCTCGTTGGATATTGGGTCCACGGTATTGTCGGTATCGGGAATAACTTCTTCTTCAACATCAGAATTATCGATTTTTCTCCATAAAGCATACAAAACCACATCGTTTGAGGCAGATAGATTTTTCACCACATCTTCATCTTCAAAACTTTCACCTGTTCCATCAGCCTTTGTGTTCCACTCCACAAAACGATATCCTTTCCGAGTAAAGGAATTAGCAGTTAGATTTTGACTTTTATCATAAGTCAATTCTTCGCTAAACGTATTACCCGTTCCATCATTAGAATAGAAGTGAACCTTATATTTTACTGGAGCCCATGCTGCATACAGATTTACGACATCGTTGTCAAACTCAGTCCAGTTTTCGGTGCGAGTAGCCTCATCTTCATATTTCGTTCCATTACAATTTTCATTTCGATACCACCCATCAAACACATAACCAACTTTGGTATATTCATTCTTCTTAAGTGGGTCTGTTTTCATGCCTGCCACCACTGTTTTATAGGTGAACTCTTGAGCATCGGTGTTATCTGTACCATTATTGGAGTTGAACACAATTTGATAGGTATATGCCTCCCACACAGCCACCACGGTTATATCTCCGGTTACCTCAGTTTCTGCATCGAAAATTTCTCCATTGCACATCCACCCTTTAAATTTATGGCCTGCCTTGGTTGGAGTTAAATTCGGCGTTACTCCACCGCTTGAACTATAAATTGTCGACCCTGATTGTACTTGATATGAACCAGCAAAATCTCCACCATCAGCATCAAAAGTAACGCTGTAATATTGTGTGTCTTGCTGAATTTTTTGCCATATAGCATACAATACCACCTCTTTTCCATCTATTTTCGTCAAATTCCTTACGCTTGCTTCATCAGCAAAAGTTTTAGAATTATTATCGTCATCTACATAAGTCCACCCCAAAAAGTGATATCCGTCGCTGGAATAGATAAAAAGCTCATTTGGGGGGAACGTCACCGTGGTATCATATTCCACAGCATAGAAATTTTCCATCTCCCCCCCTCCGAGAGATGTTCCATCAGGAGGGTTTGGATTAAATATAATGTTATACGTAATCGGATTCCACATTGCATAAAGCACTAATAAGTCTGTGTCTAGATTAACTACTAATTGACAATCGGAATATCCTTCTCCGCTGCCATCGCTTTGTGTGTTCCAACCTCCAAAATTGTATCCTGTTCGAATAAAGCCATTACTATCTATACTATTCAACATAAAATCGTCGCCAACATCGAAACTTTGCTCATTGATGGTATCATTTATGTTATTGTTAAATCTCACAATTCCTGAAGCAGAATCCCAACGCGCAGTCAAATTGATGACTCCCCCTTCAATGTTGGTTAAATTCTTCACTCCCTGTCCATCTTCAAAATAGACAGTTTCTCCATCGATCGTAGCTTCCCATCCAATGAAAGTTTTCCCATGGCGTTCAAAATTGTTTAACAACAATTTCTTTTCCTCACCATAGGTAAACGACTGCTGACGAGTGCTTCCTGCACCATCATTAAACACTACGTTATAGTTTATTGTGTTAAACTCAAGTTTTACAATTGAACTTCGATAAATTCCATGGTCAGATGAATTTGCTGGTTTTTTCCATTGAGCAATCAAGGTGTACATAATTTGCCCATCATTTTCCATCCACTTGTCAAAAATAATTCCTCCATAGATAGATGTGATTGCTTTTCCATCTCTATCACCCGGCAAGCCATATTCCTTTGGCAAGCCAAACTTTTCTGGAGTTACGTCACCATAGCTAAATAGTGAGATTGGCCCCGTCCATGGTCCCCACAGATTGTCTGCCAAACGATAAACAATTCCACCTTTACCAGCTTCTGTGCTTCGAATGTAAGAAACCATCCACTTGCCTAGATATTTGTTATACACACAAGTAAGCTCACTACACCCACTACCATTGTCTGTGATAGAGTCACTTCCCATGATGTAACCTTTGTTGTTTTTGTGATTTAGATTATGTAGTCCAGTTGCACCTTTGATCCAAATAGGATTTTTTCGAGCATCTAACCCTTGAAAATATTCATATTCATCAAATGTTTCAAAATTTTCTTTAGCTACCCTTGCTAATTTTATACCCGTGGTGCGGTAGCCACCTTCTCCCAAAAGATAGATGTAACCATCACGTCCATCCACAGGACAAATTTGAGTGAAGAAATATCCTTCGTGCTTTTGAATGTCGATATTCATTCCCTCAATCACTTCGTTGTTGATGTCTTCATTGAGTAGTTTTTGAATTTTTCTAGCCTCATTTCCCACCACAATTTGACCACGAGAATTTGTTTCATAGAACTCTGAGTGGTTTCCGCTTGAGTGATTTGCCCAAGAAAGTTCATTCACCTTTACCCACGTGTTTCCATGGTCGGTCGACTTTATGCACCCACCATAGTTCATTCTGTCAGCTTTTCCCACATCTGTTGCTTTTGAAAAGAAAAACATATACATCACGCCATTAATTTCAATTGCGCCAGTGGGAATCTTACTGCTCTCTGTAGCTTCTTCACCATAGGTGCTTACAAACTTAATGTTCTTATAATGTCCATGAATCATTGCATCAGCATCAAAGGAATTTTGCCCAACGAATGCCCCATCACTAAGTGAAGGTGAGGTATCTTCATTAAGAGCCGCATCAACTAATTGTGTGTGCTCTGCGACGGTTTTAATTCCCTCATGAGAATAGAACGCATCAAACCTATTTTTGCAAATTTCTGGATCAGTTTCGGAAATTGGAATGTCGTTATCAAATCCTAACATGGTTTGGCAACGATATTTTGCCACCCAGTAATTTCCTTCATCATAGTTTTGTGTGCCAGTTTTGCTGGCTTTGTTGACATCGCTCACCCCACCATAAGAATCTCCAAAAATAATCCAAGTCTTGTCAGCCACTGAATCATACACAGGGAATCCCATGTTCACGGCGCCCACACCGAATTTCCTGTTAAGCTCATCCTGATCGGCTGGGGTTGTCGAATCTACTAAAATAGAAACAAACTTTTTGGTCGCAATCTTTTCTTTGTTATCAAGCAAACTTTCATTTTGCAACAAATCGGCAGTATGTGTAATATAGTTCATGTTATTAGTTGCATTTTTGGGAATAACACTCAATGGAAAAACTGCTGTTGCCACAACAGCAAAACTCAATATTGCAATAAAAAGTATTAAATATACCTTTCTAATTTTTTTCTGCATTTTTTTCCCCAAATTTTTTTACTTCTTTCCGCTATTAGTTTTAACATATTTTAAACAAAAAATCAAATATTTTAACATAAAAACATTTTTTTTTACAAATAAAATCGACAATATAAAAATCTTTTCTACTTAATATTATTTTACCTAACCAAAAATTGTGAAAATTTTTAATTTTCTTATTTGATTTGCTTTACAAGTTCATTCTTTTGTGACATACTACCCCACGAGGGATAAAAATTATCGCTAACAAAAAAATAGAAGGGGAAAAAATGGCACAAAGTGTTAAAAAAACAGCCATAAAGCTAAAACAAAAATATTCTAGAGTAAGCAAACTAAACGAAGCAAAAATGTGTGGAGAAAAGAGTGCGCTAAGCCGATTTTTGTCCATATTCTTTTCGATTGTTACGTTGTTGCTTGTGCTATTTTGTGCGTTATTTTGTGTGGGAGCATTCTTGAATTCAACTCACCACACCCCCGACATGCTAATTGGTTATTCCAAAATTCAATTAACCACACAAAACATGAGCAGTAAGCGAATAGTGCTGGATGGTGTGATTTACGATAGCGGTTTTTATCAAGATGACCAAGTGCCAATTCATGCGGTGGATCCACATTCATTAAAGACAGGCGATGTGATAGCTTTTATTGCCTATGAAAAAAGTATTGAAGAATCGGAAAAACGCCACAAAACCGAGCTTAACGTGCCCACTAACACAACCCCAAAACTAACCACAAACTTCGGGCAAATGTTAGGGTTTTACTCCTCTACTATCTATTCAGCAGCTCAAAATGGTGGAAAAATCACTCTTAGTCACGTGGTTAAAGTTTTTGAAGATGACAATGGCAAACTTTGGTTTCAAACAAAGGGTTCAAATTCTAGTGAGGTTGATTCAGGCTTCGTTAGTGAAGAACTAATTCTTGGCATTTATGTAGAATCATCCACTTGTGGAGGAATTTTAAATGCGCTTTCTTTCATCTACTCTGTTAGTGGACTGCTTTTACTGATGCTTTTACCGGTTATTGTGATTTTTTCCATATTCTTTAAAGCCGACATCAAAAAATCTAGATTAAATTCCTTAGAGCAAGATGTTGTGGAACAAAAGCGCAAACTTACCGACAAGATTTGTGTGAAAAATCAAATTGGTTTTCGCATGAACGAACCCACCAAACTAAAAGTGCTTTCTCAGGCACAAAAAAGCGAAGAAAAACGCTACGTTAGCCTGCTTTGGCGTGATGGACATAAGCCAAAAGCAATGAAAAAATATGTTCATCAAAATAAATTAAAACTTTACCCAATCAAAAAACTTTGCAAACTAAACAACGAATGTGAAGAATTGTTTTTCGCTGGTAAAGATTTAAACCTCATAGCAAAACATTATGCAAATGAAAAGCAACAAATCTTGGAACAAAAAAAATCTATCAAACAAAAACTAAAATTTGCTAAAACTATAATCAGAGCCAAACAACAAGCCTAGCCCACAATTACCTACTAAAAAGAAAACATTGAGGTTCATGAGAATTAACAATTCCAATTGCTTGTAGATATGCATAAATTATGACACTCCCCACAAAACTCATCCCGCGCTTTCTTAAGTCATGTGAGATTGCATCTGAAAGTGGCGAGGTCGTTTTTTCACACTCAAAAAAAATCTTACCTTGAGTAAAGGAAAGTAGATAATTTTTAAAAGAACCAAATTCACATTGAATCAATTTGAAAATGCGAGCATTAACTATGCTTGCTTTTATTTTTAGTTTATTGCGAATTAGGTTAGGATTATTAACTAATCTCAATTCATCATCTAGGGTAAACGCACACACTTTGTCTATGTCGAATTCACAATAAGCCTGTCTAAAGGCCTCACGTTTATTTAACACACATTCCCAGCTTAATCCCGCCTGAAATGATTCTAAAATTAACATTTCAAACAAATAGTGTTCATCTAGATTGAGTACTCCCCATTCACAATCATGATAAGCCACATATTTAGGGTTTGAATTATTGCACCACTTACAACGAATTTTTTCCATAGAAAAATTATATAAAAAGTGTTAAATTTTGTCAAATTTTTGTTTCTATTTGTTTGACATAAAATCTAAAACCTATTATAATAGCCACGATTTTTAAGGAGGAAAATAATGATAACAATTGCTGGAAAGCCTTGCAGCGGCAAATCTGCAATTAGCAAAGAATTAGTGCGAGAGCACGGCTTTGAACACTTTAGCATGGGCGATATGTTTCGCGAAATTGCAAAGGAGAATAATCTAGATGTAAACGAGCTTAATTCAATACTAACGTCTGTAAAGACAGCTCTCGAATTTGACATTGATGCCCAAATCGATAGCAAAGTAAAAGAACTTGGTGGCAAAAAAATCAGAGAATATGTGATTATCGAAACACGCACAGGCTTTATCTTTATTCCTGAATCACATAAAGTGTACACAATTATCGAACCTCGTGAACAAGCCCTTCGACTGATTAATTCTGGCCGTGATACGGAAAAAACAAATGTGACTATTCAACAAGCAATCGAAAATTTAAATGCTCGTGAAAAAATGGAGAATGAACGTTTTCAAAGATTATACAAACGCAACAACCTAGACATTACCAACTATGACTACGTGCTAGACACCACCAATCTATCGATTAGTCAAGGTAGTGAAGCCGTCTATAACAGTTATATGGACTATCGCAAACGAAAATATGGTAAAGAAAATAGTGCTGAGCGCACAATGTAGCTTTCTAGATAGAAAGCTTTTTATTTTTTGTCCACATTTATTTGACTTTTTCTTTGTCGATTTGATAAAATAGTGACTAGGAGAATAATAATGATTAGCGATACACAAAACAAAGAATTGGTGTTCGGGCCAAAAACATCTACCAAACAAATTTTTACTCTAAACAAAAAGAGTAACATCTACCTAAAATTTGACGACTTAAAATCTCTTGTCGTCACCAGTGTGGAAGAAAATGAAATCACCATAAAGGTGTTTACCGACCTAAATGAAGATGTGGAAAAAATGATAAACTTCAAAGTCAACATCTCTCGCTGGCTCGACATTTTCATTAGTCACAAACGTGGCAAAAAACCATCAGTTAGCCACCTTCATGTGGTGTTGAGTTTACCCAAAACCTTTTTAGATAATCTTGAACTTGAAGGAAAAACTAACTCACTAACAATGTATCATTGCATTCACAACCACACTGAGTTTGGTGGAAATGTGGAAAAAATGCTACTGTTTGATTTAAATGGAAGCTTTGAAATCGATTCAAATTCCAAAATGGAAATAACCTACGATGGAAGCTTAACAAAACTAGACATAAACCAAATCAACTCATCAACTAACCTACTTCTAGCAAGAGGTGCCAATACCTACATCTACACAGCTAACAAAAGCTGTGACCTTGTGCTGATTGGCTGTGTAAACAATGTTAATTCCTCGCATTTTATCGAACTAAATGGGAAAAATAGTCACCTAATTGCTCGAAACGAATAGAGCACAATAAAAAAAGGAGCATAATCACAAATGGCAAAAAAAATAATCATGACGCCATAAAAAAAATTGCAGACAAACTTTATCCAATAAAAGAAAAATATAACACATTACTTCGTGATCCAGAAAGTTTAGAAAAAACCACCATGATGGCTATTTGGGCACAAACTGCGAAAGTAGGATTTCAACTAAATCAAGCCTTTCCAGATCAGAGTAAATTGATTTTTGCCCTATTCCCCATGTTAGCCATCTCGCTAGGAGCAATAGCTGGATTAGCAATTGAAAAAGCTAGTGTTGAAAGCAAAAAGGAAACAAGTATTTCCTCTCCTAAAAAAGACTCATTAGAAAATTCTTAGCCACATTGACAAAATCGACACTTTGTGATAGGATTAAACGGATTTCGACACGAAGGAAGAAGATATGTTTAATAAAGATGAATTTAAGTGGCAAAAGAAAAAAGAAGAAATGCTTTTAACAGGCACAATTGAGCAACAAAAACTTGAGAATAACTTCTTTGGATTTTCATTAGGAATTTCATTATCCCTATTTCTCACAGAAGTAATTCGTGTTGCATTGCATGTGGACAGCGAACTACTCCGCACATGTGCTTTTGTAGGGAGTATGGCAATCTGCACCTACACGCCCGGAGCGACTTTTTCTAGTTGGGCCAAACTTGTGGAAAAGAAAGCCGCAAAAGAAGCTAAGCTTCACCCCTATAACTCTAAGGTTGATTCTGAAAATTTAGAAAAAGCAAAATAAACTATGAACTCAACTATTACTAACTTAATCATTTTTTAGCAAAAAATGATATGTGTAAATGCTAAAATTCGTGATAAATGTATGCTTAATTTTAACACGCCAACTGGCGTTTTTTTTTTTACAAAAGTATTGACTTTTTGCTGGTTTTATGGTATAATTTAGCTAGAATTTAAGGGATTGATTCAAATAAAAAGGGAGATTATAATGAGAAAAAAATTTAAAGATGTTATCAAAGACATACACGATGATGTGTATAATTTTGAAAATGCCTATTATAGTTGCTGTGACAAAAAACCTGGTAAACTTGTCCGAAAATTATATGATAAAGGGCTAGATATCAAATACGAACGTTACGATGGTGAAGTCTTGTCTTGGGAGTTGTTTTGTCTTATACCAGCAGGATTAGGTTATGCCGTCACATCCATATGGAACAGTTCGAATTTATTTAAGGCCGCAAGAGCAGCCGGACACGAAGCTGCACAAGGTAAATTAAGTGAATTCTATGCTAATTTAAAAGCTACAGTACTTGAAAAATACCCAGTGCTTAAAAAACCTCTAGAAAATGTGGAAGGCGAAGAAGTGCTTGATGTGTTGAAAACAGAACACTCACATTCCTACGCAAATATTGATGGACAGATAATTGTTAATCAAGATTATGGAAATTATGTTGTAGATGGCTCTTGGATTGTGTCTGAGGCTCAACAAAGCGCGCAAGATATAGTTGATTCTTGCACAAATTTACCAACTTTGACAGAATGCGTCACCACACCAACAGCGCTCCTACTTTTTGGTGCAATTATGTGTGCTCCTGCGGCATACTACTACGCAGTGCCCAAGTTAGGTGAAATAGCAATTCGCGCAAGTATTGCTGGTCAACATATCAAAGAATATGCAGCAGAACGCATTGGTTCGTCAAGCAAAACAACCACAAAATAAAAGGAGATAATTATGAAAAACAACTTTTTCTTAAATCATCGTGGAGCAATTCAAAACGGTTTGTTAGGATTTGCCGTAGGAGCATTTGTTGGACTATGGACAAACGACATCGTTCTTTACGGAGAAATTTTAGCAGCAAGTTCACTATTCGGCGCCGCCCTTGGATACATTCAAGACAAAGCCTTACAATACTAAAACAAAAAAATACCTAAAACTTAGGTATTTTTTTATCATTCTGTAGAGGAATTTTGAATCACGACGTGAATTGTCGCAATCACTTGGTTATTGTGAATAATATTTAAATCATAACTATCGCTAGCCTTTTGCACTCGCCAATTAGTTAGTTTTTTTGTTGAACCATCAGAATATGCTGCCAACACAATGAAATCATTGATTGAGCTAATTTTTTTAACAGCCGTATCATACTGGTTCACATCTTCAAAAGTTAACTCCCCTGTCTTGTTAAGATCATATTGAGCAAATGCACCACCTTCGTTTATGGTCACGCTATAATCAGTGATTGTAGCTTCTGAATTATTGTTTCTAGAATCATTACAAGCAGTGAATAAAAGGGCTAAAGGAATTGCCAAACACATTGTTAACATCGCAAAAAAATGTTTGTTCATCATAACCTCCACTGTTTCCTATATGAATAGTATAACATAAAACTAATAAAATTGTTTTAAAAATAATAAAAAATATAAAAAAAATAATTTTATTCTAATTATTTGCCACAATTCAAAGTTTTTATGATATAATAAATTAGGAGGAAAAAATATGCAAACACATGAAGAACAAAGACAAAAACTAAAAAAAGATATCGATGCAGAAAGAAGAAATAAGTCAGTTTTATTTGAAATGCGCCTTGAAAATGGTTCAAGTTCAAAAAAGCCATCTAAAGCACATGAGCGAACACAATAATAAAAACATATTGGATAAAACCAATATGTTTTTTTTAAAGTAATTTTTCAATCTCTGGCTCAATTTTCTCGGGAGTAACCATTGAATCGAAGCGATTCACCACCTCACCCTCACGGTTAACCAAAAACTTAGTAAAATTCCATCTGATGCGTTTGCCACCTTGTTTGTCATTTGCTTTTAGATAGGCGTAGAGTGGGTGTTCGTTCTTGCCATTCACGTCGATTTTGGAGAATTGGTCAAACTTTGTGTTGAATCGAAGCACGCAAAACTCGTGAATTTCTTCATCGGTCCCTGGGGCTTGATGGAAGAATTGATTGCAAGGAAAATCTAAAATCTCAAATCCGCGGTCGTGATACTTTTCAAACAATGCCTCTAACCCATCATATTGCTTTGTGAATCCACATTTTGTGGCTGTGTTTACAATCAACAACACTTTCCCTTTGTAGGCGCTTAAATCTACTTCTTCGCCGCCACGCTTGGTTACTTTAAACTCATATAAACTCATAAAATTCTCTCCTTTGTTTTATTATAATAAATTTTAGTTTGTTAGTCAACAAATAAATTACTAATAAAAAAGTTATCACGTTTTGTTGACATTTGCATATTTTTCATTATATAATAAACTACAATTTAATTGAGGTGTAGTATGATAGAAAAAAATGATCCAACAATTGAAAAACAATTTGATTTAACAAACAAACCCACAGGGGCTAGCAATGAAACTTTTGAAGACATCTATGATTTCATCAAAACGCGTTATAAAAACACAGGAGTAAAATTAGTTGATGTGCAAATCAAAGATAAATCACTCACAAATCCAACAAAAAAACACGAAAAACTTGACGTTTCTGTGAGCCCTAGCACAACATCTGACGAAGATGATTTCCATTTTATCTATGAGAAAATTATTATAAGAAAAAATTCTGGTTCAAAACCAAAAAAATCAAAAGTAATCAAAGAGAAAAGATTTACAGTTTTATCACAAGAACCTGACGCACAAATAGTTGATTCGAAACATACTAAAGAAGTCAGCTGGGAAATGAGTTTGTAGAATAAAAAAAAATAGTCATTATGACTATTTTTTTATTTTATCCAACTTACAAGTTCTGCTCCTTTTGCATCGGCTGAAAGTCGCTTACCTGCCACAAAGTTTAATTCTGCATAAGCTTGCTTCAAGTCGTTTACACTTCCATCAGCCCCAGAACCGCCGCTAGTAACAAACACATTTATCTTTTTACCTTTCAAATCATTTGCTTCGATAAACGTGTTGACAATCGTTGGAGCTGTGTACCACCAAACAGGAAACCCCAAAATGATGGTATCATAATCTGCAATGTTGTTTACATTTGATTTTATTGCAGGACGAGAAGACCTATCTTTCATCTCGATCGTACTCCTACTAGATTGATTCGTCCAATCTAAATCAGCCTGAGTGTAGGCCTCCTTTGGCTCGATTTCAAAGATATCTGCCCCAATTTCACTGGCAATTTTTTCTGCCACCTTTTTTGTGGTTCCACTTGCACTAAAATAAACAACTAATTTTTTCATAATTCCCTCCTATTTTATCTTTCTCGTTCGTCGCCTACTGGCAACATTTCTTTCACATGCTCGTCGCAACGAGTCATGCTAATCACGCCGTTTTCTTTTTCCCAATTATTTAAAATCAACGTGTATCCATTGCTGTTGGGTTTCTTATTAATCTTATCATTTAATGCCGATTTAAAGCACTTAAAAATATCGGAAAAGATGATTGGATATTGCCTAAACCCAACAATATCATTTTCATTTATGGCACCATAATAGGTAACCAATTCATAGTGAGTCAATTTTTTGTTATCCGCACTAACCCACTCATCTTTCTTTTCAATTGCTTCGTTATTTAAGAAATCAAAGCCCTTTCTTAACCAAGCAAGCATAACAATTAAATCATCATTAAGAATATACTTACACTTTTGCGTTTCAATTAAAAACAATCTTAATTCCATAATTAACCATCCCTTCGTTCTATCTTGATGCTTCCAAATCTTTTTGATTGTCTAAAACCGTCTGCGTGAATCTTTGTTCGACCACTGCCCCAGCTTGCTTTAATGCAGCATTAAACTTAGTGTGATAATCATCATTATCAAAACTATTAAAAATAGCTTGATAATCATCTAAATTACGTGGAGCATATTCACCAACAAACTTACACACTGCCTCCACTTCTTCTGGTTTTCCTGATTTAAAATCTTCTGATTTTATAATTCCTCGCGATAAAATATCAAGTTTGGCATCAGGGCAAGCTTGCAAGAATTCTAAGGCCACCTTAGCACTTCTGCAATTTGCAATTCCTCTAGTTAGCGCTTCTTTTGTTTTTTGATCTAAATTATCAAAATTCTTAGCAGCCTCAATGATAAAATGTGGATTTCCTTTCTTTGCTATTGCCACACTGAGTAATCTTTGATTTTGTGCGTCAGCTACGTTTGCAGCAAATTCATAGATTTGGCTAGCATCAAAAGTTGATGCAACCCCCATGCTCAATGCACCTAAATCAGCATATTCCACGTCTTGAGCAAAACGAACAATGTAGTTAAAATTTCCACTCTTTGCAATTGCTTCACTAAGATATGACACACTTGCATCAACCTTATCTTTGGCTAGTTTATAAATCCATTCTGCATTGCCTGTAACTTCAATCGCTTCACTAATTTCATCCATGTTGCAATCTTCCACATCGGCAAGATTGTAGATTGATTCACAGTCACCACTATCCAACACAGCATTATACAATTCATCCACTAACTCATCGCTATAAATGCCATACTCATCAACTTCAACCTTAAATCTATCGATATATTCATTCAACATTTTAGCAGCATCAAAAGTAAATTCCCTTTCGCCACTCTTAAAGCCCTCACACAAATCGATAATATAATCGCGCACTTCTTCATCAGTCATTTCGCTAGCTTTTTTGTTTGTAACTACACTAAACTCTGTTTCTTGCTCTTCAAAATCACTTTCATCTTCATCATCTTCATCATCTTCATCTAGAAGTTGAAAGTCGAGTTCGTTATCATCATCAAGCTCATCCAGTTCTTTTTGAAATTCATCTACATAAAACTCTTCTTCTTGCCCATCTGGTATGTCGTCAAATTGATTTTCATCAAGCTCATCTTCTTTGCTATCCACAATATCTTCTTTTTCAATTTCTTTTGCCATCTTTCACCTCTTAAACAATGGAAGATTATCACAAAACCTCGATTTTGTCAACTCTAAAAGAAAAAGAGCAAAATGCTCCTTTTCTATCTTCTGTATTTAGATTGGCTTCTGTGGTAAAGGAAGATTGCAATCAACATTCCCACAGCAATAATTGTGAAGCAAATAACCCAAATCCAAACATGAACATTGTTCTCTTCCTTTTCAGGTTGAGACACATCAATTGTTTGATTGCTCTTTGCTTTAACAACTGCAATTTTGTCATCTAAACTATTTAATGTAAATGTAATTTCATTATTCGCAGTGGTGTATGTAATTGGAGTATCACCAGAATCACTCACCTGACGAAGTTCAAAGTTGTCGCCCCAATCAGCTTTTTTGCTCATCGTAACTGTGTAGGTGCTACTTGTGTTTGTTGTGTCAGGAGCAAAAGCTGGAGCAGTGTTAGGGTCGTTAGTTACGATTTGTTCTATAATTTCAATCACATCTAAAACGTCATATTTATTGATAAATTGTCTAGCTAATTCACTCTCTTCAACATAGTAAGCAACAATTTCAATCTCCACATCGTCTTTTGTCACTCTAAATGTGTCGAATATATAGTATTCGTAACTTAGGTCTGCTGAACTGTCTTCAGTATCAGCCCAACATGTGTTGTCTGGGTCAACCAATTCGATAGTTACAGTACCATCTTGACTAAATGTTGAATCATCAACATTGTAGTCGTCGGTATTCTCCATTCCTGATTCAACCGAACCACCATTCAAAGCAAATACTTCATTACTTTGTGTTGGTTTAGCAATTGGCTTTTTGTTGATTGTAAGCAAAACTGTTGCATCATTGCTCTCGTGGTTAACATCACCAGTAGCTGTAGCTTTCACAACATAAACTCCAGCATTTGTTGGCCAGTTGTTATCCCCCACTCCAACGTATTCGTCGTCGGTTCCACTGGCTAATCTGTAAGCGTATGAAATGTCTCCAAATGCACTAGCACTAGGAACATCTTTTACACTAGCTCCATAAGTCCAAGTATAACTATCTTTACTCCATGTGATAGGGTTTGCTGCTTTGTTGATTGTGAATGTGAATGTTAGGTCGGTTGTTGTCCCATCTTCCCACATTACATTTTGTTTACTCTTTATTGCAACAGTTACAGTGTATTCTCCTGCGTTTCTTTGAATATTCTGAGCCACTGCATAATCATCTGTTTCTGTAATTCCATAGTAGATTAACTCACCAGTGTAGGTGTACACTGTGGTGTCTTCTGCTGGCTTTGTCACACTAAGTTTCTCGATAGTAATATTCTCAATTACCATTACATCAGAATCGGAGTGATTGTTGTCACCCTCAATTTTAATGTAAACAACATAATCTTCACTTGCATTAGTTCCTTTCATGTCATTTACATTTGTGGTCCATGTTTCTTGATCAAGACTATATTTAACAATTCCTTGATTAGTTTCTCCAGGATAAATTAACACTTGGGGTTGACCGTTATAAACTAAATCATAAATAACTCTTGGTTCTGTCGTAAATATTGCTTTAGGCAAATTTAAGATTTCAAACTCAACAGTACGAGAATCTCCATTGTAGTTCTCTGTCTCACCAACAGTTGCTTTTAATACATAGTTTCCAACTGTAGTTGGTTGAGGTTCTGTAAACTCATCACTACCAACTCTAGCATAAGTAAATGTTGGAGTGCCATATTTTGCAGTTGCTTGTGGAGTGCTTGGTGTTCCACCAATGCTCCAGTTTGCAATCGAAATTGAAGTAATTGCATTATCATTTGCTTTGTTAATTATCAACTCAAATGTCAAGTCGGCTGTTTCATATCCTTCTTCAGCACCTGCCCAAACAGTGTTTTCAGGCTCAGTTAAGCTTACTGTAACCACTTTACTATCTGCAACTGTAGTCGCTGTGTTTTCACTTACTGTGTAGTAGTCACTTACTGCAATTGCCAAGCTGTGAGCCAGCCCGTCGTAAGTAAATGAATTTACGCTAACAGTTGGTTGTGTGATTTGCATTGGTATAATCTCAAATTCCATTGCTGCATATTCACCAAAATCATTTTCACCAGTAGCATAATCTTCTGTATCGGTGTTAATTGTGTAGTTTGATGCTTCATCAGATGCTGGGTTCAACATGAATATTACAACATATTCACCAACATTTTTAAATTCATCGTTAAGAGGATTTTCATTTTCATCAAAGTCTGGCATTTGCTTACCAGCAGTCATGATTATTACCAAGAAGTCTTGTGTATCAGCACAAGTAACATTCACATTTTCTGCTTGGTCTGTGCCATTGTACGTAAATTGTGTAGTTCCAAAATCTGGAGTAACTGGTTTTCTTGCAATTGTAAGAATATCATTCATACTAGTTGGATTATTGTAGTTTGTGTTACTTGTTACAAAAGTAACTTCAACAGCGTAGTATCCAGCATTGATTGGTGTAACTTCTTCATTATTTTGCGTGTAGGTAAATGTTGGAGTTAAGTCAGCAGGTAAATTGCTTAACCCCACACTCTTAGCTGTGCCGTCAAATGTTGCAGTTGTGTTTGTAAATTCAACTTCATTTGGCATTACGTAGTCTGCTTTGTTGATTGTGAATGTAAATTCAAGATTGCTGGTTGTATTGTCTGCCCACTCAGTGTTGTCTGTATCCTTTAAGCTTACTGTCACTGTTTGACTTCCAAAATTTGTACGTGTATTGTTAGTCACTGTGTAGTAATTACTTTCAGCAATAACGTATGTTTGTTCTTCACCATTATAAGTGTAGATTGTGTCGTCCGCACTTGGTTTAGTGATTCCCAATTTCTTCATTGTATAAGTTCTAGAGTTCTCTTCTGGCAAACAGTAGTTTGGTGTATCGTAAGTCATGCTTGCAGTTGCTGTGTATTCTCCAACGTTTCTAAATTCTGCTGCTTCGCCATTTTGTGTGATTGCCACACTTAAGCTGAATACTGTTTCATCAGCATAAGAGTGAGCAGTTATATCTTGCACATTGCCAGTGTATGTGAAGTCATCATCACACCAATTAATTGAAAGAGTTTGTGGGGAAATTGTGATTTCCCTTGTGCCTATTGCATCGCCATAATTGCTATGAGCTGCCACACTTGCTCTAACTACATAAGTCCCTGCATTTTGTGGACATGTTGATGTGTATGTGTTGTCATCTGCACCTTTTACTTTATACACTATAGTTGCTTCAGCGCCCAATGAATCGTAAGCGTATGGTGGTGTCTGTGGAGTTTCTCCATATACCCAACCAGTTGCGCCATACCAGAAAATACTGTTTTCTGCTGGTGTAATGGTAAGAACAGCAACTATGTTTGATGGAGTAATGTAGTTATTATTTGTGTTTGTAAATGAAACTTCAACGTCATATGTTCCCGCATCCTTTGGATAGCCATTCACAAGTACTTGATAATTTTGTGGTGTGTAAGTAATTGTTGGAGTCAAACCTTCTGGAACGTTGTATACACTCACGCTCTTTACGTCCCCTGTGTAGGTTTGTGTGAGGTTATCAATTATCACATCATCCATGTTGTAAGTTTCTTGAGCGATGTTTACTTGAATTTCCAAAATATCGGAATCAGCATAATTTTCTGTGTCGGTTGCAACTACTTTGCATTCAACCACATAGTCACCTGCATTTTGGGCTGTCATATACAAGTAATCTGTGTTCCAAGTAACAATTTCTTCATTGCCTTTCATTACACGATATTGTGCTGTTCCATTTTCAGCAACTCCAGCTGTGGCTAATAAGTGTTGCGCTCCATTGTTAAATTTAAGATTACTTGCTGCGGTTGGTTCTACACTAAAGCTTGCTTTTGTTTTTTCAACGATACTAAATGGATAGTTTAAGTCAGCTGATTCATATCCTTCTTCAGCACCTACCCACACAGTGTTGTCTGGGTCAGTTAAACTAATGATTGCAACATAATCGCCAATATCGGTTGCTGTGTTGTCGGTAACTGTGTAGTAGTCACTCGCTGCAATTTCATAAGTTAACTCACTACCAGTGTAGATAAATGTGTTGTTTCCAACTGCTGGTTTTGTAACTTGTGCGGGTGTAATTGTTAAGTTAAATGATAAATCAGCTGTCGTTTCATCAGCCCAAGTCACATTTGTCACCTCTTGAGTGTTTCCAATCAAACTTACAGTCACAGTTTTACTATCTGCTACATTGGTCGCTGTGTTCGAACTGATTGAATAGTAAACACTTTCTGCAATGTCTAAGCTGTGAGCCTCACCATCATAGACAAATGATGTGGTGGTAACAAGTGGTTTGTCAATTGCTAATCTGTTGATTGTGAATGTGAATGTTAGATCGGTTGTTGTCCCATCAGTCCACATTGTGTTTGTTTTATCTTTTAATGCAACGGTTACAGTGTAGTCTCCTGCGTTTCTTTGAACATTTTGAGCCACTGCATAATCATCTGTCGCTGTAATTCCATAGTAGATTAACGCACCTGTGTAGGTGTACACTGTAGTGTCTTCGCTTGGTTTTTCAATTTGCATTTTAGCAATCGTAAATGTAAATGTTAGGTCATCTGTTTCTTCACCCACGCCTGCATTAGCCCAAACTGTGTTTGATTTATCAAGTAGAGCAACTGTTACAGTTTGACTTCCTGCATTCGTGCGAGTGTTGTTAGTTACTGTGTAGTAAGCACTATCAGTTGTATTTCCTAATGTGTAGGTTTGCTCACTACCATTGTAAACAAATGCTGTGTTATTTTCAGTTGGAACAGTAACCTGCAAAGGAACGATTTCACCAGTTGTGAATGCCCTACTGCCACTTGCATCAAGATCGTAGTAATCTTCAGCTTCTGGCAAACAGTAGTTCATTTCTTCAAAATCAGTTGCAAACCCAAATACCACATTGTATGTGCCTACGTTTCTAAATTCAACAGGTTCAATTTCATCACCAGTGTAAATAATTACAGCTAAGTTTTTTGGTTGTTCGTTTTCGTCTTCTAGGTCAAGTTTGTATTGAACAACTACGCTACTTGTTTGGTCTGTTCCGTTGTAAACATAAGATGTTTGGGCTGGAATAGGATTTACTGTCAAACGTCCAATTGTGTAGCCATGAGTGTTGTTTGATAGACTGTAATTATCCTTATCTGCGTAGTTACTGTCAAAGTTCACTTCAACTTGATACATTCCAGCATTAACAATAGAATCAACTGTTTCTACATATACAGGCTCGTTTTCTGAACCAGTGTTTTTGTAAATTGTAACCACTAAGTTTACAGTCTCATTGTTAATTTCAACATTAGCTGAAACAGTTTTAACATTTCCATCGTAGTTTAAACTGCTTGGATGTGTCCAATTTACGCTTAAACTTTGCGGACTAATTGTCACATCTACGCTTCCGCTTGCACCATAGTATGCATTTGCATCATTTGGAATCACGCGGTAGTAAACTGTGTAGTTTCCAGCGTTACGAGCAGTTGGAATAGTTGCACTCCATGTTTTATCTTCGCCAACATCTAAACTATATTCAAATGTTCCGTCTGCACAAGTTCCAGCTACCAATAATGCTTGAGCGTTTCCATTAAAGATTAATGTTGCTTCATTT
>JAEEGL013538050.1_pt1 | contig 38777 bp, 31 predicted proteins | sample 9134231 | NCBI WGS metagenome assembly JAEEGL01 (sample SAMN16246548, study PRJNA631951) | gut metagenome | biome: gut microbiome; feature: rumen; material: fiber-attached | host: Bos | place: Iran: Karaj | collected 2018-10 | reverse complement strand
TGCTGTCGATATGTATGAACTTGACCTTGTCGAGGAACTCGTCCACGGTGGAACTGACGGTGTCGACCGCCACGTCGCTGGCGTTGATGATGGTGGTGGCGCTCTGGTCCTCGTCGCCGGATGCCGAAGGCATCACGAAGAGGGTCTCGACGCCGTTGTACGCCAGTCCTTTGACTATTCCTTCACAGGCGGTACCGAGACCGCCGGCGATATGGGGAGGAAACTCCCAGCCGAACATGAGTACTTTCATATCCTAGTCCTCCTTGTATTTGTTGATGATGTAGTCTACAGCCAGGAGCGCAGCGGTGCTGAGCGCCGAGGAGATGGCTCCGTGCGCCTCGTGCGGCGGGTCTCCGTCGTAGAGTTCGGAGAAGGCGCCGACGCCGTGCTTGGAAAGGTCCTCATAGAAGCCCTCGATGAGCCACTGTGCCTTCTTTACGAAAGACTGGCCCTTGACCCTGAAGCTTACGTCGCAGTAAGGCTCGAGCAGGAACGGACGGGTGCAGCCCTGATGATATGCCAGGTCACGGTCGATCTGCGTACCCTCGTACACGCCCTTGTACTTGGAGTCGCGTGGCGAAAGGGTGCGGATGCCGCGGGAAGTGACAAGCTCGTTGTCGATCACGCGCAGGATGGACGGGAAGAGGTCCTCATCAACGGGAGAATACTTGACCCAGATGGCGTAGACCTGGTTGGGACGGATGTCGAGGTTCTGTCCGGAGCCGTCGACATAGTCGGCGAGGCAGCCCTTGGACTCGTTCCAGAACATGGGAAGATAGTTCTGCTTTACGAGGTCGCGGACGGGAGTCCAACGGGCGACGAAGCCGCCGTCCTTGGACCCGAAGCGGGTCTCCATCTCGATGGCGAAGCAGAGGGCGTTGTACCAGAAGGCGTTGGTCTCGACCTGGTAACCGGCGCGCTCGGTGACGGGGATGCCATGGATGTAGGCATTCATCCAGGTGAGGGCGACGCGGTCCATCTGGGCCCACAGGAGGCCGTTGGGCTGCATTGTCACTTCCTTGCGCTCACCGGGGCCGTAGCTCTCAATGATGCCCTTGACGGTGTTTCCGTACTTCTTCCAGACCTTTGCGGGATCCGCGCCGAAGTCATCGATGTACTCCTGCAGGATGATGGGCATATAGAGCGGCGACTCGACCTGGGTGGTGCGGCGGAACAGACGCTCCTGCTCGTCGGCGATGAGGTTGTCGAGGATCTCCTCGAACTCGGCGGCATTGCCGGTGGCATAAAGCGTGAGGCCGGGAAGGGCGATTAGCGTCTCGCGGAGCAGTCCTGTATACATCCAGGAGAAACCCGCGGTAATCTTCTTGCGGTTGTTGTGGTTGCAGATGAGGGTGTCGGCGCAGCGGACAAGCTGCTCGCGGCTGTTGGTGACCTCCGGGGTCTTGGCCAGCAAGTCGCTGAACTTGCGCTTGATCGAGGCGGGATTGGCCTCGACGGTGGAAGCGGAGAAGACCACGGAATCGCCTTCCTTCATGTCAACCTCGAAAGAGCCGGGGACGAGAAGGTCCTCGCGGCAGTCGAAGCCGCGGCGGTACTCGTCGGAATAGGTGATGCCCTCATACCAGTAAGGCATGTGCTTGTAGACGGCTGACTTGGTATTCAGCTGAAGGAACAGGTCCGGGAAATTGGAGTACATCCGGAAGGAAGCTCCGCCGGGAACGGGGGTGTAGCCGATGTTGGCTACGGGATTCTGGCTGGTCAGCGAATGGATGTTGCGGAAGGCCAGGAAAGGCTTGAGCTGCAGGACGGCCTTAGAGGGGGCCTTGACAAGCTCATAGCGGATGAGGACCTGGTCGGTATCCGGCACCAGCAGGAGGCTCTTCGTGAACACGACCTGACCGACCTTGTAGGTAATCTGGGGCACCGGGTCGGCCTTGAAATCGACGACGTATTTGTGTCCGCGCGGCTCGTAGATGTCCCCATAGCAATGGATGCCGAGGTTGAACTGCTTGCGGTTGACCACAAGACTTTCGTCAAGCGAGGAGAGAAGCAGGAACTTGTCCCCGCCGAAGCGGTCCAGGGTCACGGCCAGGAGTCCGTGGTAGCGTCGGGTGTTGCAGGTCACGATGGACGTGTTGCAATACGCACCCGTCTTGTTGGCGCTGATGATCTCCCTCTTGAGCGAATAGGAGAGATTGACCAGCTCAGACTTGTTGAACTTCAAAAAAGCCATAACTATATTGTGTTTCTTACTTTATAACAGGTTTCAATCGTCAAGTTCCAAAACCAAAGCGCACCGGCACGGCAAATACAGATACAGCGTATCGTCCAGGTTCTGCGGACCGTTCGGCGATTTCGCGTGGACCGTGAAGTGCTCTTCCCCTCGTTTCACGCGTTCGAAACCGTTGAACTCCGCCTGATCGGTGTCCAGTGTTATCGTGTATTTTCCGGCAGGTGCCGCGAATCCGTAATCGGCAAATGATGCCACAGGGTTGAAATTGAATGCAAAGATACTGCTTTTTCTGCTGAATATCAAGATTTTCTTCTCCTCGTCGGCTACGAGCAGCCTCGGCGCCTCCGCGAGCAGGGCTTTTTTCCGGGCGAACCTGATCATGGCTCCGTCGAAATTGCGCAGGTACTTGTAGCGCAGGTAATCGGGTTCGGCGAGCGACCACTGCCTGCGGGCGTGCTTGTAGGACCAGCCGTTGCCCTCGCGGGGAAAGTCAATCCACTCGGGATGGCCGAACTCGTTGCCCATGAAGTTGAGGTAGCCGTTGCCGGCCGTGGCCAGCGTAAGCAGGCGTATCATCTTGTGCAGCGCGACGCCCCTGTCGACGACAGGATTGGAGGACTCCATGTTCATGGAGAAATACATCTCCTTGTCCATCAGGCGGAAGATGAGGGTCTTGTCCCCCACCAGCGCCTGGTCGTGGCACTCGGCGTAACTGATGGTCTTCTCGTCGGCGCGCTTGTTGGTGAGTTCGTACCACACTTCGCCCATCGACCATTGTTCGTCGCTCTTTTCCTTGATCCACTTGATCCAGTGGTCGGCAACTCCCATGGCCATCCTGAAGTCGAAGCCGACTCCGCCCGCGGCGAAGGGCGCGGCGAGACCGGCCATGCCGCTGACGTCCTCGGCGATGGTCAGTGCGTTGGGGTCGATCTCCTTGACCAGCATGTTGGCGAGCGCCAGATAAGTCACGGCGTTCTCGTCGACTCCGTCGTTGAAGTAATTGTCATACCCGACGAAATCCTTGCCGAGGCCGTGGTCCCAGTACAGCATGCTGGTGACCCCGTCGAAGCGGAATCCGTCTAGGTGGTACTCCTCCATCCAGAACTTGCAGTTGGACAGGAGGAAGTACTTCGTCTCGGACTTGCCGTAGTCGTAGCAGCGGCTGTCCCAGGCGGGATGATGGCCCTGAGGGCCGGAATAGAAGTACAGCGTGTCGTGCCCGTCGAAATTGCTCAGGCCCTCGGCCTCGTTCTTGACCATGTGCGAATGCACGATGTCCATAACGACGGCGATGCCCTTGGCATGCGCGGCATCCACCAGGGCCTTGAACTCCTCGGGGGTTCCGAAACGGGAACTGAGGGCGAAGATGTTGGAGACCTGGTAGCCGAAGGAACCGTAGTAGGGATGCTCCTGAAGGGCCATGATCTGGAGGACGTTGTATCCCAACTCCGCGACCTTGGGCAGGACATCGCGGCGGAACTCGTCGAAGGTGGAGACTCCCTCCTTCTCACCGCTCATTCCGATGTGGCACTCGTAGATGAGGGGATTGGGACGCTTGCCGGGACGGCGGTGCTTCCAGACGTAGGGCTGCCCGGGGTCCCAGACCTGGGCGCAGAAGGTCTTGGTATCGGGGTCCTGGACGGCGCGCGTGACATACGCGGGCAGACGCTCGCCGCCGCCGCCGACCCACTCGATATAAAGCTTGTAGAGGTCGCCGTGGGCGAGGAACATCTTAGGCAACCTGATCTCCCAGTTGCCGCCGCCGATGGGTTTCAGGGCATAGCCTTCGGTCCGGTGCCAATTGTTGAAATCGCCAACCAGGCAGATGCGTGTCGCATTGGGCGCCCATTCGCGGAAAACCCAGCCGCCGTCCTCCGTATGATGGAGACCGTAGAAGAGATGGTTGTTTACTCCGGCGGAAAGGGAGCCGTCGCGGGCGATGGCGTCGCGTTCCTGGAGGATGCGGGCGTGCCGCACGTCGATGGCCGTCTTGAAAGGCATCAAGTACGGGTCGGTATCGTAGATCATCCGTTTCTTCATGGCATCAGTTTTCAAAAGAAGAGTCGACCTTTTCGCGGACGGTGCGGAGGTAAGCCCTGCACCTTGCGATCAGCTCTTCGGACTGTTTGACATAGCGGTCTATATCCTCAAGGCCGGTGGAAGGGTCCTCGACCTTTGCGGCTATCTCCTCGAGGGCTGCAAGCGCCTTCTGATAATCAAAGTCTTCCATAATCACGTCCGTCATTTCTGCCTGCAATAGATCTGGACCGGACAACCGGTCAGGTCGAAGTTGTCCCTGAGCTGGTTCTCAAGGAAGCGCTTGTACGAATCCTTGATGTACTGGGGGAGATTGCAGAAGAAGGCGAAGGCGGGGAACTTGGTAGGAAGCTGCGTCACGTACTTCACCTTGATGTACTTGCCCTTCCAGGCCGGCGGAGGGGTCTCCTCGATGATGGGGAGCAGCACTTCGTTGAGCCTGGCGGTGGGAATCTTCCTGAGATAGTTCTCGGAAACCCTGGCGGCAGCGTCCAGCACGTCCATGACGCGCTGCATCTTCACTACGGAAGTGAAGACTATAGGCACGTCGTCGAAGGGGGCGAGCCTCGCCCGAAGCCCTTCGGTGTACTCGCGCATGGTGTTCTGGTCCTTGATGAAAAGGTCCCACTTGTTCACCACCAGTACGCATCCCTTGCGGTTCTTCTGGATGATGTTGAAGATGCTCATGTCCTGAGCCTCCATGCCGGTGGTGGCGTCGATCATAAGGATGCAGACGTCGGCCCGCTCGATGGCGCGCATGGAACGCAGCACGGAATAGAACTCCAGGTCCTCGTGGACCTTGGACTTCTTGCGGATGCCGGCGGTGTCCACGAGGATGAACTCGTGGCCGAACTTGTTGTAAAGAGTTTCGATGGAGTCGCGGGTGGTGCCGGCGACCGGGGTGACGATGTTGCGCTCCTCGCCCAGCAGGGCGTTGGTCAGGGAGGATTTGCCGACATTGGGCTTGCCGACGATGGCTATCCTTGGAATGCCCTCGTAGGGGTCGGCGGCGGGCTGTTCCTCCTTCGGGAGCACCCGCACGACTTCGTCGAGCAGGTCTCCCGTCCCGGAGCCGTTGGCCGCCGAGATGCTCCAGACCTCGCCCAGGCCTAGTGAATAGAACTGGTACACATCATACATCTTGTCGCCCGTATCGACTTTGTTGACACAGAGTATGACGGGTTTCCTGGAACGGCGGAGCACGTCGGCTATCTCCGCGTCGTAGTCGGTGATGCCGGTTGCGGCCTCGACCAGGAAGATCACGGCGTCAGCCTCTTCGATGGCGATCTCCACCTGACGGCGGATGGCTTTCTCGAATACGTCCTCGGAATTGGAGGTATAGCCTCCGGTGTCGACCACTGAGAACTCCGAGCCGCACCACTCGCACTTTCCGTAATGCCTGTCGCGGGTGACACCGGCGGTGTCGTCCACGATGGCCTTCCTCATGCCTACCAGACGGTTGAAGAGGGTCGATTTTCCTACATTCGGTCTCCCGACTATTGCTACCAGGCTCATATCTTTTCTTCTTTGTAGAGCGCGCAGCCCGCGCATGCTTCCGTGACTTCCCCTTTACAATGCTCAGGGACCTGTTTCCTCTTGCCCGTAAGGGCGGCTTCCTCCTCGTGAACGCACCGGATGCCGAGCCGGCGCATGTCCTTGTTCTTGCTCACCTCGTACTCGGGGAACTCCCCGTCCTTACGGAATATGATGTTGAAACACATCCCGAAGACGCAGAGCGCGACGACTGCAAGGGTGAGGAGAAAGACTTTCATGAGGGTCTAGAAGATGAATTCGGGGCTGATGGGCTCGTAGTTATAAACTTTCCTGATGATGGAGGCGAAGGTACCGGTCATGCTCAGGACCTTGATCTTGCGGGTGTCCACCGCCGGGTCGACCGGCAGGGGGATGGTGTCGGTGATGAACACCTCGGTGAGTTTGGACGCATTGATGCGGTCGTAGGCGGGGCCTGAAAGGATGCCGTGCGTGGCGCAGGCGCGCACGCTGGCCGCACCCATGTCGATGAGCACGTCGGCAGCCTTGGTGAGGGTGCCGGCGGTGTCGATCATGTCGTCGACGATGATGATGTTCTTGCCCTCGACTTCGCCGATGGCGGTGATCTTGGAGACAACGTTGGCCTTGGCGCGGGACTTATGGCAGATGATGACCGGGCAGCCGAGGTCCTTGGCGTAGGCATTGGCGCGCTTGGCACCGCCCATGTCGGGCGCCGCTATCGCGAGGTTGGGGATGCGCATGGCCTTGATGGCGGGGATGAAGACTTTGCTCGCGTAGACATGGTCCACAGGGAAGTCGAAGAATCCCTGGATCTGGTCGGCGTGCAGGTCGCAGGTCATGACACGGTCGGCTCCGGCCGCACGGAGGAGGTTGGCGGCCAGCTTGGCGCCGATGGATACGCGGGGCTTGTCCTTGCGGTCCTGGCGTGCCCATCCGAAATAAGGGATGACGGCTATGACCTTGTCGGCCGAGGCGCGCTTGGCGGCATCGATGCAGAGCAGGAGCTCCATAAGGTTGTCCGCCGGTGGAAATGTTGACTGGATGAGGAACACGGTGGCTCCACGGACGCTCTCCATATAGGCTGGCTGGAACTCGCCGTCGCTGAAAGGAGTGACTTCGAGGTCGCCGAGGTGATACTCAGGCTCCTCCGGCGACTTGATGGCGTTCAATCCGTCAATAACCTTGCGTGCAAAGTCGCGTGAAGCCCTGCATGCAAAGATTTCCAATTTGTGTACGTTGTTCATATATACCTGTTATAGTGTGTGTTATAGTGTTGAAAGTATATTTCCGATATAGTCGAGGATCTCGTCGCGGCCCATTCCGGACTCGGAAGAGCTCCGGAACGAGGGCGGGAGGTCCTCCCAATCCTTGAGCAGGCGCTCCTCGTTGCGTGCTATCTGTGCAGCGAGGACGTTGGGGCCCTGTTTGTCGCACTTGGTGTATATGATGCCGAAAGGGATGCCGTTCTCACCGAGCTCGGCCATGAAGTCGAGGTCGATGCTGCCGATGTCATGCCTCGAGTCAACAAGGACGAAGAGCATGACAAGTTCTTCGGAGTTGTGGATGTAGTCGCGTATGAGGGCCTTGAGCTCTTCGCGGGCCTTCTGGGGGAGTTTGGCGTAGCCGTAGCCCGGGAGATCGACAAGGTACCAGCTGTCGTTGATGAGGAAGTGGTTGACGACCTTGGTCTTGCCGGGAGTGGAGGAAGTCATGGCGAGTTTCTTCCGGCCGGTGAGCATGTTGATGAGGGAGGACTTGCCGACATTGGATCGCCCGATGAAGGCGAACTCAGGCAGTTTCTGCTTGGGCTTCTGTATGACTCTTGTGCTGCTGCCCGCAAAGCTGGCGTCAATGATCTTCATCGGGGTCCTCTTTAATACGCGTGCAAAGATAGCAATTTTCCAGCAATTATTTTCCTACCTTTGTGAGGAATAAAAGCCTATTCGACATGGAAATGGAATATATCGACCTGTACACCCTGCAAAGCCGTCTGAAACTGGGTTTGGAGGACCTGTTTCCAGAGAAACTATGGGTCAGGGCGGAGATAGCCTCGGTCAGCGTGAAGGCCAACGGACACTGCTATCTCGACCTCTCCCAGAACGACTCCGGAGGCATCTCCGCACGGGCAAAAGCGGTGATCTGGAGGTCCAGATACTACCAGCTCAACCAGTTCTTCGTGGCTGCGACCGGCTCGTCATTGCAGGCGGGCATGTCGGTGCTCGTAAGGGTCCAGGTCACGTACAGCGAACTGTACGGGCTGACCCTCGTCATAGATGACCTTGACCCGCAGTTCACACTGGGAGAGCAGGAACTGGAGAAGCGCCGCACGATAGCGCGCCTGGAGGCCGAAGGCCTGCTAGGGCGGCAGAAGGCGCTCGAGCCCGCGGCGCTGCCGTACGCGCTCGCCGTCGTCACGGCGCGCGACGCCGCCGGCTACGGCGACTTCCATCGCCATCTCCATGGCAACGAATACGGTTTCGTGTTCCGCACCGACCTCTTCGAGGCGACGATGCAGGGGCCGACCGCCCCGGAGTCGATAGTCGACGCCATCGACCGCATCGAAAGTTCGGACACGCGTTACGACGCCATCCTCATAATGCGCGGCGGCGGCTCGGTCCTCGACCTCGCCTGCTTCGATGACTACGGGCTCTGCTGGCGCATCGCTCAGTGCCCCGTCCCGGTCTACACGGCCATAGGCCACGACCGGGACCACCACGTCGCCGACATGGTCGCCTATTCTTACGTCAAGACCCCCACGGCGCTTGCGGACCTGTTCCTGGACTGCTACATGGCTGAGGACGAGCGCATAAGCGCCTTCAGTACGCGCCTCCGCCTGGCGTTCCTGAACAAGGTGAACGCCCTCGCGTCGCGCGTCGACCTGCTGGAAGCGCGCATCAAGGCGGCGGACCCGCGCGCAATACTGAAGCGCGGGTACCTGCTGGCGGCGGACGCCCGCGGACGCGTGCTCAAGTCCGCCGCAGCCGCCGCCCCCGGCGACCGCATCTCGCTGCTTTTCTCCGACGGCACCCTCGACTGCGAAGTCAAGTCCCGCCGCTGACCTTCGGACGCTCTGCATCCCGTTGGAGGAGGCGGAGAAAGCCATCCGATGAGATTATCCCTTGGGGTATCGGATGGTGAAGCAGGCTCCGCCGAATGAGAAGGATTTGGAGTAGGTAATGTCGGCGCTGCACTTCTCGAGGATGCTGCGGCAGATGGCAAGGCCGAGGCCGGTACCGGCATTCTTGGTCGTGAAGTTGGGGGTGAAGAGTTTCGGCTGGTTCTCCCGGGGGACACCGGGGCCGTTGTCTTCGAATACGATGTCATAATACCCGTCCTGAACGGAGTTGCGCAGCGATACGGCGACACGGCCCATGACCGGCTCCTGCCCGGCGTCGATGGCCTCCTGACGCTGTATCTCGATGGCCTGTACTGAGTTGGTGATGAGGTTTACGAACACACGGGTCAGCTGAGGCTTTGGCCCCATTATGGAGGCGCCTTCCATGCCATAATAACTGAACTCGATGTTGTCCCTGTTGTCGAACATCGATATCTCTTCCTGCAGCAGGGCGTCCAGGTCGATGTGCGAAGGCTCCTCGGTATACAGTTTGGCGAAAGTGGAGAACTCGTTGGCCGTGTCTGTCAGGATGTCGATATGGTCCAGAACCACCTTCGCCACCTCGTCGAACTTGTCCTCCCAGCCGGCTGCGCCGCGCTGCTTCAGGCGTATGAGCCTCTGCAGCTGGAGTTTCATGGGAGTAAGAGGATTCTTGATCTCGTGGGCGACCTGCCGGGCCATGGCGCTCCAGGCCTTGTCGCGTTCGGCCTGGGCAAGCTGCTTGGTACTCTCCGCGAGGTCGTCGACCATCAGGTTGTAGGCGTCCACGAGCGAAGATATCTCGTCCTTGCGGTCGTAGTCGATGTACTCGAGGTTGTCGATGTTGGTCCGGTGCATCTTGCGCCCGATCTCCACGATAGGACCCAGCATCTTGTCAACGACCGTCGAGACCATGAACCGCGCCAGAAGAAGGAGGATCAGGAACACCGACATGATGGTCACGAGATGCATCACGGCCTCCAGCTCGAAGTCGTAGTTCTCGTCGGTATAAGGCGAACAGAGGATGGCTACCATCTGCCCGTTGTCGTTGAAAAGGGGCGCATAAAGCGAGTAGAAGCGCTTCTGCCCGAGGGTCTCCCTGTTGATGAAGTATCGGGCGTGCTTATAGACGATGTTCTCGTAGGCGTCCTCATCCATACGGTCGCTCACCAGCATGCGGTCGAACACGTCCGGAGCGGTGGATTTGAAGGCCTTGCCCTGCGGGGAATAGAGGGTGATGTCGGCCTTGGCCATATTGCGGGCGTTTTCCAGAAGCCCGGTCAACTCCTGCGCGTTAATCTGGCGATAGTCGTCTATATAGCGGAAACTGCCGGCCATCATGGTCTGCAGCGAGTTGATCTTGTCAGACATCATCTCCTGCTTGTTGGCGTCATTGCGCTCGTATACGAAGAAGACGCTCACGGTGGCCATGGCGATAAGTGTCACGATCAGAGAGGCCATGAGCACGGTACTGATGCGGTTCTTGTAGTACGAAGTCTCGAAGATGCGCTGGCGGCGCCGTGTCAGGGCCACCAGCGAGAAGAGCAGGAAGGCGAAGAGGGCAAGGAATACGACAGCCACGGCATAGTTCATCACTCCGTCCTTCTTTCGGGAGATGATGACCGTCTCGTCGTCCTCGACATCGGTGATGAAATGCAGGTATCCGTCCTGCACCATGTTGGACCCGCCCCAGGCAGAGGTGGCCATCATCTCCTCCGGGAGTACGGTAGGATAGGCGAAATTGCCCTTGTAACTGACGAGGTTACGGTTGCTGTACTTGGCGTAGGAGTAGCGCGGCGGAAGATTCACCCGCCCGGGGTCCGTGATGTCCAGCAGCGACGAATACCCTCCGTACTCCCTGCTGGACTTAGGTTCCACGCCCACCAGCATGTACGAGACGCCGTAACGCTGGTTGAAATATGTGAACAGTCCCGTGTAACGGGGATGTCCGGAAACCGTAGTGGTATAGACGAACCGTGAATTGTCGTTGATCTTGACTCCGGTGCGGATGCGTTCGTTGAAATATGCCACGAGGGCAGGGTCGCGCTCCTCGGGTTCCATAACCAGCACCGAGATGTCATAGTCCTGCGAGATGCTGTACATGTAACTGTCCACGATGCGGTTCAGGATGGTCGGCGCCGTGCTGGGAAGGACTGACAGGGACGAGATGAAGAAGTCGTTGGCAATCGAGGACTCCACGCGCCTCAACTGCAGCTCAAGCGATATGTCGCGGTCGACCGACAGGCGGTTTGCCCAAACCTCCACGCGGTTCATCTCCTTGCGGTACCCGAGCTGCGCGGACACCAGCACGAAATAAATGCCGATGGCAAGGGCCACGAGCGTACGGTTCATTCCGGTGAATGAATCGAAGCTCTTGCCTGTCAGGCGCTTGAACTCAGGCCGCAGGAACTGCGCCAGAAGCGGCAGGCTGACCAGCATGGTCAGGAACGACACATAGACCACGCCGCTGTAGAATGAAAGCTCATTGAGTTTGTACAGTTCGAGGTTGATGTTCGAGTTGAGGACGATGCTGCTGAAAGCGGCGTGGGTATACACCACTATGGCAGCGATGGCCAGGACCGTAGCCAGGGGGAACAGCGCCCTTACAAGGCCGGAACGGACCTTCACCTGGATGAAACGGAAAAATTCGAAACGTACCAGATATACGCAAAGCGTCAGGCAGAGTATCGCGAGGTTGATGATGAGCACCGCTCCGAGCGAATACAGAACCGGACCGCCGGCATAGAGCGTCGGCGAGAAGAGGTCGGAACCGCTTCGCGCACGTATTCCCCACAGGTACAGGGAGACAAGTGCGGCTGCAATGCATCCCAGGCACGCCCAGAACCGTCGCAATGTCCGGTGCGCGGAAAGATGGAACAGTACCGCGGCCACGAAAAGGAGCAGCGCGAGCCAGACCAGGTAAGTGTTGGCCATAGGGGCACTCCGGAGAGTCTCCTGGACGACCTTGAACAACTGTCTCCCCTCTATGCTGACCGTCGACCCCCCGCTTGTGGAAAGGGGCTCGATCGAGAAGCGGTCGTCGAGGTGCAGGACGGGATTGGCGCTGTTCGTGCCCTGCACGTCGATGGCGTCGGACACCCGCAGGCCGCCGATGACCTTGCACTCGTTCCTCACTGCCATCTTAACCAGATACCACCCCTGTCCGATATTCAGGAACGAAGTCTCTTCCGTCAGGTCTGAGAACGGAGATGCGAGATTATTGTTGGGGTCCGTGAGCCGCTGGAAGAGCATCCGCGACTGGACGTCGTCGTTAAGAACGATGAAAGTATGGTCCCAGGACTGGAGAACATTGTCGACATAGCGGTACACGACCATGTCGGACGGGAGGTTGTCGAGTTCCATCCAACCGGTCCAATCCCCGTCCAGGGCCTTCTGCATATAGCCGTCCAGCCTGGCCATGCGGCGGGAAAGGATCTTTTCGACGCGCCTGGCGGCCTGCTCGGTATTGCCCGGGGAGCTGTCTATCGCCGTAGCCCAGAGCAGGATGAAGGTGCTGAGAAGCAGCAGCCCCCAGGACAGATAATCTCGCCAGCCGAATCTCTTTTCTCCCATTTCACTCGTGATGATAGGGTTCGCCCCGCATGATGGTGAACGCACGGTAGAGCTGCTCTGCAAAAATCGTTCTAACCATCTGGTGCGGGAAAGTCATCTTCGAAAGCGACAGCTTGGAATCGGCACGGGAATAGACGTCGGGGGAGAATCCGTAGGCGCCGCCGACCACGAAGACCAGGTCCCTGGCACCCCTGGAGACCCTCTCCTCCAGCCAGCCGGCGAAGTCCGCGGAGCGGAACTCCCGACCGCCCTCGTCGAGGAGCACGACTTCGTCCGTCGGCCGGACGGCCTTGAGGACGAGAACGCCCTCGCGGGCCTTGACCTGCTCCCTGCTCAGGGACGAGACATTCTTGAGTTCGGGAATCTCCCTCACCTGGAAGGGGACGTAATGCGCGAGCCTGGACACATACATGTCCAGCCCCTCCTTGACCCACTTGACGTCGGTCTTTCCTACGGTGAGCAGAGTGATCCTCATCAGGTCCGAAAGTACTTCCGCAAAGATAGCAACGTGGCGCAATATTTGCAATGAAAATGTGTTCGATATGAAAGCATTCCTCAAAATAGCGGCCTGCATATTGGCCCTCACTTCATGCCTCTGTCTCAAAGCGCAGAACGAGGGCAACGACATGTTCGTCCCCATCTCAAAATACCTCGCACAGGGCAATGCGGAGAATCTTTCCGCATGGTTTGCGGACAACCTTGAGATCTCGGTCATATCCTCGCTGCGCAACTCGAGCAAGAGCCAGGCCAAGCAGATCCTGAAGTCATTCTTCGAGAGTTATACCCCGCGTTCGTTCGACATAAGCCACATCGCCGGCCGTCCCAACATGAAGTATGCCCTGGGCACCCTCAACGCCGGAGGCGAGACCTTCAACGTCACCATTTTCGCGAGCGTAAAGGAGGGCGAATGCAAGATCCAGCAATTGAAAATCGAACGGGTCAAATAGTTTGGCACGGGAGTTGCTTTCAGTTAAATCGATCGTTAATAAGACTGTTTTGGTTAATAAGTTGGTTTATGAAAATGTAAAACCCCGCTGCGATAGCGGGGTTTTACATTTTCAGTCCGTGTAGTACTTGAATATCATCGGGGCGAAATTGTTCAGGAACTGTCTCCAGATGCGCCAGTCGCGCCCGCCCGTCATCACGTAGAAAGTATGGTCCAGATGGATGTACGACAAGGTTTCGTGCAGGGTCTGTGAAGGCGCGTATGCCACGCTGTCCATCGTGCCGCATCCGGTCCAGAAAAGCTTGACGCCGGCTTTCTTGACCCGGAGAAAGTCGTCCACGAGATGGCCGTTGTCCTCGACCCCGCAGCTCAACGGGAGGATGAAGTCGAAAAGGCCGGGATACATGACCACGGCGTTGATGACCGTCGTGCCTCCGGTGCCGATTCCGCAGACGGCCCTTGAGGCCTTGCGCGGAATCGCTCGGTAGTGCGACTCCACATAAGGGATGATCTCATTGATGAAACTGCTCATGAACACCGATGAGGAGATGGTCCGGGGGTTGATCACTTCGTCGATCCCGAGGGTGCGCGAAGCCTCCTCCGTCGACGTGCAGTTGGGCATCACCGCGATCATGGGCACTGCGCGACCCTGCTCGATAAGGTTGTCCAGCACCTGGGCGAGGCGGCCCATGGAAAGCCAAGCCTCTTCATCATCGCCCTCTCCGTGAAGGAGATACAGCACGGGGTACTGTTTCCTGGTGTCGGTGCGATATCCATAAGGCGTATAAACGGCCATCCTGCGGTTGGTGCCCAGAAGCTTGCTGTCATACCACACGAACGAGACCTCGCCCCGGCGCGAAGCCTGGGCATATCCCCGCGCAGTGAAACCGTCCACGACGAAGAAATTGCGGAATTCTCCGCCTGAACGCTGGACGCAGACATTGGAGGGGTCGAGCGCAGGCACTCCGTCCACTATGAAACGGTAGGAATAGAAATCGGGGATAAGGCCGGTCAGCCTGGCCTCCCACACGCCCTCACGCTTCTGCATGAGCACAGGCGCTGTCAACCAACTCCCCTCGAGTCGCACCTGGGAGGCATACTCCCCGGCAAAGCGGAGGATGACGGTATCCCCCACCGTTTCGGGCGATACTATCCGGTCAGGGATGCGGAAATTAGGGAAATCCTGGGCTTGCAGGGAATTGAGGAAGGCCGTAAGGAAGGCCGCAAGAAGCAGGAAGCGTTTCATCGGGTTCTGAATAATCGGAACAAATATAACCATAATGCCGGATTTTTTCCTATCTTTACGAGGAGTTAGTGGTTATTTATGCTCGGAACGATTGTCAACACATGCTGCATCGTCGTCGGTACGCTTGTAGGGACCCTTTTCAAGAAGGGGCTTGGCGAGAAATACACGACGACGCTTTTCAATGCCATGGGACTCGCATCGCTGGTCCTGGGTGCCAACTCCTTCATACAGAACATGCCCAAGAGCGAGTTCCCGGTGCTCTTCATCCTGAGCCTCGCCATAGGTGGGATCATCGGCACGGCGCTCGACCTCGACGGGCGCGTGAAGCGCGTGGTCGCAAGCCGCACCGGCGAGGGTCTCGCCAAGGGCCTCATTTCTGCCTGTCTCCTCTACTGCATCGGCACGTTCTCCATCGTCGGCCCCGTCATGAGCGCCCTTAACGGCGACAATACCTTCCTTTACACCAACTCCACCCTGGACCTCGTCACGTCTATGGTTTTCGCGACGACTTTCGGCATCGGGATGATACTCGCCGCACCGGTGCTGTTCTGCTGGCAGGGGATGTTCTATCTCATCGCCAGGCTCGCGTCGAACTCACCGCTGCTGCAGGGAACGCTCGTGAACGAGCTGGCCATCGTCGGAGGCGTCCTGATCGTATCCTCCGGCCTTTCCATCCTGAACATCAAGGACTGCAAGACCTTGAACTACCTCCCCGCGCTACTGGTTCCGGTCGCGTGGTTCCTCATCAAGTCGATAATATGAAGAACCTGCTCATATTGAAAAGAAATCACTATATTTGTACAGACACTAAAACCCATTGAATAATGAAAAAACTCCTCATCATCGCGGCTTGCCTGCTGGCAGGCGTTGCCGCCCAGGCCCAGCAGGCCTTAGGCCCCGGTACGGGCATCGTTTCCCCTGAGATCAATCCCGACCACAGCGTCACCTTCCGCTTCCGGGCGCCCAAGGCGGTCAGGGTCCAGCTTTCGGGCGACTGCTTCTCCGCCGGCCGCGTGGACATGCAGGAAGGCCGTGACGGCATCTGGACCTACACCACGGAACCGCTTGAAGGCGAGCTCTACTCGTATAGCATCATCATGGACGGCACCAAGGTCATGGACCCGTCCAACGTCTACCAGAACCGCGACGTAGCCACATGGACCAACATCTTCACCCTCAGCGCAAAGCAGGGCGACAAGGGCTGGTACTACGAGGTACACGACGTCCCTCACGGATCGGTCTCGCACGTGTGGTACGACAGCCCCACCCTAGGCGCCAAGCGCCGCCTGTCGGTCTATACCCCGGCCGGCTATGAAGACAACCCCAAGGCTAAATACCCGGTGTTCTACCTTCTCCACGGCTCCGGCGGTGACGAGGATGCATGGCTCGACCTCGGCCGTACCGCCCAGATCATGGACAACCTCATCGCTGAAGGCAAGGCAAAGCCCATGATCGTGGTAATGCCCAACGGCGTCTACTTCAACCAGGCCGGCCCCGGCGCAGCCATCAACATGTTCCAGCCGACCATGGCCAACAGCCGTTCCCAGTCCACCGAGGAGTTCGAGCTGGCCTTCCCTGACATCATGAACTTCGTGGAGAGTCACTACAAGGTGGCCAAGGGCCAGTACAACACCGCTGTCGCCGGCCTTTCGATGGGCGGCCGTCAGTCCTCCGCCCTCATCCGCCGCTATCCCACCAAGATCGGCTACGTCGGCCAGTTCTCCGGCGTCGTGGTTCCGGACGGTGACGACGACCCGGCACTCAAGGCCGTATTCGCCGCCAAGCCGAAGCTCTTCTACATCGCGGTTGGCAGCGCTGACGGCGTAAAGGTCAACTCCATGGCACTCAAGGAGTATTGCGACAAGAAAGGCTACCCGGTCGAATACTACGAGTCCGACGGAGGCCACATCTGGCGCAACTGGCGCGTGTATCTGACACAGTTCGCGCAGAAGATATTCAAATAAACAAGTGTAAGATGTAGCAGGGTGAATGCAGTTTTTTTCTTATCTTTGTCCAGCTAAAACTGATAAGGAATGAAAAGACTGCTCATCCTGCTTACATTGTCTTTCTCATTACAAGGCTTTGCCCAAAACACATTAATCGCCCCCAGTGTCGACCCCGTCGGAGACTCGCTAGCAATTGCGAGTGTCAAGGCGCGTCTTGACTCCATCCGCCAGCACAGGCCCACCGTCGCGGTGGTACTCGGCGGCGGAGGTGCGCGCGGAATGGCCCATCTTGGCGTCCTCCGCTATATGGAGGAACTGGGCATCCCCGTCGACCTCATCGGCGGCACCAGCATGGGCGGCCTGGTCTCCGGCCTCTATTCCCTTGGCTACGGAGCCACATACCTCGACTCGCTTGTCCGCGCCATCGACTGGACCGTGATGATGTCCGACAAGGTGCCGGACAGTTTCCAGACCTACAAGGTCCGCCGCAACAAGGAGCGCTTCGCGATATCCATCCCGTTCCATTATGACAACGAGGACATGAAGGCCCGCATCGAGAGGCAGACACGCTACGACAAGAATTACGAACAGAGCGACACCCGCACCGGAGACATGGGCCAGGAGATGATGGCCAAGATCGGAATGGGTCTCCCTGACGGCTTCCTGTTCGGGTTCAACGTCCGCAATACATTGAGTTCAGTATCTGTCGGGTACCAGGATTCCCTGGCATTCGACAGGCTCCCGGTTCCGTTCTACTGCGTAGCCACGGATATGCTCAGTCTCAAGGAGAAGAACTGGACTTCGGGACAACTCGTCGATGCTATGCGCTCAACGATGGCCATCCCGGGCTATTTCCGCCCGGTCCGCCTCGAGGGAATGGTACTGGTCGACGGAGGCACGCGCAACAATTTCCCGGTCGACCTGGCAAAGGCTATGGGAGCGGATATCATCATCGGCTCTGAGATGCCTTCGGTCCGCACCCTGGCCGACCTTGGCAGTTTCGCCAACATAGCCATGCAGCACATCACCCTGCTTTCGGCCGACATCAGCGAGAACAACCGCGAATACACCGACATACTGCTCCAGCACGAACTGAAAGGATACACGATGCTGTCCTTCGACTCCGAGAGCGTAGCGGACATCATCTCCCAGGGATATGCCCTGGCAAAGGAGAACAAGGAAGCCTTCGAGGATATAGCCCGCAGGGTGGGAAACAATGCCCCGGAAGCGCAGAAGCATACGGCTACAGACATCAACAAGCGTAAAGTCAAAGTCAAGGAAATCCGGTACGAGGGCATCAGCCCCAAGGAATCTGAATTCTTGATCAGCCCCTCCCTCCTGCCCCGTGACGGCATGTACGGTGCCAAGGAGATTGAATATTTGCTCTCTGCCATCTACGGCACAAAGGCGTTCGAATCCGTCACTTACAGGCTCAGCGGATCAGAAGAGCCCTACGTGCTGGTCTTCGACTGCCAGAAGGGCCAGGCCCACGAAGTCGGCGTAGGTGTCCATCTCGACAATGACGAAGTCGTCTATCTCGCCGCCCATCTCGGCCTCGGCACAAGGAAACTTTCCGGGCTGCGCTTCATCACCGAGGTGAAGGCCGGACAGGTCTCGGAACTCAACTGCGACCTTTCTTACAAGCCCCTCGCACAGCTTCCTGTGTTCGGAATCGCTTCCAAGAATTCATACAAGAACTTCAGTTACTGGGACGACGGATCCAAGGTCCGCTACAATGGTGTCAACACCAGGGCAGAGGCCTATTTCGAGGACTCGCGCCTGGTCTATGGCAGCGTCCGCGTCGGCTTCGCCTACGACACGGAGCCGTACGAGAACTATCTGGACAACACGATGGAGTGGAAAGGATGGGACTTCAAAAGCAAGTGGTATTCGACTTTCGCGAACCTGCGTTACGACACCTTCAACGACAGTTACTTCCCTACCAAAGGATACCGGCTGTCGCTCGATACCCACTATACTTTCAAAGGATACTCCATATATATGGAAGATGAAGGTATGGAGGCAGGGGATCACTATGAGGGCGATGTCCCTCCCTACAGTGTCGGCGTCGCCAACGCTACGGCCGTCCTGCCCCTTTCAGGACGCTTTTTCATCCAGCCGTCAGTTTATTTCGGATGGCAGACGGAGGAGCCGGGGCACATGAACTTCGTCCATACGCTCGTGGCCGGAGGCACCAGGGCAGGCCGCTACATCGAAAACCAGATACCCTTCTTCGGATACAACATAGGATTCCGGTCCTGCGGCAATTTCGCCGCCACGGCCCAACTGGACTTCCGTTACCGTATCAATCACAAGAATTACCTTACGCTCAAGGGGGCGATACTCCAGGACAAGGATGTCCTGAAGGACATTGTCAAGACGGCGCCCACAGCATACGCGTTCGGCTTGGAGATCGGGCAGAAATCCATCATAGGGCCGATGAAACTGGGTGTCCAGTGGTGCGACCGCACCAACTTCTCGGTGGCACTTTCAGTGGGATTCGACTTCTAGAAATGCTTGCACAGCCGCAGGGAAACGTTCCAGCGGAAGAACTTTCCTGAAGTGTCGACCTCGTCGTTCAAGACTCCCTGGTAAACAATCGAGGATGTACCCCTGTAGGCGAAATTGTCACTGCTGGCCGACAGGTTGAAAGTATAAAGGTTGTGGGTATAGCCTATACCGAACCGCGCCATGTAGTTGAGCAGAAGCTTGCCGTTCATCACGTCCTTGCCTATCGGGACATAGCCGCTATCCTTACCCTCATAACTCGTCACGGTGAACTGGTTGAAAAGGGTCACCATAGGGATGCCCGTGACATTGAACGTGAGATTCCTGAGGCCCTTTTCCTTGTCACCGTAAGGTTGTCTGTGCAAGGCGACCAGATTGAGGGAATAACCGCCTCCGAACGACACCTGCGCCGAAGACTGCCGCGCCTGGCCGCCGCTCCAGGCCGCGATGATCTCATCCGGATCGATGATGAAATCGCTCAGGATTAGCTTGCTGCCGAACACCCAGCTGCCGGCGCTGCGGCGCTGCAGGACGTTCCCCTTATATGCGGCGGAGTATGCGAATGTCCTTTGGTTGTACGCGTAGAAGGCATCGACGATGAAGGCGCGCATCTGCCCCGGTTTATTCGTCACGTCGCTGTAAATGGTGTAGAGCGGGTAACTCTCATCTCCAAAAATGAGGTCATAGGCCACTTCGTGGGAAAGCTTGAAATACTGCACCGATATGCCCGAGCCTGCACTGATATAATCGAAGGAAAAAGAACTGTTGCTCCCCTCGCCGTGGAATCTCTTGCTGAGGGCGAGGTTGAGCTTGCCGTATCCGACCTGGAAGCCTACGGCCTTGTCCACACTGCCCCTGAGGCTGCTGTTGATGACCACGGGCATTTCATCTATTTTGAGATTGCCGTACTCGTCCAGAGTATACATCGCGGTTTTAAAGTTCCTGTCCTGGGAGGTGCCCGCCTGGCGGAGGTCGCCGGTGAGGGCAAAAGACCAACGCGCAGCAGGCTGATAGACCGAGTTCGGATCGAGTCCGGCAGTTGGCTGTCCGAACTTATCCAATAAACGGCGGAACAATCCGGGACCGTCCTGTGCGGATGCCGGGAGTGACAGGAAGGCGAGAACGGCTATTGCGGTAAAAAGGCGACGATAATGCATTGTATCTTGTTTTGACTTACAAAATTACCACTTTTTAAATAAAGATTATTATATTTGAGAAACAATTCCCCGCCGGCAATGAGCTCCAAAGATAATTTTATCAATTTCGTCATAAGTTTCCTTGCCATCTTCTTCGGTATGCTGTGCACCTTCGTGGGACAGGGCATCATCGACCGTGCCGCGGACCGCAACGAGGTCCGCTCGGCACTCGAACTGGTAAGGTCCGAACTCGCATCGAACATTGAGGACATCAATACGATGGCCGATTACCTGAAGCAGGAGAAAAAGTCGGCGGACTATTTCCTGGAGAACAGGGCGAAACTCGACAAATGTCCCATAGATTCCGTGAACTTTCACGCCGGAATGCTTCTCGCCGACGCCTCCATGACCTTGCCCCACAATGCATTGGAGCTCCTCAAGATGTCCTCGCTGTTCCAGAAGCTGGGTGACGACCAGTTGTCGATGGACATCATCCGCGCATACGACAGCTGCGAATACAGCGTTGCGAAATACAACGAGTTCATCAGCGACCGGGACGAGAAGTTCAACCAGACGATCAACGAAAATTCCATAACGCAGTTCGCCTCTTCGGGCTACATAGACATCAAGAAATTCATCAACACTACGAACGGGTTATACACCATCAGGTGGATCACCACCCAGGTCACCCCTGACAAAGAGCAGTTCATCAACGACGTCGAGAGGGCCATCAGTTCCATCGACAGGTACCTGGCCGCAGGCCGTCAGTCACACAACAAGAAACTCAGGAAAAAATAATTGTATAACTGATGCACAGGCTCGTATTCAAGTGTTTGGTGAAGTTCCTCGCCGTGATTGTCTCGTTTCTCATCCATGGAGTGGCGAACAAGGAGGCGGACCGCAAGGACATACGCTATACCTTGGAGACGGTCCGTGCGGAACTCATCACCAACGCCGAACACATCAGCCAGATACGCGAATACATCGACCAGGAGCGCAAGTCAGCGGAATACCTGATCGAGCATCGCACCTCTTTGGACAAGTGCCCTGCCGATTCCGTAACCTTCCACAGCGATATCATCAACAGGGAGATGGAGGTCAAACTGAGCGACAACGCCACGGATCTTTTACAGTCTTCCTCGGTATCCCGTATTATCGACGGCAACGGTCTCCTGATGACGATCATCCGCGCCTACGACACCTGCGACTGGATTGTCTCTGACCAAAACAGGAGGGCGGAGGCGCGCAAGGCCCTGCTCGACATCCTCATCAACGACCAGACCCTCTTCCTGGCCGGCAACACGATCGATATCCCCAGGTTCATCGGGACGGAGTCCGGGCTCTTCGCGGTCAATTGGATCTCACAGCAGCCCGATCCGTCTATCACCGCCGACATCGCTGACATCCAGGACGCCATCGACGGTATCGACGAATTCCTAGCCATCAAACGCCTGCCTGTCCGCAGGTTCAAAATACTAAACTAACCATCCAATACACAAGTCATGGAAAATAAAACTCCTTCCAAAGTCGTAATCATTCCGCGACCCCCCGTATCTTCCACAACAGAGGATTCCAACGATCAAGGCCCTGTCATGGACCCCAAGTCGTCCGCACCGGCATCGATGCCTCCCGTACCCGAGACAGAAATGCCGGAGACCCCGGAAGAGGAGATCGACAAGACTAAACTCCCCCAAAAGCCTAAAGCGAAATAATAATCCACAAAAAACGGATAGTATGAAAAGATTCATCCAAGCGTTGGCATTGCTGATGCTGGCCATGGCCGTTACCATCCCGGTCCAGGCCAAGCACAAGAACTTCAAGGTTTCTGTCTACGTCCGCGCATACGAGGTCGACAAGATGAAGGACACCGAGTGGCTGGAGTCGACCTGGAAGACCATCTCAGACCAGCTCGACGTCGACAAGATCTATCTCGAGACCCACAGGGACCTCCTCATCGTCGACGACGCCACACTGGAGAAGGCCAAGGCCTTCTTCCAGAAACAGGGCATCGAGGTTGCCGGTGGCATCACTTATACCATCAATGAAGCCAACAACTTCGAGACCTTCAGTTATTCCGATCCCGAGGACAGGGCGATGGTCAAGAAGATTGCCGAGCACACGGCCAAGCACTTCGACGAGTTCCTTCTCGACGATTTCTTCTTCACCAGCAGCAAGAAGGATGTCGAGATCAAGGCCAAGGGCAACCGCAGCTGGACGGAGTACCGTCTCGAACTGATGAACGAGGCCGGCCGCAACCTCGTCGTCGGGCCTGCCAAGGCCGTCAATCCCAAGGTCAAGGTCATCATCAAATACCCCAACTGGTATGACGATTTCCAGGGCCTCGGGTTCAACCTCAAGGATGGTCCGCAGATCTTCGACGGCGTCTGGACAGGCACCGAGACCCGCGATCCCTCCGGCGCCCAGCATCTCCAGAACTACCTCAGTTACAACATCATGAGGTACTTCGAAAATATCTCCGGAGGCCGTAATGGCGGCGGCTGGGTCGATTCCGGCGGCATCTCCATGAGCATGGACCGATATGCCGAGCAGCTCTTCCTCACGGCCATCGCAAAGGGACGTGACGTCATGCTGTTCGACTACAGGCAGCTCATCGGGGTGAACCTCAACCCCATGTACCGCGGCCCCTGGCAGGGTACCGGCACCAGTTGGAACTATGACGAGATGACCGCCCCGTTCCAGAAGGGCAGGGAGACCGTCACCCCTACAACGATGGCCCGCATCGCCGATGTCGTCCTCCGCAAGACAGACGAACTCTGCGGAAAACTCGGCGAGCCCCTGGGCATCCAGTCCTACAAGGTCTTCCACGCCACCGGCGAGGAGTTCCTCCAGAACTATCTCGGCATGATAGGACTCCCGATGGACATGCGCTCCGAATTCCCTGAAGGCAGGAAGGCAGTCCTCCTGACCCGCCAGGCCGCCACCGACCCCGATCTGGTGGCAAAGATGCAGAAACAACTCATGGCGGGAGGTGAAGTGTTCATCACCACCGGCCTGCTCGAGGCGGCGCCCGAGAAAGTCGCCGAGATCTGCGAACTCCGCACCGACTACCACAAAGCCATCGTCAACGATTTCGGACGCTACGGCAAGAGCGCCAAAGACATCATCATCCCTGAGATCAACTATCTGACCAACGACAGCTGGGAGATCATCAGCGCCGGCCGCCCCCTTACCAACGGCGTTTCCGGCTATCCTTTCCTCCACAGGGCGATATACTCGCAAGGCAATCTTTATGTCATCGCTATACCCGAGGACTTCGGCAACCTCTACGACCTTCCCGAAGGAGTGCTCAACGAGCTGCGCCGCTATATGAGCAAGGACCTCGACCTCTATATGGAAGGCCCTTCCAAGGTCAGCGTGTTCCTCTATGACAACAAGACCGTCATCGTCGAGAACTTCAACGACGAGCCTGTGGACGTCAAGCTCGTTGGCAACGGCGAGTTCAGCAAACTCACCAATCTGGAGACCGGCGAAGTGATCGAGTTCGCCGCCGGATCGAGTGCGATGGGAGGTTTCTTCCGGATGGGTCCTGCCGCCAAGAAGGCTCCGATGACCATCAAACCGCACTCATATATGGCATTCAGCTACGAATAGCCCAGGTGTTCTATGAGAAGGATCTGCAATTTCATCCTTGCGGCCGTCCTAGGCGCAGCCCTCCTCACCGGCTGCGCCAAGGACAAGCCGACGGAGTTCAACATCTCCAAGGGCGTCAACATCGGCAACTGGCTCTCTCAGAGCTGGGTGATGGGTGAAGCCCGCGAGCGGATATTCACTGACGAGGATATCGCCCTGCTGGTCGAAAAAGGTTTCGACCACCTTCGCCTCCCCGTCGACGAAACCCAGCTCTTCAACCGCGACATGACCCTGAACGAGAGTACCGTCGCACTCATCCACAAGACCATCGGCAGTTGTATCGAGCATGGCCTCAAGGTCATCTTCGACCTTCACACCCTGCGTTCCTTCAACTTCATGGACAACGACGCCCCTCTGTGGAAAAGCGAGGCGGAACAGGACAAGCTCGTGGACATGTGGAGGACCATCCAAGGCATCCTCTGCGAGTATCCTGTCACCGACGTGGCCTACGAGATCCTCAACGAAGCCGTTGCCCCTACCGACGAGCAGTGGTCCCAGGTGCTGCTGCGCGTCGTATCCATGATACGCGAGACTGAAAAGGACCGTATCATCGTCATGGGAGCGAACATGCAGAACCAGGTCGGACACGTCAAGAACATAGTCGTCCCCGAGGGCGACAGGAACATCCTCCTGTCCTTCCACTTCTACGAGCCGCTCCTCATCACTCACTATCAGGCATCATGGACCCCGCTCCGCATCCTCCATTTCAACGGACAGATGCAGTATCCCGGTCAGCTGATACCCGACGAAGTGTATGCAGCACTGAACGATGAGGAAAAAGCCGTCGTGGAGCCGTACAACCACTCCTACGACAAGGAATGGATCCGCGGCCAATGGCAGGAAGCCGTCGACTACGCCAGGGAGAAAGGCCTGCGCCTGTACCTCGGCGAGTTCGGCTGCCTGGTCAATTGCGGCGAGGAAGTGCGCCTGGCCTGGCTCAAGGACGTAGTGAGCCTCGCCCGCGAGTTCGGCATCGCCTACTCGATGTGGGAATACAACTCACAGTTCGGATTTGCCGACAGGGTCAACAAGGGCGTGATCACCAATCAGCCACTCCTGGACGTTTTCGTGAAATAGACTCCTGAGGAGTCATTCCAATACAGGCAGTTGCAGGACACAGTTCCTGCGGCTGCCTGTAAATATTCTCTGATGGGCGATTTCCACGTCTGCCTGCTCGGCCCATACGCCCGCCTTGTTGGGGTGGACGGCATACTCCGGGAAATTGGATGACTTGATGTCGAGGCGCAGGCTGTTGCCGGCACGCACTGTCCATACCATCGGCAATGCGATGATCTCTATGCGGACCTTGCGGCCCTTCCTGTACGTCTGCCGCTTGCCCAGAAGGTCGTTGCGATAGCCAAGGGTGGTTATGGAAGTGCGCATGTTGTAGGCCTTGCCATCCGGCGTTATCTCGCTCAGAGTGAATGCGAAAGCGGTGTCGTCCACATCCGTGCTGACCTTCAGCCTCACCTTGACCGTCCCTGCGATGGTCAAATCCTCGGCGAGCGGCTCGCTGATAAAGCTCAGCACGTCGTCGCGCCATCCGGCCTCCGGCTGCTGCCGGCTGCCGCGCCTCTGCTGCGAGGTGAAGAGCGTCTCGCCGCCGACGGCGTAGACAGGGTCGGCGGGGTCGTAGACATAGCCGACCTTCTTGCGCCCGGGCTTCCGGTCGGAGAGCGTGAGGACGTTCCATTTGTCCCCTTTCTGCTTCGCCGAGAGATAGAAATCCTTCTCTTTGGAAGGCTTCAACGGCCATCCGTCAAGTTTCATCCATTCGTCCTTGCCGATGGCATAGGCAAGGATCTCCTGCTCGGGAGTCTCCTTCTTCACCAGGATACGGTAGAACCAGTCGAACTGGTCGGAAGTGGTATTGAAGTCCCTTGAATGGTCGTGCGGCAGGTGTGTCGGTGTGGGCTGGAAACTGTGGTTCCACGCACCGAGGATAAGCCGGCTGTGTGCACGAACCTCTTCCGAAAGCCGCTCGAAACCCAGCAGGGTCCCCTCTTCGTGATGGTCGAACTGCCCGGCCACTATGGTAATCGGGACGTTCACCGCGCGGCTGGCCGACTTCAGGTCCGCCCAGACTCCGGTGTTCCAGTAGGGATCGGTATAGTCTGTATGCGTGATCCAGTCGCGATAGTACTGCAGTCTCTGGCCGAGGATGGCCTCGTCGGCCTCGACCTGGGGCCTGTAGAGGTAGAAATCATAGTAGTTTTCGCCGACAGGCTGTCCCGGCACCCTGGGAGGGCGTACGATGTCCTCCTCAGCATTGTCGATGGCCCAGCCGCTCATTATATCTTCCCGGAAAAGGCCCGCCCGGAAGCAGGAGATATGCCTGTCCACGCCGTAGTGGCTCAGGTACATGGCCTTGACCTTGTCCGGGAGCGAATCGGCCACTATCCAGCCTGTCAGGGCAGTATATGACGATCCGAAGATGCCGATATCCCCGCACCAGGGCTGCGCGTCGAGCCACTTGTACAGGGCTATGCCGTCGGCGCGTTCGTCGACATTGGGCCTGTAGAATCCGCCCGAACCGCCCTTGCCCCGGCAGTCCTGCTGGATGTAGCCGATGCCGCGACGAGCGTATTCGCGCGCCAGCGCGTTGTTGTCGCCGCGGCCGCCGTACACGTACGGGGTCCTGGTCACGACGACAGGGTGCGGGCCCTCACCCTCGGGGAGGTATATCCGCGTCAGGAGACGGACGGTGTCGCCGCCCGGAATCATTTCCTCGAAATAGGTATATTCCCCCACGATGGGAGCGTTCAGGATCGAAGAATAGTCGGTGCCACGACCCTGCTGGGCGGAGGCTGAGCCGGCGGCCAGGGCCGCGCTGGCCAGCAGGAGCAGGAGAGATTTGTAGATTCTGGACATTTCTGTTCGGCTGTTTTTTTCAAAGATAATACTATATTTGCATTCTAAAACCGCTTAACATTTTAATAGAATGAAAAAAACACTTATCCTCATCTGCGCACTTGTCGCAATGCCCATGTTCTATGCCAATGTTTCCGCACAGGACGACGGAAGACTCATCATCGTGGGTTCCAGCGACAGCAAGGCTTCGCTTGAGATCGGCACCCATATGGGATTCGGCTACAACATCGTCAAGACCGACAGCTTCAAGCCCTCCAACAGCGGCGAGTTCTTCATCAATATCCTTAAACTCAACCTCTACCCTGTAGACTTCTTCGGCATCGAACTCGGCATCGACTACAAGACCATCGGTTTCACGTCCAAGGAGGACGCATTCTACGCCGAAGGTGACAAGATCGCCAAGGTAATGCCTTATTCCCAGAAGTATCCCGGCGAGATCACCAAGAACTTCAGCCGTCTCAGGACCAATACCTTCAGCGCCCCGCTGATGATCAAGATCGCCGCCGACAAGTTCAAGATTGGAGCCGGTGTCGAGGGCAACCTCAACCTCACCGGACGGATCAAGGACAAGTATTTCAAGGACGGCAAGAAAGTGAAGAACATCGACAAGGGCATCCAGTTCAACCGCTACTCCTACAACTTCGTGGCAGGCATCGCATACGACGGCACCGGCCTCTATGTAAAGTACTATCCGAAGAGCAGCTGTTTTATGCCGGAGGGCAGCCCGGACATCAATCTCACGACCGTCGGCGTCATCTTAGACTTCTAGGAAACACTTTGTTTTCTGCAGCTTTTTTACGAGATTTGTGGAGGATGTTCCCCACAAATCTTTTTTTTATGACTAAACGGTTCCTCGCCGGCCTTCTGCTGGCTTCCGCCGCCTGCCTGATGGCCGGCTGCAAACATTATGACTATCCATTCCAGAACCCAAACCTTTCCCTTGAGAAGAGAGTCGACAATCTCGTGTCGCTGCTCACTCCCGAGGAGAAAATCGGCTTGATGATGAACGGCTCAGTGTCCGTCGACAGGCTCGACATTCCCGCGTACAACTGGTGGAACGAAGCCTGCCACGGCATCTGTTACGATGACGTTACCGTATTTCCGCAAGTCATCGCGCTTGGCGCCACCTTCGATGCAGACCAGCAGTATGAAATCTATACTGCGGTCTCGGACGAGGCCAGGGCTGTGTGGAACACCACCGACCACCACGTTATGGGCGTCACCGAACCCAACGGCAACATCTGGCATCAGGGCCTGTCCTTCTGGTGCCCCAACGTCAACATCTTCCGCGACCCCAGGTGGGGACGCGGACAGGAAACACCCGGCGAAGACCCCTACCTCAACGCCGTGATGGGCACGCAGACCGTCAAGGGCATGCAGGGTAACAACAGGAAGTATCTGAAACTGCATTCCTGCGCCAAGCACTACGCAGTGCACAGCGGCCCCGAGCCGCTCAGGCACAGTTTCAACGCCAGCGTCACGATGCGCGACCTCTGGGAGACCTACCTCCCCGCCTTCCGCACCATCGTCAAGGAAGGTAATGTCCAGGAGGTCATGTGCGCATACAACCGCTACGAGAACGAACCGTGCTGCGGAAGCGACCGTCTCCTCCAGGATATCCTCCGCAACAAATGGGGCTTTGACGGCATAGTCGTGTCCGACTGCGGAGCCATTTCCGACTTCTATCGCTCCCACCACACGCACGAAGATGCCGCCAGTGCCTCCGCCGACGCGGTGCTTTCCGGCACCGACGTCGAGTGCGGTACCAACTACAAATCTCTGGTCGACGCCATCCAGAGGGGTCTGATCACCGAGGACGACATCGACGTGAACCTGCGCCGTATACTTGGCTCGCGCATCAAGCTCGGAATGTTCGACCCTGAGGAGAAATCGCCTTGGGCGGGCCTCGGTCTGCAGGACCTCAGCAGCCCCGCCCACACCGCGCTCGCCGAGAAGGCCGCACGCGAAGCGATCGTCCTGCTCAAGAACGAGGGCAATATCCTGCCTCTCAAGAAGGACGGCATAACCATCGCGGTCGTTGGGCCCAACGCCGACGACGCACGCGTGATTCTGGGCAACTACAACGGCTATCCCACCAAAGAGAACACCAGAACAATCCTCGACGCCATCCGTGAGGCCGCCCCGGGTGCAAAGATCATATATGAGAAAGGCTGCGACCTTACCGACCCCTACCTGACCACCCACTATATCGCCCGCCTCAACGGCGGTGCAGGTCTCCACGCTGAGTACTTCAACGACACCGGATTCGGCGGCGGCGCAGTTGCCCAGGCCGACTATGACGAGCCTCTGAACCTCAACACCACTTCCCCCGCCCTCGCCCACGAGGACTGCGCCTGGGTCGAGGGTCTCAACCTCACCGGTTTCTCCGCCCGCTACACCGGCTCCTTCACCTCCGACTTTACCGGCGACATGGTCTACTCCATACGCGGAAGCAACAAGTATACTTTCCGCGTGAACGGCGAGACCGTAGCCGAGCAGCAGGCCCCTGCGGGCCGCGGTTTCGGCGGATTCGGCGGCTTCGGCAGGGGATTTGCGCCGACCACGTTCCCCGTAGTCGAAGGACAGACTTACGATATCTCAATCGAACTTTCCCAGCCTGAGGCGCGTTCCGCTTCGTTCTCGTTCGACATCTACAGCCGCGAGCCCGCCGACGTGGCGGCAGCCGCCGCAAAGGTCGCCGGAGCAGACGTGATCGTGATGGTAAGCGGCATCAGTTCCGACGTGGAGGGCGAGGGCCACGACCGCTCCGCGATCGAACTTCCCGAAGTCCAGCAGGAACTCCTGGCCGCCCTCGACGCCACCGGCAAGCCGGTGGTCGTCGTTAACGTCTCCGGCGGCGCGATAGGCTTCGGCAATGTAGAGAGCAAGTATGACGCCCTGATTCAGGCCTGGTACGGCGGACAGGCCTGCGGAATCGCGGTCGCCGACGTCCTCTTCGGCGACTACAACCCTGCAGGACGTCTCCCCGTCACGTTCTACGCCGGAACCGAGCAACTGCCGGATTTCCAGGATTATTCGATGCAGAACCGCACATACCGCTACTTCCAGGGCGAACCGCTCTACGCGTTCGGCTACGGTCTCAGCTACACCACCTTCAGCTACGGCGAGGCCAAAGTAAGCGGGGGCGCCAAGTCCATGACACTCAGCGTCCCCGTAACCAACACCGGAGCCATTGACGGCGAAGAGGTGGTCCAGGTCTATGTCAAGTCCCTGTTCGACGCCGATGCGCCCATCAAATCCCTCAAGGGATTCAAGCGCGTAAAAATAGGCGCCGGCCAAACCTCGACCGTAAAGGTCGAACTCAGCGACGGCGCCTTCGACTTCTATGATGAGTCAGTCGACGAACTCAATTTCAGACCAGGCCGCTACCGCATATTATATGGCGGGTCTTCGCGCGACTGCGACCTTAAGTCCTTGGAAATAGAGATCTAAGGGTCTTTTATTTCTTGAAATCGAAGCGGATGTCCATCGGGACGAGGTCGGGGCGAAGGTTCGCCATATCCGACTCGAGGTCGGCATTGCGCTTGGAGTACTTGCTTTCGAACTCAGTAGCCGCAGCGTAGTCGCCCGTGGCCTGGATCTTCAGCACGAGTGCCGTGAGGTCGGAGAGAGCGCTCTCCATCTTGTCATAGTCCAGGGTGTACTTTCCGGGGAGAAGACGCTGGAAAGCGCCAGCCTCGCTCAGATAGTTGTAGATGATGGTGTTGGCGCGGCCGAGGGAAGCGCCCTCGCCGAAGCGTGCCGAACGCACCAGGGAAGTGAAGAAGGTGGCAAGGGCCTCCTTCCTGGTGAAGATCTGACGGAGAGTGAAGTGGCTCTGGAGCTTGCAGACCAGAAGGACGCCTGCTACATTTGCCTTGACCTCCTCGAAAGTGGAGGCGGTGTTGCCGAGGGCTTCCTCGACAGTGCCCTTACCGTTGACCGTTTCCTTGACGCCGAGGCCGTGTGCTACCTCGCGGAAGACGATGTTCCAGTAGAAAGCCTCCGAAAGGAGGTGCGAAGCGTCTTCCGTCGACAGGAGGATCTCGCCTGCGGGGGCGACGATGCTGTTGAACTTGGCGCGGATGACGTTATCGAGAAGGATGGTGCGGGTACCCTTGTCGCGCTGCACATCCGGGTCGAAAGGCAGGTTGAGGGCGATGACCTTGATGCCGGCATTGGCCTTGCCTGCATAGTAAAGCGCATCGCAGGAGAAGATGTTGGAAGCGGCGCCGGGCTGGAAGACCTTGTACTCAGGGTCGCCGGGCAGGTCCTGCTGGAACTCTCCGATCCTGGAGGCGAACTGCATCAGCTCAGCCGTCCTGGCTTCATTCTTCAGGAGGACGAAAGCCTCGTAGGAACGCTTGATACCGAAAAGCTGGTCGTCGGCATTCTCGTTGGGGCCGATCACGAGGTCCATCTTGCTGTCATCCATGTCCAGCCAGTCGATGCTGCTCTGATAGTAGTCGTCACTCTGGAGGGCCTGGGCCTTGGAAAGAAGGTATTTCTTGACGCTGGGCTTGATGGTGATGTCGGCAGCGGCGGTCAGATAGTTGGCGATCTTGGAGATATGCTCCTTGAAGGCATCGTGATACCATTCGGCCTGGAGAGAGCCGTCCTCTGCACGGCGGATCATGGTGTAGGGGCTGAGTTTGTCGGGGTTGTCCCAGGCCTCAAACTCCTCCTTGGTCATATCGGCAGGGTAGAAACCCGCACCGGGGAGACGGTCGTCATATCCCTCGACGAAAGACTTTCCGTCGACGCGGTCCCAGGGACCGTAGTTGATCTTTGCATACTCTTCCTGCCAGGAATCATCGATCCCGTCAAACAGGGGGGTACGGTCGCCGAAATACTGTTCCCAGTAAATGGCATCCACCTCATCGGCGGCGAAGCGGTACAGGTTCAACACTTCCTTGCCATTGTCGGTAATGCCGCTGAGGTCCGGTGCAGGGATGGTAACGACGGCATAGTCAGTCACTTTCTTGACGAACGGGGACTTGGGGGAATTGTTGCAGGAGCAGACCGCAACTGCGATGAGAGTTAAGAGTAAACAATACTTTTTCATATCCAAATGGGTTATTTTTCAATTTTGCACCGCAAAGGTAGAAAAAATCCTATTTAAAAGGATATTCCTGCTCGCTATTTTGCTTCTTATCCTTTTTCTGCTCCATTTTCTGCGCACGCAATTCGTCCAGATAACTCGCAGTGATCACACCTGAAGGAAGGGCGATGATGGCAACTCCGAACAAAGAGGAGAGCATGCTGATAAACCTCCCGATGTCAGTTACCGGAACCATATCCCCGTAACCTACGGTCGTAAGCGTGACGGTGGCCCAGTAGAGGGCGTCGAAGAAATCACGGAAGGTCGGCTCGCCGGTCAAGGGATTGACGTGAGGTTCGGCATTGAACATCACCAGGGCCGTGATGAAGACATAGAAGACGCAAATGCCTAATACAGAGAACAGTATGCGCCTCTCCTTCCTGAGGACGTTGCCCAGTACCCGGATCTTGCTCGAATATCGGAAGAACTTGAAAAGCCTGACTATCCTCACGAGGCGCGTAACCCTCAGGATCTTGAATCCTTTGCCGATAAGGCTCAGGCCCGGAAGGATGGACAGCAGGTCGATGATGGCCCACCCGGTGAAAGGATACAAGACATAGGAAAATCCTTTCTTATGGAGCCGGAAATCGCTTGTCAGCCAACGAAGCAGATAATCAATGATGAAGATCGTCACGGTCACCAGCTCGATGACCCGGAAGACTGGATGGTCCTCGGAGAACATCAGCGGGATGACGCTGGCCGTAATGGCAATCAACATCATTATGTCATAGGCCAGGCTGGCTTTGTTGCCCTTGTGGGCAGGTTCGATTATGCTGAAGATGCGTCTTCTCATATTAAACTCTCAATTGGTGAACGCGTTATTAAGTGCAGGACTTGAAGAATCAAAGTTAAACAATGTTTTGCAATAATCCAACCTCGCAGGGAAGCCGCATATAACGGAAAAGCCTCCCAGAGTGGTCTGGAAGGCTTTTTGAGCGGAAAACGGGGCTCGGACCCGCGACCTCAACCTTGGCAAGGTTGCGCTCTACCAACTGAGCTATTTCCGCGATATTTCATGCCGTTCTTTCATCGAACGGGACTGCAAAGATACGGCAATTTTTCGAAACACCAAATATTTTTCCAGTTTTTTAGACCTCCACCGCAGTGTTGAACTCCTTGAGGAAACGCATGTCATTCTCGAAGTAGTGACGGAGGTCGTTCACGCGCCACTTGAGCATGGCGATGCGCTCAAGACCCATACCGAAGGCGAAGCCGGAGTACTTGGTGGAGTCGATGCCGCTGGCCTCGAGTACGTTGGGATCGACCATGCCGCAGCCGAGGATCTCAAGCCAGCCGGTACCCTTGCAGATGTTGCAGCCCTTGCCGTGGCAGATGTTGCAGCTCACGTCCACCTCGGCCGAAGGCTCGGTGAACGGGAAGTACGAAGGGCGCATGCGGATCTCGGTCTCGGGACCGAACATCTCGCGGGCGAAGAGGAGGATAGCCTGCTTGAGGTCGGCGAAAGTCACTCCTTCGTCGATGTACAGGCCCTCGACCTGGTGGAATATGCAGTGGGCGCGGGCGCTGATGGCCTCGTTGCGGAAGACTCGGCCCGGGCAGATGACGCGGATGGGGAGCTTCATCGTCTCCATGGCACGTACCTGCACGGAAGAGGTATGGGTGCGGAGAAGCAAGGGATTGGGGTGCCCGGCGGAGATGAAGAACGTGTCCTGCATGTCGCGGGCGGGATGGTTCTGAGGGAAGTTCAAGGCCTCGAACACGTGATAGTCGTCCTCGATCTCGGGGCCTTCGGCCACGTCATATCCGAACTTGCGGAAGATATCCACGATCTCCTGGCGGACTATCGAAACGGGATGGCGGGAGCCGAGCTCGAAGGGGTCGCCGGGCATGGTCAGGTCGGCCTTGGGGCCGTCCGAGGACGAGTCGTCGGCTACAGAGCCCTTCAACTCCTCGATCTTGGCCATGGCGGAGTTCTTGAGCTCATTCAGCGCACGGCCGAACTCCTTCTTGGCTTCCTTGTCCATGGCGCGGAACTCGTCGAAAAGTTTCGTCACCTCTCCCTTCTTGCCGAGGAAACGCACGCGGGCTTCCTCCACTTCCTTCAGTGTCCTGCACTTGAGACCGCCTATCTCGGCGATGAGTTTCTCTATCTCTTCTCTCATATTACAACTCTACGGTAATCAATTATTTAGCGCGCTTCTTGTCGCGGTTTTTCTTGTCTCGGGCGGCACCGCTCTTGAGGTACTTGGCCCATTGGTCCTCGTTGAAAACCTTCTGGAGGGCGTCGTACATCTTGTCCTCCCACCTGTACTGCACGTCGTACAGCATGTCGAGGTTGGAGACTTTCTGGTTCCTCAGATCATTGAGCTCACCCTGCATGGCTTTGTAGTCGTGTGTCAGGATGGAGTCGACGTAGAAGACCTGCCAGTCATCAAGCTTCAGGAGGTTTGCCAGGCGGTCGACCTCGTTCTGGATGGATTCGTAGAACTCCTTCTCAGCCTTTTTCTCCTCGGCGGACATCTCCTGGGCCGCCACAACCGTCGGGAAACAGGCGGAAAGGACGGCACAAGCCACGATTGAAAGGATAATCCGACGCATACTGCCAAAAAAGTTTTAAATTTGTATTCAATGTATCCAGACTACAAAAATAAACAATAAATAAAAAACTGCAAAATGAGAAAGCTTCCCCTCCTCGTCCTGGCCACAGCCCTGCTGCTTTTCCCGCAGGGCGCCGCAGATGCCTGCACCAATGTCATAATCTCCCGAGGCGCCAGCGCCGACGGTTCCTGCATGGTATCGTATGCCGCTGATTCACACATGCTTTTCGGAGAATTGTATTTCCATAGGGCGGCAGACTGGAAGCCCGGCACACGGCTGAACATCATCGAATGGGATACCTATAAACCCCTAGGAGACATCGCCCAGGTCGCGCACACCTACCAGACCGTCGGCAACATGAATGAGCACCAGCTCATCATCGGCGAGACGACCTGGGGCGGCCGCGAGGAGCAGGTCAACCCCGGAGGCATCATGGACTATGGCTCTCTCATCTACGTAACGCTGCAGCGCGCCCGCACTGCCCGCGAGGCCATCGACATCATCGTCGCCCTCGCGAACGAGTACGGCTACCCTTCCGAAGGCGAGACCTTCTCGATCGCCGATCCTGACGAGGCCTGGGTGATGGACCTCGTGGGCAAGGGCGATGAAAAGGGCATCGTGTGGGTGGCGCGCAGGGTACCCGACGGGTACATCTGCGCCCACGCCAACCAGGCCCGCATCACGACCTTCCCCCAGAACGATCCCGAGAACTGCATCTTCGCTCCCGACGTCATCTCCTTCGCCCGCTCGAAGGGCTGGTACGAGGGTGACGACGCGGGCTTCAGCTTCCGCGACGCCTACAATCCCCTGGATTTCGGCGGCGCGAGAGCCTGCGACGCCCGCGCCTGGAGCGCCTTCAACATCCTCTGCGACGGCGTCTTCACGTACATCGACGCCGAAGGCCGCGAGGTCAGCGCCCGCGCTTCGGACTGGCTGGACTACGCCATGGGCTATGACCTTGCCGGCGAGATGCCGCTCTTCGTCAAGCCTTCTCGCAAGATCACCGTCAAGGATGTCGCCGACGTGATGCGCGACCACTACGAAGGCACGCCGATGGATATGACCCAGGACATCGGCGCGGGCGGCAACGCCCTGCCGTACCGCTGGCGCCCGATGAACTTCACCGTGGACGGCAAGTCCTACGTCAACGAGCGCGCCATCGCCACCCAGCAGACCGGCTTCTGGTTCGTGGGACAGGCCCGCGGATGGCTCCCCGACGAGATCGGCAGCCTCATCTGGTTCGGTTGCGACGATGCCGCAACGTCCTATCTTACACCCATCTACGTAAACACCCAGGATGTACCTGACTGTTTCCGCGTCGGCAACGGCGACATGCTGCACTACTCCCCCACTTCTGCGTTCTGGATGTGCAACCGCGTGGCCAACGCCTGCTACAAGATGTACGACAGGATGGCCCCGTTCGTCCGCGAGGCCGCCGACAGGTTCGAGAACGAGCAGATGTTCACCAAAGTGACGGAGAACGATGAAAAACTCCTCAAGGTCTATAATGGCAAGGGCAAACCCGGCAAGAAAGGCGCGGTCAGGAAGGTACGCAAGGCGCTCACCCGCTACTCCGTCGATACCGCCCAGAAGCAGTTCGCCGACTGGGCAAGGCTCGAGGAGACCCTGCTCGTCAAGTTCATCGACGGCAACATCAAGGCCCAGGAAGAGAACGGAGAATTCAAGCACTCGCAGTATCATATAGGCACGCCCGAAGGGCTCCAGTACGCTGGCTACACCGACCTCTGGAAGGAGGTCGTGGCACGCGAGCATGGTAGTGTCATAGAATCAAAATAATGGAATACAGGGAAATAGGCCATACCGGGATGCGCGTGTCCGCACTGTCGTTCGGGGCCTCCAGCCTCGGAGGCGTGTTCCACGCCATCAACGAGGCTGAGGCCGTCGAAGCCGTACATGTTGCCGTGGACGGCGGCATCAACTTCATCGACGTGTCGCCCTACTATGGCCATTATAAGGCCGAGACAGTACTCGGAAAGGCCCTGCGCGACATACCCCGGGAAAAATACTTCCTTTCTACGAAAGTCGGCCGATACGGCAAGGACGGGGTGAACACCTGGGATTATAGCGCGAAGCGGGCGGTGGAGAGCGTCTACGAGAGTATGGAACGTCTCGGCATCGGCCACATAGACCTGATCAACGTCCACGACATCGAGTTCGCGGACCTGCGCCAGGTGGCAGATGAAACTCTCCCGGCGTTGGTCGAGCTAAGGGAGAAAGGTCTCGTGAGCCATGTAGGCATCACCGACCTGCAGCCCGAGAATCTCCAGTGGGTCATTGAGCACGTCCCGGCAGGTACGGTCGAGTCGGTGCTCTGCTTCTGCCACTACTGTCTGAACGACGACCTGCTGACAGAGTATTTCGACTGGTTCGAGGAACGTGGGATAGGGCTGATAAATGCATCGCCGCTGGCCATGGGACTGTTGTCGGGTCGCGGCGTACCGCCGTGGCACCCGGCGGACCGCAGGCTCGTGGAGGCCTGCGCCCGCGCCGCCGCCCACTGCGCAGCCCGCGGCTACCCCATCGAGAAACTGGCCGTGCAGTACGCGGTCTCCAATCCACGTATCGCCACCACCCTTTTCAGTTCGGCCAATCCTGAAAACGTACGGAAGAACATAGAGAACGTGCAGACCCCGCCGGACCAGGAACTGGTACGCGAGGTCCGCGGAATCATCGGCGACCAGATGCGTGTACGATGGAAAAACTCTTGAGATGAAAGCATTACAGATAACTGAGCCCCGGACCATCGGGGTCATCGACCTTCCGATTCCGGAGATTGGGGACGGAGAGGTCCTCTTACGTATGGAATATGTCGGATTCTGCGGATCCGACCTCAACACTTTCCGCGGCGCGAACGCCCTCGCAAAGAGTCCGGTGATACCGGGCCACGAGATCGGCGCGGTCATCGAGGCCGCAGGAGCCGGTGTGCCGGAGTTCCTCCGGCCCGGGATGACCGTGACGGTCAACCCTTACACAGCCTGCGGCGTCTGTCCGTCCTGCCGCCGCGGCCGGCCGAACGCTTGCCGCGACAACCAGACGCTCGGCGTCCAGAGGGACGGCGCGATGCGCGGGCAGATGGCCGTCCCCTGGGAGAAAGTCATACCTGCCGGCAGCCTCGGCACCCGCGAAGCGGCGCTGGTGGAGCCCATGAGCGTGGGCTTCCACGCAGTGTCCCGCGGCGCCGTGACCGACACCGACACGGTGATGGTCATCGGCTGCGGGATGGTCGGGCTCGGGGCCGTGGTGCGCGCAGCCCTGCGCGGCGCCACGGTCATCGCCGCCGACATCGACGGGCGCAAGCTCGCCGTCGCGCAACAGATGGGCGCCGCCTACGGCCTGAATACGCTGGCCCCGGACTTCCGCGAACGGCTCGCACAGATCACCGGTGGCGACGGCCCCGACGTTGTCGTGGAGGCCGTCGGCAGCCCGGCGACCTACCGGCTCGCAGTCGACTCCGTCGCCTTCACAGGCCGCGTCGTCTGCATCGGCTACTCCAAGCAGGATGTCACCTTCGAGACCCGCCTCTTTGTCCAGAAAGAACTCGACATCAGGGGCTCGCGCAATGCAGAGCCCTCCGACTTCCGCGCCGTGATCCGCTATCTGGAGCGCGGGAACTGCCCTGTCGAAACCCTTGTGAGCAAGGTCATAACGCCCGATAAAGCCCGGGAAGCGTTGTCGGAATGGTCCGACAATCCGGGTTCAGTCTTCAGAATCCTCTTAAAAACGTTTTAAATTCTATTCAATTAGTTTTAAAATTCGGTCACTGGAAACAAGCGGACAACAAATCGTACACAAATCTATAAATCCTAAAACATCTGACTGAAAAATGGAACGCGGTTATGGATTGAAGGGCTAACTTAGCGCCATAAAACCTTTTAATCCATTTAACCAAAATGAAACAAGCGATCCTGAAAAGCGCTGCTTTGATCGCGTCAATCCTGCTCATAGGCGTAACCGCATTCGCCCAGCCCAGGCCCCTGACCGGTAAAGTAGTGGACAAGAACGGCGAACCTGTCGTAGGTGCAGCCGTCGTGGTTGTTGGAAACAACGCCATCGGAACAGAAACGAACCTTGACGGAGTCTATAACCTCATGGTTCCTCCCCAGGCCAACATCACCGTATCGTGCATCGGCTATGCTACCCAGACCGTAGCAGTCGCCGGCAGGCCTGTTGTAAATTTCACCCTCGAAGAAGACACTGAGTTCCTCGAAGAGACCGTGGTCATCGGTTACGGTGTCCAGCGCAAGAGCGACCTGACCGGTGCCGTGGCTTCGGTCCGTTCGGAAGACCTCCAGAACCGTTCTACCACCGATGCCGCCGCCGCCCTCCAGGGCAAGGCCGCAGGTGTGCAGATCCTCAACAACTCCGGCGCTCCGGGTTCCAAG
>JAEEGL015962805.1_pt1 | contig 38791 bp, 40 predicted proteins | sample 9134231 | NCBI WGS metagenome assembly JAEEGL01 (sample SAMN16246548, study PRJNA631951) | gut metagenome | biome: gut microbiome; feature: rumen; material: fiber-attached | host: Bos | place: Iran: Karaj | collected 2018-10 | reverse complement strand
TGCATGAGTTTTTGTTAATTTAACTCAGCGTAATTGTAGTTTAATGGTTTAAAAATTAAATACGTATTACACTCTATCATTCAGATATTTGTTTTACTCTTACAATATGCAGTTGTCAATGTTCACTTACCGCCTGCGGGGTTTTCCGCAAACAGTAACCATACTATAACTAATTATTAATACCCTGTCAAGGGTTTTTTTGAATTTTATCGAAAATTTTTTACATTTTTTTAATCGCATTTTTCTTGCTTTTTTAACTTATATCTACCTATAATAATTGGATGAGAAAATTAATTCAAAATTTTACTAATAAACACCCACGGCTAGCTGAAATTATGCGTTTTTTAATCGTTGGCGGTTTAGCAACTATTATTGACTATCTTGCAATGGGCATTACATTATATTGTTTCGCACCTTATCTGTACCCGCATTTTTATAACGTTTGGATTGGCAAACAATCCCCCTCTACTCTTGCTACAGTTATTGGCACTGGAATTGGTTTTATTGCCGGTTTAATCTTTAACTATATTTTTTCAATTATCTTTGTTTTCCACGAAAAGGGTCAATCACGTTCTGCAAAAGGATTCTTCTTATTTACCATACTTTCACTCGGCGGATTGTTAATCCATATTATAGGTATGTATTTAGGTTACGACCTTTTACACATCAACGAATGGATTGTAAAAACATTCTTTACCTTAGTTGTATTAGTTTATAACTACATTACTCGTAAAATTTTCATATTCAAAGCCAGTGTCAAATCTCCAAATATCATAGAAAACAATACACAAAAATCGCAAGAAATTTGACAGTCAAGTTTGGCTATATTATAATTAAAGTATGACAAAAAAGACTCCAATTTTATACCTGATCGTTCCTTGTTACAATGAAGAACAAGTCTTGCCAGATTCTGCCGAACGTCTTAAAGACAAGATGCAAACTTTAATTGCCAACAAGAAGATTGCTGACAACAGCCGCATCTTATTCGTTGATGATGGCTCAGAAGACAAAACATACCAAATTATTACTGACTTACACAATTCAAATCCTTTATTTGCTGGCGTAAAATTAAGTCACAATCGTGGTCAACAAAATGCACAGATGGCTGGATTATCAATAGCACGCGAAGTTGCCGATGCTACTATCACAATTGATGCAGATTTACAAGATGACATTAACGCAATCGACAAGATGTTAGATGAATACGTAAATGGTGCCGAAATTGTTTACGGTGTTCGTTCAACACGTAAAAAGGATACAATTTTTAAACGAATGACAGCTCACGCATTTTATAAATTAATGATTAAAATGGGTGTCGATATTGTTTATGATCATTCAGAATTCCGTTTAATGAGTAAAACAGCAGTTGATGCTTTATTTGAATATCAAGAACGAAATTTATTCATTCGTGGAGTTGTTCCACAACTTGGTTTCAAGACCGCTAAAGTTACTTATCCACGTGCCGAACGCAAAGCAGGTAAAACCAAATACTCAGCTTCTAAACTATTATCCATTGCTTTAAATGGCATTGCATCGTGCAGTACCAAACCGTTATCAATGATTTGGTGGACGGGATTTTGGTTAAACTTACTTAGCTTGGCTGGATTAATCACTACTATTATTTTAATGTTCACAATTAAACTACATTTCATATGGCCAATCTTGTGCACTATCGCCTGGTCAGCAAGTTTAATTTTACTGGCATTAGGCATTATTGGCTTCTATTTAGGAAAAACCTATGTAGAAACGAAACATCGCCCACATTACATTATTGAAGAAGTACTAAACTAAAGGAGCTGCAATGACTGAACATACTAATGTTATCACCCCTGCATCTAATGATGCTAAAAATTCTCAAACACGTCCGCTTAATATATGGGCAGTTTATGGTATCTGTCTTCTAATTTCTACAATCTTTTATTTCATTTTCGGTTTTAATTCACCGGTTTACACCTTCAATTCAGATCACGACTACAATTGGTTTATCACAATGGGACACGGCTTAGTAGGCGGTCAACTTCCCTATCGTGATTTATTCGACCACAAAGGACCAATCGTTTATTTCGTAACAGCATTTTGCTGTTTATTTAAAAATCCCAACATTGTAATGCTATTTATTGAAATTATTTGCTTAAGTTTATTTTTCTTCTTTGCTTATCGCATTGCAAAAAAACGTTTAAATACATTTTTTAGTTTACTTACAATTTTAATTTTAGCACTAGCTGTTTTCACCAGTTGGTGCCGTTTATTTAGTGCAGACGCAATTGAAGAATTATTTTTACCTATTTATGCTTACTTCTTATTATGTTGGTTAGAGTTTTTACTTGAAAAGCACACTTGGAATTGGACACGTGCCATATGTCTCGGTTTATGTTTTGGAATTATATTTTGGTCAAAATATACACTTTTCTATTTTATGCTGGTGCCAATGCTAATCTGGCTTATTATAAGTTTACGTGCTCGTCAATATCGCATCATTGTACTCAATCTAATTATGATGTTTGTCGGAGTTATTATAATCACAATACCGAATATTGCGTTTTTTGCGGCAAATAATGCACTTTCTGACTTAATTTACGTTTATTTTATTGTTAATCTCACATCCTATGGATCAGCAAATCCACTTATGATTTTAACTACGGCTGGACTTTTCTTTGTTATTGGTCCATTGATTTTATTTTTAATAATTTGGGGTGTAATTCGTTTTGCAATTCGATACTGGCACAAACGCACAGGTTGGTTACTATTAATTGCATTTGTAATTAACTGGGCATTATTAGTCTTCACCTCCAAAGAAATTACATATTATTTCATCGGATTAGTTCCCTATTCCATTTTAGGTGCAACTGATATTTTATCACTAATTAGTAATAAGTTAATTTTAACCAAACATCGCAGATGGCTCTATACCGCAATTACGGTAGTTTGTATTATTATTTGTCTGCCATTTTCAACCTTAATTCAAGAGCTAGGACGTGGACGAGAAACATATACTCCATTGGTTATCGCTGATGTAATTCACGAATATGAATCGACACACAACACAGCTGCTACTTTGTATTGTTACAAAATTGGCGACTTTGGTTTCTATAATGCCGCTGGAATTATCCCAAATAATTACTACTTTTGTAACAATCTTTTCACTGAAGATGATTATCCAGAAATGTATCAGTGCATACACGACTATGTAACCAATCAAACCAGTGATTTCATTATTACAAAACTTGACGTATGGAATAACGAGCAAGACTTTTTATCGATGTATTATAAACAATATAACGATACGATTTATCATTACCACCAGCTTCACTATTTCTTTTATCGTGAACACGATTTCGTTTTATTAATTAAAAAATAATCATTTTGAGTTATTATGACAACAAAAAGACGGCGTAAGCCGTCTTTTTTAACCACTACAAATTTTGCTTCCGTGGTGATCCGCCCGAGGCTCGAACTCGGGACAACATCATTAAAAGTGATGTGCTCTACCAACTGAGCTAGCGGACCATATTTAATATATTAACACAAAGGTTTTACACTGTCAACTTTTATTAACTAAGAAAATATTATTAAGCATTCAATGGATTCAGTAAATTTGCAATTTTACGACGCAATTCATCAATATTACAATTATCCGTATATTGATAATCTAGAACCGGAATTCCACTGTTACGCAGAATTTCCTTTGACACAGTTTTAATACGATTAACACGCTCTAAATTAATAATTGACATATCAAATAAGTCAATTACCAACACTGGCATCAAGTCCGGTGTAAACACAACGAAATCAGCATACTGCCCCACCATATGTAAACTTTCACGTTTTGTTGGATCAAACAATTTTTCGATTGGGACATTAACATAAATAATATATTTTTCCGGCAACGCTTCCTTTAATGCCTTGTGGAAGGTTACCAAAATCGATTCATAATAAGGAACCACAGGGGCACTCTTTGGTAAAATTCGAGTTTGTTTAACTTCGCTGACTGCAGTATTTTTACGATGCGAACGCAAAAACCAAATATAAAGGCCTGCCACTAAAATAATGACAAGCGCGCAAACAATGTTAATATAAGATTCCATACGCTAATTATTTAGATTCAGTCTTAGCGGCTGCGGTTTTAGTTGCAGTTGCTTTTGGTGCTGCGGTCTTAGCAGTTGTAGTTTTAGTCGCGGTTTTAGTTGTTTTTTTTGCAGTAGTCGGTTTAGCTTTGTTAGAAGCAATCAAAGCTACTTTTTCATCTTCCGTCAAAACTTGTTTTTTCTTGTCGCTGACCTTAATTTTTTCTTTTACGCGAATACCAGCCTTACCATCCAAATCACGAATATAATACAATTTAGCACGACGAACTTTACCTTCGCGCACAACTTCGATTTTATCAATACGTGGAGAATAAACTGGGAATGTACGTTCAACACCAACACCAAAACTAATTTTACGTACGGTGAAAGTTTCACGAATACCACCATTCTTACGGGCGATAACTAAACCCTCAAAGACCTGAATACGTTCCTTGTTCCCTTCAACAATTTTAAAATACACTTTAACAGTGTCACCAACCTTAAATGGAGTGATTTCCTTGGTTTGATTTTCCTTCTCAATAAGTTCTACTAAATTCATAGTGTATATTATAAACACCTTTCAAAAATTTTGCAAGAGTTTTATTGCGAGTTAAATTCTGTTTTGCGAGAACTCACAAAGTGCCCCGCGATAAATAATTTGACCAATTCCGCGCTGTCGTAACTTTAACAACTCCATTGGACGGACGACCTTACCAAAAGCACCTTGACGAATAATACCGAACCGCTCTAAACAATGGTTAACAAACTCCGAACAATAGAAACGATTAGCTTTTCGTGAACGTACCCTCACCCGCCATTTTGACAACAAGAGCCCCCAATAATTATATTTGTATTTTTTCCGTTCTGTGTACATTGCTGTAATTATATTCTACAATTTGTGCATATTTTTCCTCGCTCACCTCAATACGAATTACCAAAGTATCGGCATACCGAAAACGACGCATTGTGCCAAATTCAACCGATTCTTTCACAAAACCTCCAAACCACGGATTATAAGTTCTTAAACGCCCAAACGAATACATCGTTTGTAAATCATCGTCAAAAGAAATTGAAGCGTGTGTATACCAATCGCCCGTCAACTTGCTAATAATGCGCGATAAAATCGTTCCCGTACGACTTAACACCACATAACAAGCTTTCATCTCTAAATATATTGTAGCCGTTTTTTCTAATATTCAAGCAACTTTTATTTAACAATACTAACCACAGTTGATTTGACGTCCACGAATAAATATGCTATGCTAAAAATAGATGTGGGCCGCTAGCTCAGTTGGTAGAGCAAGAGACTCTTAATCTTTTGGTCCAGGGTTCGAGTCCCTGGCGGCTCACCACTTATAAAACAAAAGAAAGCCCGACAATTGTTGGGCTTTCTTTATTATTTTTTTAGTATGGTACTGGAAATTACAAGGGCACAAATATTTAGTAATCAACAATCCCATCACTTAATTTCAAGTTTATAATCAATTAACTTTGTATCCAAATCGCCATTAAATTTAAATGTACCATTAAAATTACTGTGGCTGTCTAAAAGGATTGGTAACCACAATTTGTCCGTTTGAAACATTTGGTTATAAGGAATTTGGTTAATATCAAACCAACCAGGACTCATTTCTTCGGTTTCTTTGGGTTCACCATGAAACACATCGGAAGTAAAAACGTGCACACCAACCACCAAATGTTCGCCTTGGTAGATTTGATCAAAAACCAACACCCCACGTTTTTGGTATTTTAGAGGTGTTACCCCAATTTCTTCCTGCGTTTCCCGCACCATTGCCTGTTCTACCGTTTCCCCCAGTTCAACCTTACCACCGATACCATTATATTTACCGACGCCAAAACCACGTTTTTTCATCGCCAACAAAATTTGCTGTCCCCTTAACAAATATAACAAAGTTGTTTGCCGTTCAATCATTTTCATTTTTGATTATAAACTCCCCCGCTCAATTCCGCAACAAAATCACAATTTTATTCTGTAAATATCCAATTGGTTCATAAAACTCAAACGGTAAAGTACTTTCCTCAATATCATTATTAAAATATGGATGATAATAGGTACTTAAAAAGGCTGCATTTTTATCATACACATCACGATAGGCAACCACAAAATCGCATACTTGTTCACGAATCGTTTCATCAAATGAGGCAAACATTTCCGGAAAATCTTCTTCAGTAAAACTACTTTGTGCATAAAAACGCATTTCAGGAACAATGTTAGCCGCATTGTAGAAACCTGCATCTGCAATTCGATAACCAAATACAGTTGCCTTCTTTCCCATAGTTTGGTTATATTCAGCAATAATATCCGCCACGACTAGAGGTGCATATTGTTCACGTGCGCGTCCAATTTCAGGAGTATTAATTACAAACGGCCATATTGCTGCAAAGGTGACTCCTAAAAAAATTAATAAACCAATCGTTTTTATCAAATTACGCTGAATTATTACACCCACAGCATTCAACGGATGAGCCACTAATTTTACAGTGTAAACACATCCGAAACAAACATACGTGTATAACGGTAGATAATAAAATGTAAAACCAAACCAAATATAACTACAACAACAGGATATCAACAACTGTGATAAAAAGACATTAATAAATAATAACCAACCACTCTTCTTTTTCCAAAAATTGATTATAAAACACAACAATCCAAAAATAAAGAAAATAAAAAAAAGGCCACCTAAATAAAGAGTAAATGGATATATAAAACTTTTCCCAATGTCAGCCAATACTTTTCCGGAAGTGTTCCAAGAACTTCGATAGTTGCCTATATTAACAAGGAAATAAACGTCAAATAAATCTTTTAACGCACCAACTGCAACAAAATAAATAATAATTGGGATAGTAACAATTAAAAGACCACCAAACATTGTTAAAACGCTACATACCGCTGTTCTAAATTGACGTTTCTTCAAATTAATTATTAACCAAATCAACAATGCCACAACCAAGAAACCAAGCAACGTAAATTTTACCCAAAACAAAATTCCGATACAAATTCCCAATGCTAAACTACGTTGCCAAGTTGTTGGTCGTTGGTCCATTATAAAATCCAAGAAACACAACAATCCGTACGCAAAAAGTGGCAAACAGTATTCCTCTACACAAGACCCCTCAATGCCACGACAAGCGTTACTACTTAGTACCATCATCATTAACGGAACAACCAACAATGCTAACCAAGGCGACAAAAACTTACGCGCAATTTTATAACAAAAGAACAAGAACAAACTGACACAGGCAACCTCAACGCACCAAACGGCAATTTGTGCATTTGGGAACAAACTAGCAATAGCAAAAACCGCATAGGTAATTGGACCTTTATGATCAAATAAATCACGATAAGGAATCTTTCCGGCAACCCAGCCACGCCCCATCGTTAAATACCATTGGTAATCACAATGTGAGTTAAACGTATGAATTGGCGAATTCAAACCATAAAAAAACATAAACAATATTGACACAACTAAGCAGACCGCATAAACAATCCACAAATTAAATTCTTTTCGCGTTTGTTTTACATCACTTGTATCAACAGTGTTTCTCATAAATAGATATACTATAAAATATAGTGTCACCAATAAAAAGACAACAGTTTTATATTTTAATTTCTAAACAACACTACAATTTCATTTTTTCCGTAATATTTAGGTTCAAAAAACGAAAATGGTAAAGTGCTCTTTTTCAAATCATTTTCAATATATGGATGATAATAAGTTTCTAAAAATGCTCGTTGCGTATTATACGTATGGCGGTATGTAATTACAAAATCACATTTTTGCTCCCGAATTGTATTATCAAATGACTCAAACATTTCTGGAAAACCTTCTTTCGTAAAACAATTCTGTGCATAATAATATTCATCTGGAATTAAATTTGCTGCATTATAAAAGCCACAATCCACCATTCGGTAACAAAACAAAGTCGCCGGATGTGTAGACGTTTGGTTATATTCAGTAATCATATCTGCCACCACTAAAGGTGCATATTTTTCACGTTCACGACCAATTTCAGCAGTGTTGGTAACAAAAGGAACTGCCGCAAGCAAACTGAAAACAACTATAAAAAATGCAATTAAACCTTTAATTAAATGTCGCCGAATCACGACTCGCCAAGACGTTAACATATATGCAACGATGTCAACCACATAGATGGCACCTAAAATTGCATACACAAACAATGGTAAATAATAATAGAAATACCCACAGAAGAAACCTACCATTAACCAAGTCGATAATACAGCAATTAACAATAACCACCCACTTTTTTGTTTCCAATTACGAATAGCAAAATTGATTACTCCCCAAACTAGTGCCATTATATAAAAAACACCAATCTGCCAAGATATAACAAAATTCTGCCACGGATTGCTAACCGATACACCACTACCGGTTAAATAATCACCATTATAATGACTTAAATTATTCCAAAAATAAACTTTAAATAAATCATCTAGCGCGCCAACTGCAGTAAAATAAATCATAATAGGGACAGTAACAATTAAAAGACCACCTAACATTACCCAAACACTACGCATAACCGTTTTAAATTGACGTAAATTAATAATTACCCAGATTAATAACGGCACAACGAAAAATTCTAACATTGTAAATTTCACCCAGAATAAAATCCCAATACAAATTCCCAACGCTAAACTACGTTGCCAAGTCGTCGGTCTTTTATCCATTATAAAATCCAAGAAACATAACAGTCCGTACGCAAAAATTGGTAAACAGAATTCTTCGACGCAAGCACCTTCTAATCCACGACAGTAATTAGTACTTAGTATCATCATCATTAATGGTAGTACCAACAGTGATAACCACGGTGATAAAAACTTACGTGCAACCCGGTAACAAAAAAACAAGAACAAGCTAACAACCACAACTTCCACACACCAAACGGCAAATTGCGTATTGGGAAACAAACTTGCAATAGCAAAGACCGCATAAATAATTGGACCCTTTTGTTCGAACAAATCGCGATATGGAATTTTTCCAGCCATCCACCCACGCCCCATTGTTAAATACCATTGATAATCGCAATGCGAATTAAAAGTATGGATTGGCGAATTTAAACCATAAAAGAACATAAATAAAAACGACACAAACAAACAAACAACATAAACAATCCACATTTTAAATTCTCGTCGTGGTTGTTCAACGTTTAAATCTGTCGTATTTTCTTCCATCTATATAAACATTATATACTGTCTTAAGCATAAACAAAAACTTTATTTATCCATTTCTAGAGCATTTATTTCATTGTCATTCTTCGTTACATTATAATTTTTAGCCCCAACTTTACCATTTACAATTCCAGTCGGCTGAATTGTAACTTTACTCTTTTTCATTTTTTTATACTTTGGACCCACAAACCCCATTGCTTCCAATTCTCTTTTACATAAAGCAATTTCGGCTTCAGCGGTATTTTGCGAAACTAAACTGTCTTCAACCATTTTCCGTTTCTTTTTGTGTAACTTTTTAATATAATTTTCGATATGCTCTCGTCGCTTCGATTTTTTCATACTATTTATGGCTTCTTCAATTTCCAAATCAATTGCATCAAGTTTTTTCGCTAAACGTTTTTTCTGTACTGCTAATTCATCCTGATTATAATCAAGATATAAACGATAAAATTCATCTAAAGCATTGACTGCAGCAAAATCGGCACGCATTTCTTCTAAAGTTGTCTCGCTAAAGCTGGGAAAATCATCTAACTCGTAATCATCAGAATACGGATCATCCAAGTCAATTTCATCTTCATCATATACACGAAATTGCATCCAAAAATACGCCCGCAATTCTAAAATTTTCTCTTCCCGTTCGTCCATACCATATTCTATCTGATTTGAACTTAAAATTCAATACTGATTAGATAAATTTACCATTGTCAAAAAAAATCGTATCTTTAGACCTTTCATTTAAATTATTGAACAGTCCACAAATGGGATGCAAACAGTAACTTTATCTGCTTCTTCTGTTTTTGCTTCTTTGTTTCTTGCAGAGGTTTGTTCATAATAACGATTAATTCGTTTCTTCACTCTATTGATATTAAACCTTCAATATGTTTTTGCGCTGTATCTAATAAATAGTTTGAAGGTAAAGCGAGTTAGATCAATGCACTACAATCATTTGCCTTGATTGTTTGTCGTTTTGAGCGCTTTTGCCTGCTTTTTTAATTTCGCAACTTCGCTGGCCAATTTTTCGTATTTTTCTAAACTAAGATTCATTTTTTGCTTTAATAATGGAGTAATTTCGCCTTGCTGTTCGGCTTCGGCAATCAGCAATTCCCTTTCTTGGTCTAAGTTTCGCAACCTTTTTAATTTTTCTTGTAAAAGAGCATCTATCTTTAACCATTCATCACAAAACATTTTTGTCCTCCACTTTTAAAATTTCGTATTGTTCGCGATGCCAATCACCAGCAAATGAACCACTTCCGTTATACTTGAAGTCATCAAAATTTGGTGCTTTTAAGATTTCACTTTTGGGATTTCCACGGATAAAAATATTAATCGCATCCCAATTAGGCGAAATGCCACAAGTTACTTTTTTAATTGGTTGAGATGGATTTTCTTGATTATACTCTTTCACAAAAGCATTAATCCCTTGCATCGCTTTTTGGTAGATTGCTTCTCTCTGTTTGAGATTCTCATATTTTTTATTAACTTCAAAATCATTAACAACCGCATATCCCTCTTTGCGGTTAACATAGATAATACCAAATGAAATGATATTGTTATCAAAATCACGAATCACCAATGGTTGCATATCCGGATGAATAATCATTGCCCTCATAGCACCTGCCCCTGCGCCATATAGCGTGGCACAACAACTGGTTAAACACCCCATGACAAAGTTTGCTGGATCACTCTTACTTAACAACTCATAGGTAAAAACAGATGAAGTATCTTCAATTTGGTCATGCAAAATTTCCGCAGAATCACTTAATATTTGCTCACGTAACTTTTGTTCACTACGGTATTGATCCAAACTTTCAATTCGACCCTGTTTAACCGGATTCGCCAAGATGTCTTTCACCCCTGAATTAAAACGCTCGGCGTCAATTTCTTTTGCTTTATTAAAATACTTTTGACCTCCTCTATAAATATTACATTCGCCGATTACTTTCGCTAACTCTCCATCTCGTTGAGTATTTACTCCCACGAATTTATGTTGTTCAAATTCTTTGAGTAAATTTTCCATGGTTGGTACTCGCCAATGCATACGGTCAATATCATTTTCTGCAGTTTCATACACCAAAACCTTAAACCGATCTTCTTCTCTTGTTGGCATTAATTGGTTACCTGTTTGAGTCAAATCCAATTCCGTTCTAGCCTTAAACCAATCATATACCCGGCTAAGCACACCCAGATTATTTTTAATGTCCGACCAATTGGATTTATTAACGACAAATTTCATAAATGCTTCATTGTAACTATCCACTTGCATTGCTTGTAAATCCATATGCAGTCGATTTAATTCGATTTGTTTACTTTTGATGATCCCTTGTAAAAAGGTGTAAACAATATTATTCACCGGTGACATAATCGGTTTTCCCGCTTTATCTTTACCCGTCTCAACCACCGTTGATTTGGGTTCCAAGATACCAAGATTTACCGACAATGCCACTAATTCACGACAATTATCCTCACTTTTAAAGTTTTGTTCTTTAGCGAGTTCATAGACTAAATTCAAGTGTTTAAAATTAAGTCTTGGATTGTTTTTTATCATCTCAAGCATTTCTTGATTAAGTAAATCACCACAGATGTTCTTTCCTTGAAATTCCAATTTTTGAACGCCATAAAAAAACGCCTCGTCACCAATACTCGTTACACTATCCGGAATTTTAATATTTGTCAGGGATTCACAACAATAAAAAGCATAATCACCAATATTTGTTACTGTATTTGGAATTTCTATGTTTTTAAGAGACCTACATTCCCTAAAAGCATTATTACCAATACGCGTTACATTATCCGGAATTTTAATATTTGTCAGGGATTCACAATCATTAAAAGCATTATCACCAATATTTGTTACACTGTCCGGAATTTTAATGTTTGTCAGGGATTCACAACCAGAAAAAGCATAATCACCAATATTCGTTACTGTATTTGGAATTTCTATGTTTTTAAGAGAAGTACAACCATTAAAAGCAGAATTACTAATACTCGTTACACAGTCCGGAATTTTAATGTTTGTCAGGGATTCACAATAACCAAACGCCCCATTACCAATACTCGTTACTGTGTTTGGAATTTCTATGTTTTTAAGGGACCTACATCCCCAAAAAGCATTAATACCAATATTCGTTACGTCATCTGGAATTTTAATATTTGCCAGAGATTCACAATCAGCAAACGCCCCATCACCAATCCTCGTTACACTATCCGGAATTATAATGTTTGTCAGAGATGCACAATAAGAAAAAGCACTGTCGCCAATACTTGTTACTGTGTTTGGAATTTCTATGTTTTTAAGAGACTTACATCCACCAAAAGCAGAATAACCAATACTCATTACTGTGTTTGGAATTTCTATGTTTTTAAGAGACTTACATTCACTAAAAGTAGAATTACTAATACGCGTTACACTATCCGGAATTTTAATCTTTGTAAGAGATTCACAATTAGCAAACGCCCCATCACCAATACTCGTTACACTATCCGGAATTTTAATATTTGTCAGAGATTCACAATCAGCAAACGCCCCATCACCAATACTCGTTACACTATCCGGAATTTTAATGTTTGTCAGGGATTTACAACCAGAAAAAGCATAATCACCAATATTCGTTACTGTGTCTGGAATTTCTATGTTTTTAAGAGACTTACATCCACCAAAAGCAGAATAACCAATACTCATTACTGTGTTTGGAATTTCTATGTTTTTAAGAGAAGTACAACCATTAAAAGCAGTATTACTAATACGCGTTACACTATCCGGAATTTTAATCTTTGTAAGAGATTCACAATCAGCAAACGCCCCATCACCAATCCTCGTTACACTATCCGGAATTATAATGTTTGTCAGAGATGCACAATAAGAAAACGCCCTATTACCAATACTCGTTACTGTGTTTGGAATTTCTATATTTTTAAGCGACTCATAACGTCTAAAAGCCTCATTGCCAATACTCGTTACACCTTTCCAAAATTCAGTTGGATTCTTTTCAAGCAAAATGAGATCATCATCCTTCACCCCTAACAAAACACCATTTACTTTTGTCATATTAAATTTAGTGTAACATATAAAAACAAAAAAACAAATGGATACCGCAAAAAAGTTATCCACCAACTATAAAAAACATATTTTATGTTCTTTTTCGTATGTTTCAAAGTCCCTTGACCATGTGTAATTTTAATTGGGGAGTTAGGGTATGTTGGGACGGGTGACGCTTTCTGAACCCTCTTCCAACAAACTATTTTAAGCTTATTTAAGGTCAACTTGATACTAAAATAAGTATAGCATACTTGATGTTTTTTATCACTTAATTTTAAACGGTTTACTGTTATCAATTTGCCAAACTTCACAATTTTTCGGGTTGTAGCGATAAATATTGTGGTCGTCCGGCATACCATCAAGACAAACATGCGACCACATTACCATTCCACCGTGTGTTACTACTAACACATTTTTACCAACATGTTTTTCCAATATCTCATTCCAAAATGAACGAACACGGTTTTGGAAATCTGATAATCTTTCAATTCCAAAGCGGTTTTCGTTTGGGTTGTAGTAATCAATACCCAATTGTTTTACCATTTCTTTCACATCAGTACGGCCTTCTAATTCACCCTTACCCCGTTCTCTAATTCGTTGGTCAACAATAATTTTACCTTGGTAAATTATTTGAGCAGTTTTGAGCGCACGCTTCTGTGGGCTAGAAAAACAAACATCAAACTTAACACTTGACAATTTAACAGACAATTCCTCAGCTTGTTTTAATCCAGTTTGGTTCAGTTCAGTATCCGCCCAACCTTGACATCTGCCTTCCAAATTCCAATCTGTTTGTCCGTGTCTTACTACATAAATCATTAGTTACACATTCACTCCTTGTTAATTTTTATTAACATAACCAACTTAATAAAGCAAATTAAAATTTTCAACATAATAATTACAATAAAACAAAATTTTATATTTAATATTCCACAATCGTAATTCGTGCTCCTTTTTTGTTATTTGCCTTTCGCCAGGTTGAGTGGCATAGATACGCGCGAAAGTTAATGGAATATAAAATTACGCCCCGCTGTTAAGTAGGCGGTTTTATTAAGAATTTTTACTATTTTTGGCATCAACTCGCATTCCATTCAACTTTAACATAACTGTCGCCAACAACATTTACTAAATCAGTTGTATTTGTTATATTACCAATCTTTGTATATGAATAATTTGTTGAAAAAGATTTATAAAACACAACTAGACAGTTGTTGCCAAAAAGCATAATGTTACCTGTATTGATGTAATTTACTCGCTGTGGATTCATCGGTAGACTCGTATCTAGGTAACAATATTTTTCATTGCCATTAAGTTCATTCATTGTGATAGTCATCGGCAACAGTTTTATCAATTCCTTAGTTGTAGCATTATTTTCTAATACGACATCAAAAGTTTTTTCATATATAACTAATTTCATACTTTGATAATCCTTATTTTCAATTGTTTTCTCTTGTGATGGCGGAGTCGTATCAAGTGTCTGTGAATTACAACCAGAAAACCCAAAATTACAACAAGCAGCACAAATGCACAAAAGAGTCGTTTTATTATATATTTTTCCTGATAAATGTTTCAATCTTATCAAATGGGATGCATTTATTTTCTCCACCATCATACAAATCACAATGGTCAGCATTTGGAATTATCAATAATTCTTTATTATCGCCTTGCAGCAATTTGAACATATCTTCACTAAAATATCGCGAATGTGCATTAGCACCATGAATAAGCAAGACGGCATTTCTAATTTCGCCAGCAAAAACGTGTTGCGGTGTATTGATAAATGACAAAGCCGAAGTCTTATTCCAACCTCCGTTACTGTTCAAACTACGGGGATGATATCCACGTGGTGTCTTATAATAAGCGTGATATCCTTTGACAAAATCAGGTGCATCGGCCGGTATAGTTTCTGCAACTCCACCACCAAGTTCGTATGCACCATTTTTATAATCGACTGACCTTTGTGCATTGAGGGCTTCTTTCATTTGATAAACCGCATCCGCATCATTACTATCGAAATAACCATTATGATTAACTCGCGACATATTATACGATGTAATACAAACAGTCGCTTTAATTCTCGTATCAATGGCCGCAGCATTTAGTGCTAAACCGCCCCAACCACAAATACCAATGATGGAAACTTGTTCCGCATTAACATTATCTTGGACACTTAAAAAATCCACCGCAGCCTGAAAATCTTCGGTGTTAATATCAGGGGATGCTACATATCTTGGCATTCCACCACTTTCACCCGTAAAAGACGGGTCAAAAGCAATTGTCAAAAAACCGCGTTCTGCCATCGTCTGGGCATACAAACCTGAATGCTGTTCTTTAACTGCCCCAAAAGCACCGCAACACGCAATTGCCGGAAATTTATTTCCAACCTTAGGCCAATACATATCCGCAACCAGTTCAATACCAAATCGGTTATGAAATGTAACCTTCTTGTGATTTACTTTATCGGATTTTGGGAAAACCTTATCCCATTCGTTTGTTATTTTTAATTTTTCCATAATAAAAATCCCCCGAATTGATTATAGAGTAATCAAAAAATTTCCACAAGTTTTTATCAACCAAAGCGTCGACTTTACTTGAATTATTCTCTAAATGTAAGCCACACAACACCACATCATTGACACACTAATCCCAGATAAATATCTAATTCAAAGTGCAATTTTTGCACTTTGAATTTTGCACTTTGCACTTTAATTAGTTGTTATTTCAAATTAAGTTACCAACTTAAATTTTCAAGATTAATTAAACTACTGAACACTCTTCTCTATAATCAATTGGTTCGCGCATGAATTCACACAGTCACTGATTAGGCGTGACGAATTCTACTTACTATTTTTTTCTACCAAATCATAACTAATTTGTAACAAATTTTTTAAGGCTGACACATCTGTATTTTTGTTTAACAAAATTGTTATCCAATTCTTTTTGTTCATATGATAAGCATTAAAGTATTTTTGGTTATCTATTAGCTCTTGAATTTGATCAGACGGTAACTTAATATTAATGATATCTACTACTCCATCTTGGTCTAAACCGAGTTTACGAGCAGGGACATTCATTATAATGGCATACCACTTTTTACTGTTAAGAGTTTTGAATGTGCAAAACTCCGGATACTTATCCCACGGTTTTTCATACTTTGTCTTGTATGTTTCTTCGCAGTATCTAATGACATCTAGTTTCAAATTAGTAAAACACTTCTTTACGATATCATTTACTAAATCATCCACCATTGCTTTAACTGGGCTGTTTCCATCTTTAACACTGAACGGAAGAAAGTCATCATTGAACTCTCTGTCAATCACACGGACACTAAAACTTGATTTCGTTATCTTCACTAATGCAAATAAATTTTTAATCGGTAAATCATATTCTAAACACCATTCACCATCCTTATTAATAAATCCATATTCTTTCAGGCTGGATTCATCCAGTGTATAGTTACGTAAATAATTATCTAAATTCATTATCATTTCTAACCTATCAACAAAATAATGTTTTGTCACTCCTTTTTTGTCTTCGCCTTTCGGCTAGTTGAGTGGCATAGATACTCACACACGAGACTTTTTCTGAACTCTCTCCGAATCTATTAATTCGCGCATGAATTCACACCCCGCGCGTTGTCTAAAGCGACACAAACTAGTTTTTTTATATAAATTAGTTTCTTAAAAGACATAACCTATATCGAAAAAACCAAAATATTTGAGTGAAACTAATTTTACAAAAAAACTTAGCGATAAAAAGCCATAAACCTCTCTGCAACTGCGTTTGATATATTTAAATAGTTTTTACTGTTTTTGACACTCACTTAATTTTGTTTGCTTTTTATCCTTAATTTAATACCGTTTAACAAATCCATAACCAATTTATCGCGTAAAATCAAGATAAACAAACCATAAACGACAACACCAATTAAGATAATCAAAAATGTATGCAAAACGCTCGGAATTAAAAAATAAGACAATGGATAGATAGTTGCGCTCATAAGTAAACTTGCCAACAACGGCTTCAAAGACATACGTAAGATTTTGCCCAATTCTAAATGCTTAGATGACATAATTAGCATAATTAATGTAACTGTTAATTCAGCAAGTATACTTGACCAAGCTGCTCCCAACGCACCGAAGAAATGTATTAACGGAATATTCAGACACAAATTAACCAATGCACCGATCAAAATTGCGAAGGTAAATTGGCGATCTTTTTGATACGGTAATAAATACTGCAACCCAATTACATTACTTATACCAATAATCAATATCAAACCTGATAAAACTTGCATTAAAATAATGCTTTGACAAAAATTTTCTCCTAGGAACCATGGAATCATATTATTTGCAATCAAAATATTTCCAGCCATCAAGGGCATACCTAAAAGCCAAACAAAATGTATCGCATTGTAATTGTTAGTTTGTACCTGTTCTACATTACCATGTTCTATTTCATAAGAATTTCGTGGAATCATTACCGTACCAAGACAGGTTACCAAAGTCATTGACATCTTTACAATTTTTTCTGCCTGTTCATAAAAACCATTTTCAGCATCACTGTGTGTAATAAATCCAATCAGTGTTTTATCTAATACCGTATACAGACTGACTGCCAATGCTGGAATAAATAACCGCAATGAACCACGTAGATGTCGCATTGGCTGTAATTCACAAATTCTTATCCTTATCAATTTTCCACGAAGCAACAACCACATTATTAAATTAGTAACAATCAATACTAATGAATTAAGCAATGCATAAATCCAAATGTCATCAAAACTTTTAACAAAAACAAAAATACCAACTGTCCCTAAAATTTTAATAATTAAGTTTAAAACAACAAGTTTTCCAAATTCTTCGTTGCCTTGAAAGAAAAAAGTAATATCAACCGCAATAGCGATTATATTAATGCTAAACAATAACATTAAATTTGTGTATTGACAATACACACCACAAAACGCCAGAATGAAATTCAGCATCAAACTTAAAAATACTGGAATCAAACGACAGAGGAAAATTTCCCAAAAGACAATCGTTTGTTTTTGTTTGTCATTTTGATGTTTCGCGACCTCGCGTTGAGCATAAGTGCCAAAGCCCAAAGACGCAAATATTGTAAAATATGTTATTAAAGACAAAGAAAAACTGTATTGCCCCACACCTTCAGGGTCTAGTACGCGCGAAATATATGGAGTTACAACTACTGGAATTATGATTATCAATATTTGATAAATCACATTATAGATATAATTTTTTTTAATACTCTTCTGGCTCATTTTATCAACTCTTGTACACGGTCCAGTGCCGCCTTAATAACATTATGCATATCGTAGTATTTATACTCACCCAAACGACCACCAAATATCACATTGAGTTCTTTCTCTGCTAAAGCTTTATATTTTTGATAAAGCGCGTTATTCTTGTCGTTATTTACTGGATAGTACGGTTCATCGCCAACTTGCCAGGTCGAAGAAAATTCCTTACTAATAATTGTTTTTGGTTGTTGTCCAAACTCAAAATGTTTATGTTCAATAATGCGCGTAAACGGCACATCTTTGGCTGTATAGTTCACTACCGCATTTCCTTGATAATTCGGCATATCCAAAGTTTCGGTTTCAAGGCGAATACTACGATATTCCAAAGCGCCATAAACATAATCGAAATATTGATCGATAGCACCTGTATAAATAATTTTATCCGCGATATTTTTCAATTCATCTTTATGTGCGAAATAATCATAATTTAATTTTATATCGGCTTCGACCAACATTTTTTCAATCATTTTAGTATATCCGCCAACTGGAATACCTTGATAACGGTCGTTGAAATAATTATTATCAAAGGTAAAGCGCACTGGTAAACGTTTAATAATGAATGCTGGTAATTCTTCGCAAGATTTACCCCACTGCTTTTCCGTATAACCTTTAATCAACTTTTCGTAAATAGTTTTACCAACCAGGTTGATTGCCTGTTCTTGTAAGTTTTTCGGCTCTTCAACGTAACCTTGTTTGCGTTCTTCCGCAATACGATTCATTGCATCTTGCGGAGTAAAAACATCAGGCCAAAGTTTGGTAAAAGTATTCATGTTAAACGGCAAGTTATACAATTCATTTTTATAACGAGCTACTGGCGCGTTGATGTAATTATTAAATTCGGCGAACTGGTTAACATAATTCCAGATTGCTTTATCCGAAGTATGGAAAATATGTGCTCCATATTTATGCACGTTAATACCTTCAACTTCTTCAGTATAAACATTACCACCGATATGATTGCGTTTATCAATAACTAAACATTTCTTTCCGGCTTGTGTTAATTCGTAAGCACACACTGCACCGTACAATCCCGCTCCGACAATTAAATAATCATACTGCCTATCCATATTTTTTATTGTACTTTAATATATTATAAATAGCAAATAATCTCCATAAAAATATAATTAAATTATTTAAAAATATTTTCAATACACTGTTTGAAATATTCTTTTTCGCTCATAATATATTCTCTATAAATTTTGAAATCATTTATCGATGTTTCATAAGAATTTACACAAAATTCAATCTGCTTTACTATTGCTTCAATATTTTTTTTCTTATCCTTAAATTTATATTTACTGGGTATTTTCACATCATCATAAAAATTTGCGGAACCCTTTTGTCCAGTAATTACACAACACATAGAGACTGCAGCCTCACGTGGAAAACGATCTTTTCCTGGGTGGTTACCAAAATCAATGTAAACTTTCGCTTTAGTAAGCAAATCACGTACTTGATCATTAGACATATTAATAATCGGAACAAATTTAATATTAAGTTTACTAGCTTTCTTTATAATTTGTTCAGTAAACTGCTTTCCTTTTTTAGGATTATAACAAACTATGTTTTGTTTTTTACTTATGTCTACTTTATTTAGGTTATTAATATAAGTATCATTAATGTAATCAGATAAATATAAAACATGTCTTATGTTATGTTTCTCTACAAAATCTTTTGCATAATATGACTGTACTAAATGATAATCAACCTTTTGTAATTCTTTAATTGATAATTGGCGTTTGGGACTCATTAACATTTTATGTTTCAACAATCTTAATACTTGTTTATAATTCCTTATTTTTACATTATAAACAATACTACTAAGAAACAAATAATTATCTACACTTTCCCACCAAACAACTTTTTTACATTTCTCAAACATTCTCGCATAATTTGTTAAAGTTTCAGGTAGTATGCATATATTGTTTTCGTCATCAATTACATCTTCTAAATTTAAATAATCTGTTACATATTGTCTAAACGCTGGATTGATGTTCCTATCTGCAGTGGCATCGATATAAACCATATTCGCTTTTCTTTTATAACATCCCAACCAGTAAGCCAATTGATGCAAAAGCTCTGTACCACCGGTTTTAAAAAACGCAGGACAAAATACATAAATTTTTGATTTAGAATTTAATTGAATATGGTTATCCATCACAAACTCCCACGATCTTTATAATTTTTCTCCAGCCAATTTTGATATTCGCCAGATTCAACATGAGATAACCACTCTTGATTATCAAGGTTCCACTTGATGGTTGCAACAATACCAGTGTCGAAATTATATTTCGGTTTCCAGCCAAGTTCCTTAGTGATTTTTTCCGGATCAATCGCGTAGCGTTGGTCATGTCCTGGACGGTCAGTGACGAATGAAATCAAACTTTCTGGTTTACCTAAAACTTTCAAAATAGTTTTAACAACCTGCAAGTTAGTGCGTTCATTGTGTCCACCGATGTTATAAACTTCGCCGACTTTACCTTTATGAATAATTAAATCAATCGCACTGCAATGATCTAAAACATGTAACCAGTCGCGCACGTTTTCGCCCTTACCATAAATCGGCAATTTTTCGTTGTTTTGCACTTTCTTAATAATTAAAGGAATTAATTTTTCTGGGAATTGATACGGACCATAATTATTTGAACAACGTGAAATTGTTACTGGCAACTTGTAAGTACGATAGTATGCCATTGTCAATAAATCAGCCGAAGCTTTAGATGCGCTATACGGGCTAGAAGTATGCAACGGCGTGTCCTCATGGAAAAACAAATCAGGACGATCCAACGGCAAATCGCCATAAACTTCGTCAGTTGAAACTTGGTGGAATCGCGACACTTTATATTTACGGCAAGCATCCATTAAGGTTTGCACACCAATCACATTGGATTCTAAGAAAATTTTTGGATTTTGGATTGAACGGTCCACATGCGATTCCGCCGCAAAGTTTACTACAATATCAAATTTTTCTTCAGCAAAAAGTTTATCAACGAATTCAGTATCGCAAATATTACCTTTGACAAATTTAAAGTTTTTCTTATCTAAGATATCCGCCAATGTTTCCATGTTGCCGGCATAGGTCAAAGCATCCAAGCATACGAATTGGTCATTTGGATATTTTTCGACCATATAATGACAAAAATTTCCCCCGATAAATCCTGCTCCTCCTGTGATTAAAATTTTCATTTGGTTTTCTCCTTTTTATCTGATGTATAACGATTAAAAATCAACTTTAACTTAAATTTATTCTTATTACTACAATCGATATTGTTAATTAAAAACTTTTTATTATGCCTGTAATCAATTAGTTTTTCAATCAATTCTCGATTATTATCAGATAACTCATTTTTATAATATTTAATGAACAACTTTAATATATCAAAATTAATACTTGTGTACCCTTTGAACCACCTGGTTATTATTTTCTTTAGCCCAAATTTAACAAAACCACTAGAAGTGTTATGATTATGCTGACGATACAAGATATGCTCCGGACACATATCAAAAATGAAATTTGCCCCTTTACAGTAATTAGCGATTAAGCCTACCCAATGATCATGAGCATTTGATGCTATATCTTTAGGATAATATTTAGTAACTAAATCTTTGAATTTACTATCAAATACAGCCGTATTACCAATGGTTACACAAAAAAGCAGTTGGTCATGATAGTGGCATAAATATCCTGCATTTCGATAATTTCTTCCTGAGTAATTTAGGTTCTCATCGACAATTTTAAGATTTGACGCATACAGTGAACATTCACCTTTTTTCTCAAGCTTCTTAATAGCTGAAATTAATTTATCTTCTGCCCAATAGTCATCTTGATCCGAAAAAGCATAATAGTCAAATTCGTTGTTATCCTTAAAACTAAACAAAGCATCAATAAAATTATAATTATAATTTTTATTAGTTTCATTTACTTTAATATGAATATTGGAATATCTAGCAGCATATTCTTGAAGGATTTTCAAAGTACCATCTGATGAAACATCATCAAAAACATATAAACTTATATTAACACCCTTCTGAGCCAGAATACTGTCTAACTGAGTTTTTAGGTATCGCTCACCATTATACGTAGACATAATTACGCAAACTTTATTGTTAGACATTTTTCCTCCAGCTAGTAAGTTTTACGCCAATCTTCAACAAAAACAACCAGTTATAATGGATTATTAATGCTTTTAAACGCGATATCAATCCATTACAAAGTTTTTTGTGTCGTAGATAATTTTCACGTTTGTTCCAATGCTTAATTTCTAAAAGGTTTTCTTGTAAACCATATTTAATTTGATTGGAAACACAAATATAGTAAGCGAAAAATTTTTCAGCGTCAACATATCTTTTAAAATTATCGCTATCAGAAATCTTTTCAAAAACATTAATAAAGCTTTGACACTTATTTATCAAATTTCTCACGCCACCGTTACTTAATGAATTATCTCTAACCCGATAATTATATAAACAATCATTCACATAACCAAGTTTGGGTTTAGTCTTCAATAACAACTCCGTTAAAAACAGTACATCTTCCATATAATTAATATTTTCATAAAAACGGATATCGCCAATTGTTTCTTTTTTAAACAAAATACGCCAAATTAAACAATTAACATTATGTTTAGTATGTAAACAGTTATGTTTAACTTTACAATGCGGATGTGTTAACAAAAATTTCAAATTTCCTGTCAAACAAAATTCAGATAAATCATCTTCACAAACCGGTATAAATTTATTATTCTGGTAATTATTAAAACGACTAAACACCCAATCATAATCATGTTCTTTTTGTTCTTTTATAAGTTTTTCATATAGTCTGGGTTGGACAAAATCATCTGAATCGACAAAAGCAACAAAATCTCCTTTCGCAATTTTTAACCCACAGTTTCTCGCAATTGATACGCCTTCATTGATTTTGTGCAAAACTACTATTCTAGTATCTTTTTTTTTGAATTCATCGCAAATTTCTGAACTTCCATCAGTACTACCATCATCTACTAGAATAATTTCCAAATTTCGATAAGTTTGATTAACTATACTATTTAAACATTTCTCTAAATACTGACGTACATTATAAACAGGGACAATAACACTAATTAAATCTTTCAAACAAATTCTCCCTTTAATATTTTTTCAACAAAAGCTTAATTTTAAATCTCCGCTCAAAATTTGATTTTACACGTTTTCGCAAATATTGACTACTCTTTTTTGAATAGAGATTTTTTATATTTTCAAATAACACTTTATTTTCCACACTAATATTGGTTTGATATAATTCATAAAATCTCACCATTAAACTTTTAGTAGTTTTCTCATTTGGTAGTTTTTCATATATTTTTCTAAATAACTGTTTAATGCGACCACGCCCTTCTCCGATCTGGTTACTTTCATGTTGACGATATAAAATATAGCTTGGTTCGGTGTCATAAACAAAATGTGATTGTTCACAATAATTTGCGATAACAGCCAACCAATAATCATGTAAATAAATATTTTCCGGATAGTGCTGCGTTGCCAAATCTTTAAATTTCTTATCCATTACGATGGTGCAACCGGTCGCAATATTTTTACAAATTGTATCGTAATACTTTTGTCTAAAATCAACTGGTAAAACAGTTTTTTTCAATTCATTCAAGTTACCATCAACAAGTGTTAAATTACTGCAATACATAGTACAATCGCCAGTCTGTTTAATTTTTTGTACAGCCGTGATTAACTTATTTGGCAACCAGTAATCATCTTGGTCAGCGAACGCATAGTAGTCATATGTTTGGTTATTTTTGAAATTAAATAACGCGTCCAAAAAATTATAAGTAAAATTTTTATTATTTTCGTTGATGTGCAAATCAATATTTTTGTGGTCAGTTTGATACTCGCGAATAATTTTAACTGTATTATCCTTAGAACAGTCATCTGAAATATATAAACTCACATCGACTTGTTCTTGCGCTAAAATACTGTCAATTTGCTCACGCAAATACTTCTCACCATTATAAGTTGACATGATAACCAAAACTTTCGGTTTTGATTCTTGTTTTATTTCAATTTTTAATTCATTTTGCAGATATTGTTCCAATGCATCTTGCCAGCCGGGTAAACGACTAAAACCAGCTTGATCCAAACTTCTCTTAGACAAACGAGAGTTTAATGGGCGATGTGCTTTGGTTGGATAGGCACTAGTTGAAATACCATTAACTTTAACATTCTTGCCAGCTAATTCAAAAATCTTCTTCGCAAAATCGTACCACGAACAAACTCCTTCATTGGTAGCATGATAGGTGCCATATTTCTTAGTCACAATCATATCACAAATTAATTTTGCTAAATCAACCGTATAGGTCGGCGAACCAATTTGATCATTGACGACATTTAACTCAGTCTTTGTTTCGGCTAATTTTAACATTGTTTTCACAAAATTATTACCGTTGATACCAAACACCCACGAAACGCGAATGATGAAATGTTTTTTACACTGAGCAGCTTCCAATTCCCCTTGATATTTACTTAACCCATAAACCGATAACGGTTGTTTTTCATCGTTAACCTCTTGAAAGGCTGTGCCCTCGCCTTTAAAGACATAATCAGTCGAAATGTAAACTAATTTAGCACCAACTTTTTTTGCCGCTTGCGTTAGAAACCTCGTACCTAAAACATTAACTTTGTAGCATTCATCTTTACAATCTTCAGCTTTATCCACTGCTGTCCATGCCGCACAATGAACAATAACATCAGGCTGATTTTTCGTCACACAATCATACACTGCATTTTCATCGGTAATATCCAGTTGCGAACGGTCAACACCTTTAACATCGTTGTAACCACGGTTATTCAATTCACGACAAACATCATATCCTAATTGCCCACCAACACCGGTCACTAAAATTTTCATTCGCTCATCTCCTTATATGGACCTAAAATCCCCTTTTTACCATCATGAATGCCGCGGCAAATCATTTTATAAACTTGATAATGATTTTTTTGAAGAAAAATTCTTTTAAGTGACATTACAAATGTAAAATCTCTATGATGAATCATCTCTAATTTCTTTCTATATTCTTTTGAAGAATGTTTTTTAAGGTAATAATAATTTCGATATTGATAATAATAACGCAATGGTGAATGAATATGTCTTTCTTTTTTTATCCAAAGAAATTTAAAATTTTGAATTGTTCCGAGAACATGTTGTAAACAAATATTAGGGAAAACGACCAAGCTATATTTTTTTTCTAAAAATTGTAAACTAATGTCGTGATCAACCAGTTCAATAAATAAATCTGAATTGTAACCTTTAATATTTTTATAAGTCTTTAAATTAGTTATAGTACCGCTCGTAATACATTTCACACACTTTTCTACAAAGTCCTTACCTTTATCATTGGGTAACAATGCGTTGTGTCCAGTAAAGTTAATCGCAACTTGTGCCACATTATCTTCAATATGCTCTAAATATTTTTTAATAAAAGGAAAATCCTCAGTTGGATATTGACTATCCTGGTCCATGGTTAATATAAAATCATAACCGTCTGCAATCGCTTTTTCGGTAGCCATCTTTAACGCCGCAGCAATCCCCTGATTTCCATGCATCGAAACGTACTCTACTTTTTCTAGTTTCTTTAGCTCATCAATAAATCCAATGTCTTGAGTTGAATTATCCATAACATACAAAACATCCGAAATAGGTAAATAAGTTTTGATATTATCAATCACGTTTTTTTCTGGATTATATAAAACGACAGTCGAAGCTAATTTCATTTTCCCTCGTATGTAAAAATGCAGTCACTATCCGCAAATAACGGTGCGTTTTTGTCTTTATCGGATAAAATCGGATTTTCAACTCCCCATTCGACACCAAACTCTGCATCGTTAAATTTTACCGAACGATCACATTCTTTGCTATAATAATCATCAACCTTGTATTGCACTTCAACATCATCCGTCAATGTCACAAAGCCGTGTAAAAATCCTTTCGGAATAAAAAGCTGTTTTTTATTCTCAGCAGTTAAAATTACTTTAATCCATTTTTTATAAGTTGGTGATCCGCGACGAATATCAACAATCACATCAGCAATTTCGCCACGTGTACAACGAATTAACTTAGTTTGACAATGCGGATTAGTTTGGCAATGCAAACCACGCAAAATTCCCTTTTGTGAAGAATAAGATTGGTTATCTTGGACAAAGTTAATACCAGCCAAATCACCCATTTTATTTTGAGTGTAAGTTTCCATAAACCAGCCACGTGCATCACCGTGGACATCTGGCTCAATTAAAAAAGCACCATCTAATTCAGTTGCTGTGATTTTCACTGTTTACCTCCCACTAAGTTTTCTTTATAAGCATCATTGGCAACTTTTAATAAATGTTGTCCATATTGGTTTTTGGACATAAACTTACCTTGTTCAATTAATTTTTCTTTACTAATCCAACCATTTTGGTAAGCGATTTCCTCTGGACAACTAATTTTCAAACCTTGATGCTCTTCCACCATCTTTACAAAAGCAGTCGCATCAGCCAATGATTCATGGGTTCCAGTATCTAACCAAGTCATACCGCGACCGAATGTTACCACATCAAGATTGTTCTCTGCCAAGTACAACTTATTTAAATCGGTAATTTCCAATTCACCACGCGCAGACGGTTTTAAGCTCTTGGCTTTCCGAATAACAGTATTGTCGTAAAAATACAAACCAGTGACTGCATAATTAGATTTTGGATGAGCCGGTTTTTCTTCCAAAGAAACCACGCGGTTATTACTATCAAAATCAACCACACCAAATCTTTCTGGATCTGGAACATGATAACCGAAAACGGTCGCCACATTGTGGTTGAGATTTTCAATTGCACGTTGCAATCCTCTTTTTAAGCCAGCACCATAGAAAATGTTATCACCAAGGATCATGACAACTGGATCCTTACCAATAAATTCTTCGCCCAAAATGAACGCTTGCGCCAAACCATCAGGTGATGGTTGCACTTTATAAGTTAAATGAATACCAAACTTTTCACCGCTACCCAACAACTTTTCAATACGTGGAGTATCATCTGGCGTCGAAATAATTAAGATATCACGAATCCCCGCCATCATCAAAACCGACAACGGATAATAAATCATCGGTTTGTCGTAAATTGGTAATAACTGCTTACTGGTTACAATCGTCAACGGATACAACCTTGTTCCGCTTCCACCTGCTAAAATAATTCCTTTCATTTTAAATTTTTCCTCCTTAGCGCTTTTTGTGGTAAATAAAAGATAATTGGCACTAAAATAAATTGTAACACCATCGGTGTAAAAAATAGATTAGTGAACCATATAAATGTTATAACATAAACCAAAAAGGCGTACAACAAAACAAATAACCAAGGTTTCGTGCCTTTTTTTTCGATTTCCCAGTATAACCAAGCAGCAATTATACCAATCACAAAGACGAACAAAATTGGTCCGAAAAATCCAAAATCCAAATAAAGTGCTGGTGCAAAAGTACTAACGGTAAAATTTTTGGAAACCAAATAATCAAACGACTGATTTTCTGAAATTAGGAAAAACATATGGAAAATACTATTCAAAGAACTTGCACCATAATTAACAAAACCATTTGTCATTCCTAATAAATTATTTAAATTAGAAATAGAGAAACACATATAAGCATAAACCCATTTAAACGAAGACGGTATCCAACTTACAAATGGCTTAAATTCTGCCACTTCCAAAAATTCATTCTTGCCAGTTCGAATGTTTCCCACTAAACCAAAAAGGACAATTCCCACCAACACCGCAAGCGACAAATAGACCAAAAAATATTTAGGCTTCTTTCGTGCTGTAATTAAATAAACAACAAATCCCTCTACCGCAATTGCAATTAAATAACTACGCGAGATTACCAAAATTGGAATCGCTAAATAAAACCATTTATAAAAACATTTCTTTTTAAATAAAGAATAAGCACCCGCCAAAATGAAAATTGCAATAAAAAACTGATGAACAATAGGCATACTGAAATCAAAATATGTTTTTCCATTCTTCAGTAGTTTCCATAACAACGGAAAACCTTTGTTATAAATCACTTCAATCAAAAACAAACACAAGACCACAATAAACAAAATCAAATCAAATTTATTTGATTTCATGCCATCTTGCAATTCAACCGGTTCAATTTGCTTTAATTTTTCAGGGTTCGGTTGCTTAGGTTTAATTGAATACCCTAAAAAAACAGGAATATTGAACCAAATAATACACATTGTTAATAATAAAACCGTCCTTCCCGACAATATTTGCTGTATATTGCTCAACATAAAACTATACAAAAATAATGTCACGAATGTAATGACATTAAAGACGACACCGGGAGAATAAATTTTTCGGTTCATAACAAAATCAAACACGAACAATACCAAAGAAAGCAAAATCGGAATTGCGATCATTTGACACCTCTTCCTGCTTTCTTTCCATTTTTCATACCTAACCAGCGCGCAATCATATCAGGGATAAAGCGAAATAAAACTGGCATATTAAATTGTCGTAAGGCGCGTTTCAAAATATACTTTGCCATACCGCCCCCCGTCTTTGAAGTACCGTATTGATCCAAATAAGAATTCTGCGCCATAAACATTCCTGTCAAGTAGTATCTGCAATATAACTGTTTTAAAGTAAATTTATGTGAATGGTACACAACCGAATCAGCGCAGTATTTAATACTGTACCCTGCCATAATAATCTTGTAAGCGATGTACATATCCTCACTAATTGGTAGCTTCTTTTGGTCATAGCCATTTAGTTGTTTAAAAATATCAGTTTTAATTGCCGACGAAGCATCAGAAAAGAAAAATGTTCGCAAACCTAATTTTTCAATGTCATCCTTGCCAACCAATGATGATTCTGCTGGATAATTTTTTTCACGCGTATATTTTTCAATATTATTAAATTTGCTAATCTGACGCGAATAACACGCCGCTGCTTCGCCATTAACAATTGGAGCAACTAAATTTACTAACCAATTTTCATCTATAATTTCGATGTCCTGACTAATAAAAACCAAAATATCACTTTGACTTTGTAGAGCGATTTTTTCACGAGTTAAACTGTGCGAAAATTCGGTCTTTTTTACCAAGGAATAAGGAATGCTATTACTCTTCAAAATTTCTTCTGTATTGTCACGAGATTCAGTCAAGGCGTATGAAAGTTTAGCAATCTCAACATTTTTTTGCGCCAATAAACTTTTATGCAATTTCAGAATGCAATCAGCAGCATTATACAAAGGGCAAATAATCTCGACTTTCATCTTTCGTTTTCCAACAATACAAATCAAGTATAATATATAAGTCTATTAAACTGCAACAACAGAATTAATCTTATACTATTAACAAACCATTTTTATAATTGTTCATCAAGCCAAGCAATTTGCGCATCAAAGAAATTGATTATCGAGGATGTGTTCTGTTCAAAAACCCGAGTTTCTTTACCCCACCTTGCACCATTTGTAACAATTGAAGAATTATAACCATCTGCATTAAAAGCATCAAATTTAGATTGCAAATCCACAATAACTTGGTTTTTAATTTCATTAAAAATGGTGCGATATGCTTCCACAAATTCCTCATGTTTTAATAACTCAGGGAAATAAAAAATACCTTCCAAATGGATTCGGGCATAATTTTGGGAATTGCGAAAAATACTATCAAAATCCCATACTGTCCCCATTTCCAACAAAGAACTTCCTCTATCTTTTTTAGTTAAATATATATTTGAACCACCAGAGTCCCATGTCCCCAGGAGATCATGCGTGAGTAACCACTTAGCAAAACACCCACACACAAAACAAACCCCCAACAATTTCAGGGTTCGCTTTTCGTTCCATATGGGACAGAAAGCGCTGTAAAAGCCAGAACACAATATAAAGATAAAATCACCGATAAAGGCTTATTGCTTGAAGACATTCCATTTACAAGTCCTTCTGCTGCAGCTTCATTTGTCGGATGTAGCAGCCTTAGCGGGAATAAATGCTGGACAACCAGTTACGGTAAAAATCCTAAAGATCTGAATATATAATTAATATTCAATAACTAAATAAACTTGATTTCTTACTCATAAAAAGTTCGAGAAGTCAAATTTTTTTTTTGCATTTAGCTCCAAATAATAGTATTTCTCAAAGTTTCGTGATATAATTAATTATATTTTGACTGGAGGAAATTTAATGAAATACTCTTACAACAAACTTTGGAAATTACTTATTGATAGGAATATGAAGAAAAAAGACATTGAATCTTTGGCTGAAATTGCCTCTTCTACAATGGCTAAAATGAGTAAAGAACTTCCTGTTAGTTTGGAAGTTTTGGCTCGTATTTGTCGTGCTTTAAAAGTCAAAATAGAGGATATCGTTGAGATTATTTACTAAATGGAGACCAAAATGACAAAGAATGAATTATTTTTAAAACTTGCTAAGCCAAATGAACAAGGTGTTACAAGATGGGTACGAGTCACTGAGTTTGTCGGTGAATATGCAGATTTAGCATTTGGTAACGGCGCATCATGGGCCAGAAAAGAATCAACTTTGGCTAAAAAGTACAAAATTGAATTTGATAAAATAATCACATCAGGAAATGGAATTGATGCAATAAGACTAATTGGCTTTAATAACGGAGATTTTTCACAGCACATAAATGCTGATATCAAAAGGCATATCAGTAGTCAAAGGTGTGTAATTTTAGGCACTTCAAAACCAGAAGTTGATCACAAAAACGGAATGAAAAACGAAGCTAGAGTTATGAGAAATGAAGATCAAAAGTTATCTGATTTTCAGCCTTTAAGCAAGGCAGCAAATGACGCTAAACGCCAGTTTTGTAAGGAATGTATGCAAACTGGAATACGCTACGATGCAAAGCAATTAGGTTATCCTATGTCATATTATGAAGGCAGTGCCAAACATAATGGTGAAGAAAATGCGTGTGTTGGCTGTTTTTGGTATGACCCAATTGAATTTAGAAAACATTTGGAGGTAAAAAAGAAATGAATAACAACTTAGAACAAGACTTAGTTAATTGCCTAAAATTAATAAGTGCAGATTGGAAAATGCAAAACAACTATATGGATAGGCGCACAAACTTCATCTACTCTTGTGAAACATTGGATGAATGTTTAAATCAAATTCAAGCAACCGGAGTAGATAAAGCATATGCTTTGCATCGTTGGTACAACTATATGACTTCTGTTGCTTGTGAATACCTATTTTGTGATTATGGAGCTATTCATGAAGAAGATATTTATAACCACGATGTAGACATTTTTATAAATGGGGTTCCATTTGATGTAAAATTGACAATTTATCCAGCAAAACTATCTAATCGTCCTTTTAATTTAAAAACAAGAGCAGGAAAAAACAATATGATTGAGTGGTATTACGCAAATCAATCACAACAGTCGAGAAAACAAATGCTAAATAGATTATATGTTGTCTGTGATGGCAAAGATGCTTATGAATGTTTGCAAATGAAAAGTGATTTTACTTTATTAAGGGCAAAAATTAGTGCATTTATGCAAAACGCATTAACCTTTGGCGTCAATAGCGTTTCTATTTCAGATGATGGAGTAACCTATAACTTAAAAAGCGATATTATTTATATTTCTTACGAATAAAGAAGGTGAGATAATGGCACACGTTTTTATAGTCAACAAAATAACATTCAAGTATCATTTAGAGTATATGTTCGCTGGTACTGGTGCTTCACAGGTTCCAACTGATTTTATTTTTGATGCGTCAATAAAATTAAACACACAGGATGAAAAAAGATCCGTAGGCATGATCACAGACGTCTCTAGAATAAAAAAAGGAGATAAAATACTATTTTTTGTTACAGGTATCTCTAAACTATATGGAATTTTTGAAGCAGAAAGTGAATTCTTTTTAGATCCAAATGACAGTAATAATTTTTTGGTCGATAAATTAGAAAAAATACTTACATACAGGATTTTAATTAAACCTTTTAAAGTTTATAAAAATGGAATATCTGAATATGACTGTTTAGATTCTTTAGAAGGTGTTAAGTATCCCGACGAAATATGTTGGTCTCTTATTTATAGAAAACTTGGTGGAAATAGAGGGTGTACAATGATTACTAATCAGGAATATGAAATTATTGAAAATAAGCTTTCAAAAAACAACTCCTTGATAAATGACGGCAAGAACTACTCATTTGACACAGATAACGACACTATCATCTCTTCTAACACGCTTCATAAATATACAGGAAGAAAAATTGATATTGAAAAAAACCTAAGAAAAAACATGATTGATCGTTATAAAAACAAAAGAGCATTTGAGCATTATATTCAGTATTATTGTGTCCTTATGCTTAAAAGCAGTAATTATAAAAAAATACTACTTTCTGAATCACCTGTTACTTGGATAGGAAATGAAGTTATGTGTAGCTTTGGCAAACACCGAATAGATGCTTTTGCAATACAAGAAACTTCAAACAATGTTGAAATAACATTAATCGAGATGAAAGATGAAAAAATACGAGATTACATCATTTATCAAATAGAAAGTTACTTGAGATGGTTAAAAGATTACATAATACCAGGCTATTTAAGAAAAGGAAAACAAATAGTCATCAATCCAGTGATACTTTCTGATGGTGTCCCTAACGCAAGGAATAGTACAAAAGAAAAACTAAATATTTTGGAAGATACTATTAAGAGTCAAGATTGGAATAAATATTCAACAAACAATGTAACTGTTAAAAGAACAAGGATTATTCATTTTAATGACAAAGATGGCAATTTAATTTTTTAGAACAAAATGAAAAAAGGATGAAGCAAATGATGGGTACCCATCAAAACTACTTCACCTTTTTCTTTTTTTCATCTTTTTTGAAAACCATTATATATTCGTGCTTAAAAACATAATAATCTGCTGACATTGCCCTATAGCGCCATATTGCTTGTTGATTGGATTTGCCTTCAGTATTACCAAAATTTTTAACTATAATAGCTTTTAAAATTAAACCTCTTTCTAAAAAAAGATTCATACAAATAGAACCTAGTGGCGTGATTTGGCTATCCGCATACTTATCTCCAATTACAATTCCACAGTATCTACCATTTTCAAGAAATCTATTACAATTATCTATAACTTTCCCAAAATCTTCTTTAAACGCATCGATTGTTTTACAATTGGATAAATCTTCATTATTATCAGAGAATTTAATTATATCCCAATATGGTGGATGATACATTATAAATTGAACCGACTCAATCCCAAGTTCTTTAAATTTATTCGAAATGTCATATTTTTTTGAATCGCCTGTAATGATTATCGAATTAATGTCGGGTTTATTTTCACTTTTTATGCGTTCTTCAGCTTCTCTTGCAATAATATCTTGAAGTTCAATTCCAATAGAGTTTCTTCCCATTCTTTGAGCCTCAATTAACGTTGTACCACTGCCCATAAACGGATCTAAAACCCAATCACCTTTTTTAGTATATCTGGATAACAATTGATAAGCTATCTGAGGGACAAAATTACCATGATATCTAAATTTGTGTGCTCCGCTATTATCACGTTTATTTATAATCCATAATGAATCTGTATAAATGTCATCGTATTCTTTCCATTTCTTTGGATCTAAGTCATTATATTTAGCCATTATTCTTTTTCCTCAAACAGTGCAAATATTCGATAGTTCCGTTACCACCAGTATTTCTATTTTCGTCCTTATCTGCCTTAAATCGCTTATAGTCTTTTGTATAAACTGAATAATCACCATATTTAGACATTATTGACTTTATGGTGTCAAGAGACATCAAACCTTCATTGTTATAGCTTAAAAATATATATTCGAAGTTAGCATTCGCAATTAAATCCTCAAATACTTTTTCAACTTCTCTTTTGGAACAAAATGCACTTTTTTGTTTTCCTGCTTCTCTTAGCCCTGTCATCCCTAAGAGCACAGGGCTATCATATCTTGCTATGGTTTCTAATACGTGGTAATTGCTACAATATTGCCTTGCGTTGTATGGTGGATCTAAATATAGAACATTCCCATTAATCTTTTTAACTAAATCATTTATATTTTCATTAAAAACATTTCCTAGTTGCCCGTCAATGATTTGTAAAGGTTCTAATATAAATGTTTTCTGAGCTGATTTTTTTATATGTTTTAGAAAGGCACCGTAAACAGAGGCAGTATTTGCATACTTATCAATTGAATTAATTAAACTGCCTAAATAAAAATAGTAATTGTGTTCATCAATTTCGCCACTTCTATACATTCTTTCTAATTCTATTCTTATGGCATCACATTTTTTTCCGTTTTCATCAGTAAAATAATTTCTTCCGCTTCCAGAACCAGCGCAATAATTTTTATAAACAAAACCCTCAACGCCCTCAAGGTTATTAAAATAGTCAAAAAGATCAGTCCTGATGTTTGATGAATTGTTCTCAATATAATGCTTTATAATGCTATAACTATAGTACTGGATATCATTTGAAATAACTTTGCAGCCTAACGATTTATAGAACGAACCAACAACTCCAGTCCCTGCAAATAAATCACCAAAGATATAATCATCACCATCTTTGTATCCAGTAACACTTTTAATGGTTTCATGTAAAAAGTCTAATAAAGAATATTTAGAACCGATATAATTCATTTTTTCTCATCCTCCGTATATTCAACAATATCTTCAATTTTGCAATTCAAGCCTTTACAAATTCTAGCTATAACATCTGTATTAACATTCTCTCCTTTGGAAAGTTTGACAATCGTTGATTGACCTATCCCAGTAATTTTATGGAGATCAGATCGATTTAGACCTTTATCAATTAACAGTTTCCATAATTTGTTATAAGATAAACCCATAAAGCCCTCCTTTTATTCTTGCTTTTATTATACCAGTTTTTTTATGATTAATCAATATTTTGCTTTGATTTCTCAAAGTTTTTTTATTAGAAATCAATTTTATTTAACAAAGCTTATTTTCAAAATGCAACCCCTTGCAAAAATCGACCTCAAAAATGCAACCCTATATTTATAATGATTTACCAACATTAATATATTGTTCTGGTAATGATATATTCCATTCAGAACAAATTTGATATATTTCGTTCCAATCTAAATTATCGTTATATTTTATTCTTTCAAAATCGACCGGAACAATATCGCGTATTTGATTATTTTGAACTTTAATAAGCATGTCTTTTAAATGCATTTGTCTTTCTAAACCATGCAAAGAATATAGTGCTTTTAATTTTTCTGCCAATTGAATCAATTCGCTCTCTATTTCTGGATGTATTTTTGCTTCTTGTGCTGCATTAACATAATCGCCTAATAATCTAGTAGCAAAAATATAACAATCATTTTGATATAGCAAATCAGTAACCTCTGGTGCTGGTAATCCTTTTCGCTTTGCATATTCCATTACAATAGCTTCCATATATGGTATTCCAGATTTTCCGACTGACGATTTATCAGTCTCTACTATTTTATATACATTACCATTTATAATCTTCATTTTTGGCATATTTGTTCCATCAAAATTTTTGATAGTAGTTCCTTCTTCAAAAAAATTAACCATCTATATCAACTCCATACTTATTTTCATTATATCATGCTTTTTTACCAATCATCCTATTATTATTCTCTCTATGAACTACAAGTCCCGATCTTTAATTTATTATTTATAATATTAAACATAATACTACCATCTTCGTCTGTTCTATATATTTTAGATTCTTTTAAGTTTTCTAATACTTCTTTATTTGGATGTCCATATTTATTATTTTTACCTACCGGTATTGAGTAGTTAGTACATATGTAATATCTACCATATGACTCTAATCTTCAGGCGATACTTGTCAATTAGTAAGTCTAATTTAAAGAAAAAAATAGTGTTTTCACACTACTTTATGTAATTTTTTAATATATAAGCATAACCTCTTGGTATTTTATCTTTGTCAATTAATTCAAAAATTTCTTTTTTACTATACCATTTTACTTGAGTAACTTCATCTGGTTGTAAAACTAATTGTTCAACATTAATATTTGTTTCTGAATAAAACACATTAAATATATAACTATTATAAGGAAATTTTATAGTATCTATTTTTTGATAATTAAGATTGCTTATTCCTAGTTCTTCATTCAATTCTCTTTTTAATGCTACTTCTGGAGTTTCTCCACTAAGTACATGTCCACCCGGAATTGCCCATTTATAATTATTTCTTTCAGTTGTTTGTTCAAGTAAATATTTGTCTTCATTTTTTATTAATATGTAAGATTGCATAATATTAGTACCTTCAGGAATCTCATCTACTCTTCTTATAATAGTTTTATTGATCTTATTAAATTCTTCATCATATAAATCCAATATTTCTTGTTTCATAAAATCACTTCCTATGTTAATTATATCATATTAATTCCATATTTTTCTTTTCAGTTTCAATAACATTAATAAATTCTTTCTCGCTTGGTATAGTTAATCTAAATTCCGATGAAAAAATTGTCTTATTATCTTCTGGTAAAGTATATTTAACTACCGTTTCATTTTTGTCTGTAGAAAGTAAAATGCCTATCGTTTTATTTTCAGTTGCTTTTTTTATTTCCCTATCATAATAATTAACATACATTTGCATTTGCCCAATATCTTTATGAGTTACTTTCCCTATCTTTAAATCTATAATTACAAAGCAATTAAGTATTCTATTATAAAATACTAAATCCGGATAAAAATGTTCTGTATCTATTGTAATTCTTACTTGGTTACCTATAAATGTAAAACCTTTACCAAGTTCTAATAAAAATTCTTTTATATGTTCTAATATATTTTTCTCTAAATCACTTTCTAAATAATTCGTATTATCTTTGATATCTAAAAATTCTAATACAAAAGGATCTTTAATAATATCTTTGCTTTCGTAAATGCTATTACCTTTCGTAGATAACTCTAATATTTTTGATTTATCTTTAGAAGTTGCTATTCTTTCATATAATAAAGTTGTTCTTTGCCTTTGAAGTTCTCTTACATCCCAATTTGAATTAATACATTCATTCATATAAAAATTTCTTTTTTTCTCATCATCTATCTTAATTAACTCTAAATAATGAGACCATGTCAATTGGGACAACAATGTTGTCCTTTTTGGATAATATAAATATAGTTTTCTCATTCTCTTTAAATTTCTTGTTGAAAAGCCTTTTCCAAATTCATTAGTTAATTGATTTGATAAATTTTCAATAAGATAATCTCCATATTTTGCTCTATCTTGTCCGTTTTGCTTTTCAACAATTATTTTTCCTATATTCCAATATAAATTAATCATTTCAGTGTTCACTGTTTTATATATTTTATTTTTACTTTGATCTATTAAGCATTTTATATCATCATATAATTTATTAATTTCGTCGTCTTTAATTGCTGTTATTTCATTCATTTAAATTCTCCTTTCTATGGATTACAAGTTTCTATTTTCAATCTATTATTTTTGATTCTAAACATGATACTACCATCTATATCTGTTCTATATATTTTAGAATTCTTTAAATTATCTAATACTTCTTTATTTGGATGACCATATCTATTATTCTTGCCAACAGATATAATTGTATATTTAGGGTTAGTTATTTTTATGAATTCTTTATCACTTGAAGTATTACTTCCGTGATGTCCGAGTTTTAATACATCTATATTAAATAAATTGTATTTCTTAATAATATTTAATTCATTCTTCTTAGAGGCATCTCCCATAAATAATAGTTTCTTATTATTAACAAATAACATAGTAATAGTACTATTATCATTTTCGTCATCATATATATTCCCATCATCTAAAAATAATATCTTTATATTTCCTTTGTAAGTATCTAATTGCTTAATATTATATTTTAATATTTCTTTTTCTAATTCATTATATGTTCCTTTATTAAGTTTAATACTATTAACTTTAAAATTATCTATTAATTGATACAGGCGGTAAGGTATCTTTTGAAAAAGAAAGTTGGAAGATACAAACTAAGTATTACTATACAGATAACAATATTAAATTCTTTAAAAGTATAGGAATAGATAATATAGATTTACTTATTCTTACTCATGGGGATTACGATCATATGGGTGAGGCGTCTCACTTAATAGAGAATTTTAAAGTTAATAGTATTAAACTGAATAAAGA